>Ga0306920_100008918_pt1 | contig 13354 bp, 15 predicted proteins | sample flu12Cox44000170_FD_204666 | JGI IMG/M metagenome (GOLD analysis project Ga0306920, IMG submission 204666) | Lab enrichment of tropical soil microbial communities from Luquillo Experimental Forest, Puerto Rico - flux4day.12C.oxic.44.000.170 (v2)... | ecosystem: Environmental > Terrestrial >... | reverse complement strand
TGTTGAATTTAAAGGCCTGCTGATAGATGTAGAAGGCTACCAGGGCGGTCGAGTTGGCCGGCCCGCCATTTGTCATGACATAGATCAGGTCGAATGCCTGGGAACCCGAAACAGCGGACACTGTGGAGACCAGGAGGACAAAGAAACTCGTCGGCCGTAACAGTGGCAGCGTGATGTGGGCGAACATTTTCCAGGAGCTCGCCCCATCTATTCTTGCCGCCTCGTAATATTCCCGGGGGATGTCCTGCAGTCCCGAGAGAAAGATGATCATGTAGTAGCCCATCAGGAACCAGATCGTCACGAACAGGACCGCGCCGAGCGCCAGGCTTGGATCGCCAAGCCAGGCGCGGCCCTGGAGACCGACAAGGTCAAGCATCCGATTGATGAAGCCGATCTTGTCGATCAGCAGCACCTTCCAGATCAGGGCAATGACAACCAGGCTGACCACGAACGGCATGAAAAACAGGCTCCGCCAAAGGCCGATAAACGGGATCTTCTGCTGCACGAGCAACGCAAGCCCCAGGCCGGTGATGTACAGACCGGGAACAATGCAGAGCACGTAGACCACCGTTACGCCCACGCTGTTCAGAAACAACGGATCCCGAAGCATCCGGTAGTAATTTGCCAGGCCGACGAATTTATATCCGCCGAAGCCATCCACGCTGAAAAAGCCCAGGCCCAGCGCGAGCACCATCGGAATCGCAACGAAGATGAACAACCCGACGCAGTCGGGGAGAATAAAGAACCACGCCGCGAGCGTCTCTTTGCGCGAGCGTGTCCAAAAAGTCCGCCCGCGCCGTCGAGACCGCTTTTCCTCGCGCTCTCGATTGTCTCCCGGCTGCGGGATTGGGCGTCCCAATTCTTCGGGAGACAACCGAGTCAGGTCATCCATGCGATGAAGACTACAAAGCGCTGGGTGGTTTCAGGACACGATCCAAACGGGTTCCATCAAAGCATTGGCGCTCCGGAATAACCCGCCAGGAAACTGTCGATTTGTCCAGAAGCCTGCTCCGCCGCCTGCTTCAGATCCGTTCCGCCTAGTTGGCAGGCTTGAATGGAGTCTGAAACTGCCTTGTAAACTTCGGGTGCGAGGCGGGGCTCGCCTCGACCAGTCGGGAAGATGACGTCCTTGAACATTTTCATCGGGGCACTGTCGTACCCGCCGGCGGCGGTTCCCTTGTCCATCGCAGATTTGCGCGGCGAAACATCGCTCTTTGCTTTGATGCACCAATCAACGACTCTCTGGATCGAATCCTCCTGCATCGACCCGAGGGCCCAGACAATGAACTTCGCTGCCGCCTCGGGATTCTGGCCCTTGGCGTTGGCGACAAAGGCCCATCCCCCCAGGTCGCTGCTCGGTTTTCCGCCCGGCGGGACAGGAAGCGGGAAAACTCCGTACTTGAAGTCCTTGGCATTGTCGCGCAGAGCGCTCACGGCCCAGATTCCGACGTTCTGCATGGCGCAGTAGCCTGACGCCAAATTCGCGACGACATCCCAGACACCGCCCCCGAGATAATTGCGGGAAGCGACATTCTGCTTAATCGAGTCCTGCCAGAATTTGAGCGCCTGGACTGTAGCCGGTGAGTTGTAGGCGCTCTTCTTTCCATCGGGTGTCGCGATCTCGCCTCCTCCCTGCCACAGGAATGGGTACCAGGTGAATGTTTGATAATAGCCAGGGGTCGTTTCGAACAAGCAGCCAAATTGCTTCCCTTTAGTCAGCTTTTTGGCCGTTTCCAGGAAGCTGTCCCAAGTGGTTGGGACATCCTTATCGGTCAGACCAGCATCCTCGAACGCTTTGACGCTGTAATACATCGCCATCGGCTCGACTTCCATCGGGAGCCCATAGATCTTGCCGTCCACTTCCCGGGTTCGCATCACGTTCGGGTAGAAATCCTTCTTCGCTTCCTCGTCCATGTACGGCGTGAGATCGGTCAAGACCCCCCCGTTGTAGTATCGAAGGAAGTCGCCCGGACTGATGATAAAAATGTCCGGACCGTGGCCGGAGGCAAAGGCCGTCTGCAGCTTGGACCCGTTCATATAGTCATTGTTCGGAACGTACTGCAGCGCGACTTTGACGTCGTTCTTGGCATTCCAGGCGGCAACGCAATCCTCAAACCACTTGCCTTGGGGACCCGAGGCGGCATTTGGTGCGTAGAACTGCCAGAACGAGAGCGTCTTCGTTGCCGCTCGCACCGAGTGAATAAAGAATGGTGAGAATACCGATGATACCGCCGCGGCAGCTGCAATTTTACCACCCTTTTTGAACAGTTCTCTGCGGGTTATGCTCTCTGCCACATCAGACGTCTGGTCTGAGCTGCTATTTTCCAACTTGATTTCGGCCATAATGGGGATGTTTTTCAAACGTTGCAACCCGCCTGGCGGAATCACCCGATCTCGCATACGGTCCGTGTGAAAGCAATTCTCGCACTGGCCGCAACCGCTTCATTCGGGTCGACGACTCCAGCAACGCTTTGCCGATTTCCGGGGGGTCTGCACACTACAGGTTTGCAATCGATTGCACGCTAAGGTATCACCCTGGTACGGTCAAGCTCATTGGGGCCAGCCCTTCATTGTTTTCCCATGAATCTTCGCGACCTCGCCCGGAAGCTGAATCTCAGCACCGCCACGGTTTCCCGGGCCCTGAGCCGGCCGGAAATTGTCGCTCCCGCCACCAGGGAGCGGGTGCTTCAGGCCGTCCGGCGTTCCGGCTACCACATGAACGGCATCGCACGTTCCCTCCGCACCCAATCCACGCGGACAATTGGAGTCGTGGTCTCCGATATCCGGAATTCGTTCTCGTCGTCGATCGTTAAAGCGGTCGAAGATGTGGCGCGAGTCAATGGTTATACGGTCCTGATCTGTAACGCCGACGAGACCGGACAGAATGAAGAAGCCGCGCTGCAGCTGTTTATCGAGCGTAAGGTGTCCGGGGTGATTCATTGTTCTGCCGGAGCCAATCTGGAGCTCCTCCGCGTTCTGCAGAACAAGTCTATTCCGCTGATCGACCTGGATCGCCGCTCCGGCCTCGAGAACGTCGATACCGTCGTGCTCGACAATCATCTCGGTGCCGAGATCGCGACTCGTCATTTGATTGGACTTGGTCATCGACGAATCGCCATGATCTCAGGCCCGATGCATCTTTCGAACGCGCGCAGTCGGGTGGAAGGGTTTCGCAAAACACTCCGAGCGGCCGGGATACCGGTAGCGCGGGAATATCTCGAATTCGGGGATTTTCGCCAGCGGTCCGGGGAGGAGGCTGCGCAGAAACTCCTCTTCCTCCGGCATCCCCCAACGGCTGTCTTCGTGGCCAACAACGAAATGATGGCTGGGGCGCTCCTGGCCATTCGGCAACAAAAACGACTCAAGGTCCCGCGCAACCTCTCGCTTATCGGCTTTGACGACGCCCGCTGGGCTCAATTCGCCGATCCCCCGTTGACCGTTGTCTCACAGCCGACGGAGGCGATGGGTGAAAAAGCCGCCGAACTGCTCCTGCAGCGCATTCAGGGGGAAACAGCAGCTAAAACCATCGTCTTCAAGCCTACCCTGGTGGTTCGTCGCTCGACCGCCGCCCCAGAACGGTCTCGAACTTAGCCCGCATTTTTCATCCCAAAGACAAAGTGAAGGTCTATTTGTGCGAGTCATTCAGGATGGTTTTGGTTGGAGTGACAGCTCTCTTGTTATTGAATCTAGCTGTGCCGGCATGGTCGCAACAGAATTTCTGGGCAGACTATAAGCAGCAATTCTTGTCCGAAGATGGCCGGGTGATAGACGATGTTAATGGGCGGATTTCCCATTCTGAAGGGCAGGGTTATGGTCTGATCCTGGCAGCGTTGAATCAGGATCGGGACGCGTTCGAGCGAATCTGGAAATGGACACAGAGCCACCTTCGACTGCGGACCGACCATCTCTTTGCCTGGAGATGGAAGCCGGCATCCAGCGGAGTTGCAGACGATAAGAGTGGAGCTGCCGATGATAAGAATGATGCGACCGACGGCGATTTGTTGATCGCATTTGGATTGGCGAATGCAGGGAAGGATTGGCATGATGCCGCATTCCTGGCCAGTTCGAAACAGATTGCGCAGGATATTCGCCGCCATATGATCCGCCAGTCGCGTTACGGGCCCGTTTTGCTTCCCGGTGGGCAAGGCTTTGAAAAACCCGATGGAATTGTGGTGAATCTTTCGTATAGGGTGTTCCCTGCCTTTGCGGTATTAGCAAAGATCGACCCTTCCCCCCAATGGGCCGCGCTTCGGCGATCCGGATTGCAGCTTGTCGAGGCGGCCCGCTTCAGCCCTTTAGAGCTTCCGCCTGACTGGCTGTTCATTGGGAAAAAGGACTTACAGGTTGCGAAGGAGAAAATAATTCTGCCTTCAGGCAAATTCGGTCCGGATCCTTGTCCACCAGGGATGGCGGCCCTTTACAAATTGATTGCCGGTACGGGTGACATTCAGTTCGGCGGGCTTACACCTCCTTACCAAGGCGAGACTAAGGACGCCCATTATTTCTCGGTGACTCTCGGACTCTTGACCAATTACGTGGCGGGAGCCAAACCTGCGGAAAACCAAACGCCAGGCCGATAGAAATGGCTAAGCTATATTTTTGAAATTCTATTTCGAGCAGCGCGCAGGTCTCTTCGATTCGGATCTGCCTAATTGGTAGCGTTTGCCGCCGCAATCCGGGCGACTATTTCCTGTTCTGCGGTCCTGGCAAATACATCGACCCCGATTCGAATTTTGCCGGCGCCGCGATTGGTCAGCCTGGTGAAACCCGGCGCGCTCGGTTCGTCATGCACTTCGATATCCCAGTTCTCAAATCGAAACAGATCGGGATGCACCATCGCCAGCGCCGCTAAAGGATCATGCGGACTGCTTCCCTGCACATGTCGGTATTCCCACCAGCGAATCAATTGATTTTCGAGCATTGCCCCGAGCCCGTTTGGCAGGGCGGCGATTTGAGGAAGTTTATTTGGTCCCAGCCAGACTCTGGTTGTCAGATCCAGGCTGATCACCGTCGTCGGAATCCCGCTGGCAAAGACAACGCGGGCTGCCTCGGCATCGCACTTAATATTGTGCTCGGCCCCGGGCATCCAGAACGCGCAACCCATGATGTAAAGGTGTTCGATCTTCGCGCATGAGGCCGGCGCTTCGGTGATGGCGCGGGCAATATTTGTTAGCGGTCCGGTCGCAATCACTTCCAGTTCGCCGTTCAGGACCTCGGCGGCTTCACTGATATAAGCCGGTCCTGGTTGCGACTGCTCGATCTCGACCGCATCCAGATTCGGGATCCCTTCGCCTTCGTGCCCCGCCCAATGAACGTGCCGTCCACTCCGTGGCCGGCTTTCTCCCGGAACGATCTTTATGTCGTCCCGTCCCAGCATCTGCGTTGTCTTCCTGGCGATTTTCGCGCGAAAATTGGTGTCCCCATAAACGGTTGTAACCCCAAGCAGGTTCAGTTCGGGCGCTTTGGCCAGAAGTACAAGGGCAAGAATATCGTCTACATCGGTGCCGATATCAGTGTCGAAAATAACTGGTCGCATAAAACGCTATCCGCAAGGTTTTAGCCCGGATATTGCATGACGGAAGCCGTCATGCAATATCCGCCGCCGTCCGCCTTGGGACTTGCGGCGCGTGTACCCTCGCGCCCGACTGAGGCAGGAGACCCTTGCTCTCAAGAACCCGTTAACTGGCGCCAGTTGCTATCCGCGCTCTGGATATTTGTGTCGATATTGCTGCGAAACTCTTTAGCTTCATCGCCGGCAGAACAGACGTAGAGCTTGCTTTTGTAAATAAAGAAGACCGTCGGGTCGATATCACGCAACTCGCCCTTCTTCACATAGTTTGCGCAGAAGGCTCCGTATTGCGGAACATATCGGGAAGGATTTTTGTGAAAGGCGGCTTTATCCGCCGCGGAGGCGAACTCGTAGGTCGCTCCCCCGAACCTGGTTTGGAACGATGCATTACCTTTGATGGCCCGATGTAAGGTGAAGTAAGCAACCGGGTCGTATCCCTTCAGAATTACGCCCTGGCGGTCAATGTTAACCTTAGCTTTGTGAGCGGTCTTGGCCGCCTCCTCCAGAGATACGACGACGCCTTTTTCAAGGCGAGGGGGGTTTGAGATACGAGAAGCCGACAGGCCGGCTCCGGCTGCTAGGAAACTCGAGCCCGTCGCAGCGATAGAAATGGTTAATAATCTAGGATAGCGTTTCATAACATTCTGTAGGTTAGTAGTTACTAACATCCGGTTAATTAAATCGGAAACGATTTGAGTTTATTCCAAGTCCTGATCCGGTTGGCGCGGAATCGGCACCGGAGGGGGTGCTCAAAGCAGCAGAAGTGCGAACCGACCATAGCTTAGGCCGCCCTCAGCCTACCTGCGAATTAGAATAAGTGGTCGCGGTCTGAAGGACCGCCAATCCGGTACGCCTTTGGCCCCGTATCTGTTCAGCCTTTCAGTGTCCTCAGAAAAGCGACGAGAGCCTGGACATCCCCGTCTTTCAGCTTCTTGCTGAAAGACGGCATTTCGCCCTTGATTCCACCAAGGATGATCGCTTTCAGCCGCGTGTCCGACTTGGTGAGTCCGTAAAGATCGGGACCTTCGTCTCCGGTGGCATCGATTGAGTGGCAGTGGGCGCAGTTGAATGAAAAGAGTTTGGCGCCTTGAGCTGCCAGAGGTTGTCCGGCGGGAACGGCCGGTAGTTTACCTGGATTGGCAACCGTTGGCGAGCGCCGGCCTTGCATGAAGTGGGCAAAGCCAAGCGTTGCGCCCACAATCATCGCGGAAGTGGCGACGGCAGCGAAGAGGCGCCCGATAGCGGCGATGAATCGAAAGGAACGCTGCATAGAATGCGTTACTTCCCCAACAGCACCTCACCTCCCCAGAAGCCGGCAACACTGACGAGCACGGCAGTGAGGATCATGAGTGCCAGGTAGATGTAAAATGCACTCCGCGAGATGTTCGTTCTCACAATCAGCCGCCAGACGCTCAAAGCGATGAGCAAGGCGAACGACGGCCAGACAAAATAGTGATGGAACAGCGTGGCACCCCAGCCGGCGATGTCCCACCTGGTCAGGATCAGGCCCGATATTACAGCCGGGAATGTGCCGAGGGTGCCCAGAAGCAAGGCGTAGAACGCGGCAGAGTGCAAACCTTTGCGGAGGTTTTCATTCTTGATGAGGCAGGCACAGCAATCAAAGAGAGCCGATGCGATGGCAAGCGCGATGGGTAAATGAGTGCTTCCACCATGGAGGCGGTCCCACAATGAGGAATCAAAAAAGTTCACCGGCAGAGATCTTCCGGGTGGATCCGTGCACCGGGTCCGTGACTGGTATCGCAGTGCTGCTGCCGGTTTTGACTGGATGCGCGAGGCAAGGGGGGACCAAACGCCTGTGCGCTCTTTTGCCGCAACGCTGCAATTGCCGATCACTTACCGCACGATAATCTTCCCTAGTTGCGTAGGTTTCAGGGCGGGCGAAGTCCAGCTTCGCTTTCTTATCCAAGCGGAGTATCGATGAGGGCGAGGGAATGTGGATTCTCCACGTAATTGACCGTGGTAATTCCTAGCACGGAGCGTAGCTTGTCGACCGGCACCTTCATCGGACCTGCCTTTGGTGCCGTGCCGGGCGCCGGTTGCGGAAAGGCCGTGGAGTTCGCGGTGTGGAAGGTAATGTTGCCTTCGACCTTCTGAACGATCTGATGGATATGGCCATTCAGAACGTGGACGGATCCGAATCGCTTTACGAGACCCAGTGCGCGAGCTCCATCGTCAGTGCCCCAACCCCACTGGGGATATACTGTCCAGAGCGGCACATGGGCAAAGAGGACTATCGGGGTGCTGTCGGACAGACCCCCCAAATCCTTCTCCAGCCAATCGACTTGGTCATTACCCAGAATGCCCAGGCCGCCTTCGGGAATATTGACCACATTGACCAACCCGACGAAATGGACTCCTTTATGCGTGAAACTGTACCAGCCGTTGCCCAGAGATCCCTTGCCGAAGCGTTCCCGGTACTGGGCGCCGTTGTCGTTGAGAACGTCGTGTTCGCCAGGCACAAAAAAGATATCGTTGACTCCGGTTTCTTTGGCGATCTGGCTAACTGTGTCGAACTCCGCAGACTCTGAGAGGTGGGTCAGATCGCCTGTGTGAATGATGAGGTCGGGCGCCTTGGGGAGCGCCTTGATCTTTGCCACCGCCTCCCGCATTGTTCCGACCACATCTTTGTTGGCGTCTTTGTTAAAGCCGATATGGCTATCGCTGATCTGTACAAAGGTAAAGTCAGCGCCCTGCGCTTCCGCTGCTTGGGCCGGGGTGCCGAGTAATCGGGAGACGGCGACGCCTCCGGTTACCGTAAATACCACACCCGTACCGGCCCAGGCCATGCATTTCAAGAAGCCGCGCCGATCGATGCCATCGTCGTTGATGTTAGTTTCGATTAAGTCTGACATAGGATCTCCGATTTTGATCGTGGCCAGGAAGAACACTCTTCCGTTTCATTAGGTGCATACCGAACGGGATTTGACTTTATTCCCGGAATCGCCTGGAATAACTAACCACAGCGACCGGTCCTGTAGCTTTGGGGAGTCGATTGTCACTCAGACTGCAGAACTTCTTATGGCTAGCAGGACACACGAGGCGCCGGTTGTGGCTCGCTCTGACGAGCCATCGTTTAGGAACGGTGCCTGGAATAGGGCCCAGCCTGAAACCTTAGGGGAAGGGGATGCTGCCCAACCGCCAGGATCCAGGAAAGACGAGGAATTACGGGCTCGCTTCGAAAGTGAGATGCTGCCGCTCATGCGTGAAGCGTACAACCTGGCATGGTGGCTGATGAAGAACCCGCAAGACGCGGAAGATGTGGTTCAAGAGGCCTATATTCGGGCGTTCCGGTACTTCAACGGTTACCACGGAGGATCAGGGAAAGCCTGGCTGTTCAAGATTGTCCGCAACGTTTGCTTGAGCTTCTTCGCAGACCGGGTTCCGGATGGTAAGGTTGTAGCGATGGATAATACCCATCTGGAGGTGGAGGACTCGGAGCCGCTCCCTTCAGCGATGTTTGAGAGAAAGGCCGCCATAGACGTTGTACGGGCGGCCGTCGAAACCTTGCCGGCTGACTGCCGTACCGTGATTGTGCTGCGCGAAATGGACGGTCTGTCCTACAAAGAGATTGCAGAGGTGACGAGCGTGCCGATCGGGACCGTGATGTCCAGGCTGGCTCGGGCTCGTCAATCCCTCACGATCCTCCTCGCGGAGAAGAAACAACGAGGTCAACTATGAAGTGTCAGGATTGGGAGGATTTTGTTGACGCTTATCTGGATAATGAGCTGGATGCGGTCAGCGCGATCCGGTTCCAGGCCCACTTGGACGAATGCATGGCGTGCCAGGAGGCTCTCGGGTCCCGGGAAAGATTGCAGAGTTTGCTCCGCCGCCGGAGGATGCGGTTCGAGCCTCCGCCCGAACTGCGACTCGACGTGGTCCGCTTGCTGAAACGGGAAGCGGCGAAAGCGACTGCCTGGAGGCATTGCCTTATTCCGCCGTTTGCTCCCCTAGCGGCAACGGTCTCTCTAGCGTTCGTCGCGGGATTGGCATGGTTCACTACAGCGACCCTGATCCCAGAGGCGGCAGAAGGACCGCTCGTTGCGGAGATCACCGCGAGCCACATCCGGTCGCTCCTGGCAGACCATCTGCTCGACGTTTCTTCCTCAGATCAGCATACGGTGAAACCCTGGTTTGCCGGAAAAACCGAGTATTCCCCGCCTGTCAAGGACCTGGCTGCGCAGGGGTTTCGCCTCGCCGGGGGACGCCTGGACTACGTGAACAACCGGCATGTGGCCGTTCTCGTTTACGCACACAACAAGCAGGTGATCAACCTTTTCATCTGTCCGGCTAACGGCAAGCTGCCTTCAGGCGAATCAACACTGACGCAGGACGGTTATCATCTGGTGCGCTGGACAACCAACGGAATGACCTTCTGGGCAGTGTCGGATGCCGCCACGGACGTGCTGAGGAATTTTCGCGACACGATCAGGGAGTGACCGGAGTCAGCGAAGCTCAGCCATCAAGCGGCTCGGCGTTAATCATACTTCCGCGAGCGAAGCAAAATACAGCTCTGGCGACCTTGAAGTTTATAACATTTACCGTCCTTTGACATGAGAGAGAATTTGTTGCCTACGCTAAAGGGTGAGCTGAACATCCAGGATAATGAAATCGATCGTAAGTTTCCTTGGCGGAATAGTCTTCACCTTGCTCGTGCTGGGCGTCCTCGGATACTTCGCTGTTACGTCAGGTATGGTACCGGCTAATGCCGATAGTAGTCCTTCCTGGCTGGAGCGCTGGGTTGCGAGGACATCACTGAGGGCCGCGCTCGAGCGCGACACTAAAGGGCTCCAGAATCCCCTTCAGCCGAGCGACGAAAATCTAATCGCTGGCGTGCATTTGTATGCCGAAAACTGCGTAGTTTGCCATGGCGCATCGGACGCCAAGCCTTCGAACCTGGCTCAAGGCTTCTATATCGAAGCACCGCAACTTGCCAAAGATGGAGTCGAAGACGATCCCGAGGCCGTGTCGTTCTGGAAGGTAAGGCATGGAATCCGCTTTACGGCGATGCCAAGCTTTGCTGCTACGGAGCATGACGAGGACATCTGGAAAATCGCGATGTTCCTTAGGCAGATGGACAAACTTCCACCCGCAGTCGATGCCGAGTGGAAGAAAGTACCCAGTGCTGCCACCGCTCCGTCCCCAAAATAGCTGCTGATTTCCGCAGGCAAACGCACCTGTTCATGCGCTTAGTCCGTTTTGTCTTGATCGCTTTTGTCGGCTTAATCGCGGCGCTGTTCATCGCCTGGGCCGCTGGCGCGCTGTACTTTGACTTGCCTGCTCCCTCTCTCGTACGCACGATCGCTTCGCTGGTGTGGGCCGCGGGAGCGGTAGCGCTCGCCGCCTTCGGGCAGTTGCGCGGAAGGATTTTGGCTCTCCTCGGTTTTGCAGGCATCATCTGCTGGTGGTTGACCTTACGTCCCACTCAAGATGCCAATTGGCAGCCGCAATTTGCGGTCCTTGCTTACGCCAGTCGCGCCGGAGACCGCTTTACGGTCCACAATATCCGGAATTTCGAATATCGAAGCTCCACGGATTTCACCCCGCGCTACGATACCCGGGATTTCGATCTGGCCAACCTCCGTGCGCTGGACCTGTTCATCAATGACTGGGGAGTCCCTTTCATAGTGCACCCAATTGCCTCCTTCGATTTCGGACCGCAAGGGCACCTCTGCTTTTCGATTGAAAAACGGTTCAAACAAGGACAGGAGTTTTCTACTCTGGCTGGCCTTTATCGGCAGTTCACCATTATCTACATCGCCGCGGATGAGCGTGATGTTATCCGTCTTCGAACGAATTATAACCATGAAGATGTTTACCTCTATCGTCTGAGGTTTTCCTCGGACGAGGCCAGAGTGCGTTTCCTGGAGTTTATCGACGTGCTCAACAAGCTGTATGCCCGCCCAGCTTGGTATAATACAATCACCCAGAACTGCACAACCGCCATCTGGGCGCTGCATCCCAGCGCTCAACGGGTTCCGTGGGACTGGCGCATCCTGATAAACGGTTTTTTGGACCGAATGCTCTATGAGCGAGGCTTGCTGGCCGGCGATTTGCCATTTGAGGAGCTCAGGGCCCAAGCGTTAATCAATAAGCGGGCTCAGGAAGCGGACGATGCCCCGGATTTCTCGCCAAGGATCCGGGCCGGGCTGGCAGGGTTTTAGGCCGGATATTGCATGACGGACTAGAAGCAACTGCAACGGAGTCCTGAACGGGGTTCTGGTTATGATCTCCGCAGCGCCCTTCAATAGTTGCCAGAGTCATTGAGATGAAAGTAGCACGCCACCCAAATGATCAGCGCGCGGTTGCCGCTACTCTTTTTCGCTAGAAACAATCTCTTTCGAACACTTCTGCAGCGCATAGGCGGCCGACGCAAAATGATTAAGAAGCTAAAGAGGAGAGATCCATGAGCACCCTGATTGTCCTTGATTTTGACGGAATTCACACAGCTGATGAAGTATTGAATAAGGTGAGTTCTTTGCAAAAGGAGCATTTAGTCGACTTGGAAGACGCCTGTGTAGTCGAGCGTGATAGTGCTGGCAAAGTTCATATCAAGCAAGCAGTTAATCTGACCGCGCTGGGGGCTACGAGCGGGGGTACGTGGGGTGCATTATGGGGGGCGCTGGTAGGTACTTTTTTCTTGAACCCGCTCGCTGGCATGGCAGTCGGAGCGGTTGTCGGGGCAGGCGCCGGGGCGGTCTCAGGTTCGCTAGCCGACTATGGCATCAACGATGCCTTTGTGAAGAAGCTCGGCGAGACGATTCCGGTGAATTCTTCCGCACTCTTCGTGCTGGTCAAACGCGTGACGGAAGACAAGGTGTTAGCTGAAATTGAGTCCTACAAGCCTCGGGTGCTAAAGACTTCCCTCTCTAACGAAAATGAGGCCAGGCTAAAGGCTGCACTGAGCCAAGCCGCATAGCCGAGGGCCTCTGAAGCCTAGACTTATATCGGGCTAAGAGGGCGGGAAGTTCTCCAGCATTCGGCGAACCGCCTCGGCGATTTTCTGTCGGTTGGCTTCTGTGCCGCGAACCGTTCCAGTGGCAACTCCGCGCCAAAATGCTCTATCAGTCTTCGCATCGACAAAATCCACTACCAAAGTTCCAATGGTAGAGCGATGCACGTAACTGGTGGTAGTCGGAGATCCGCGCCAGAGAGTATAAGAATTCCAACGGTGACCACCATAGGTCCAACGGCCCCAGTCGTGAAAGGTTTGTACGGATATCTGTTCCCGGGTAGTGACGTGGTATGCCACATAAAAATCCGGTCGGGCCGAACGGCGGAGCCCTCTGGCCGCTAGTCCCTGAGTGAGTGAAGATTCGATTTGGGCTCGGATGCTCGGATTAAGCGCCAGCACGTTCTGCGAAAGGGGACCGAAAGCATACGTTCTGTATCTGGCAAAATTGGTTCCGGGATCGTGATCGGTGTGTACTGTTACGCTGGAACAGCTCGAGAATACCGCCATCGCGAGAGCCAGTACAAATCTCGCATACCCTTTAGTCCAAACGAGGTAGTCTGATCGGAAATTTGAAGGGATCATGCTGGCTCGAGTCTAGAAGAATCGATAATACAGAGTCCAGCGCAGTTTCCGTCCTCCTCTAGCCCGCATTTTTCATGAAAAATGCGGGTTAGGGGGCGTTCAGGAGCTTTACCAGAACAGGATAGACAATGTCGGTTTGCTGGTTCTTCTGGGACGGATCGATCATGTCGTGTTCGATTTTCATCGTTTCCGGAAATTCCATCGCAGCGAAATGGGCCAGTCCCTTTTTT
>Ga0306920_100008916_pt1 | contig 13356 bp, 9 predicted proteins | sample flu12Cox44000170_FD_204666 | JGI IMG/M metagenome (GOLD analysis project Ga0306920, IMG submission 204666) | Lab enrichment of tropical soil microbial communities from Luquillo Experimental Forest, Puerto Rico - flux4day.12C.oxic.44.000.170 (v2)... | ecosystem: Environmental > Terrestrial >... | reverse complement strand
GGTCATGATAGTCGCCGCAGAGAAGTCGGCCGAGAACCGGCCGAAAGCAATCTGGTCGCCCTGGGGCGAGTACACAGGACGCATATCGTGCTCCGCTTCCGGGAAGGTGAGTTGCTGAAGTCCGCTTCCGTCGGGATTCACAGTGTCAATCGCCTGCTCCTCCGAATTGCAGCAGTGTGTCGAAAAGGCGAGCTTCGACCCGCCTGGCGCCCAATCCGCACCGACAGCCTCAAGCGCGGTCGGGGTGATCAGGTGAATGTTCGTTCCGTGTGCACCCATCAGGTAGATCCCGTTTTGCACGCCGCCGCGATTGAAGCTCGAGAACGAGATCGTCTTGCCGTCCGGTGAGAACTCAGGCCTCACATCGAAGTTGTTGTTCTTCGTGTTCTTGTGGGGCTGCGTGATCTGCGTCAGCCCGTGGCCATCCGTCTTGACCGTGTATATCGAGCACTCCTCATTCGCGAAGTTGCAGCGCTCGAAGATCACCCGGCTTCCGTCCAGCGACCAGCTGCCCTCGAAGTCGCTGTAGGCCGGATCCTCGGCGAACAGGAGATGCCTGTTGGAGCCGTCCGCGTTCATCAGCCACAGACGCATGATCGAGAAGTCGGAGTTGTGCTCTGTGAAGACGAGGGTCGACCCGTCGGGCGACCAGGCTGCCTGGCCGTCCCCGCCCTGGTCCGAGGTGAGGAAGGTCAGCTGCTTCACGTTGAGGCCCGCCTGCGTCATCGTGAAGACGTTGTCGGTCCCGCCATACGTGAGGTCGGTAAAGGCGATCCTGCCGTTGGCGCCGGGGACGGTGGCGTGAGCCGGAGGTACCCCACCCAACAGAGCTGCGATCAGCGCCGCGCCGGCTAGAGCCAGCAGAATTCTGAACTTGCTCATGGTGTCTCCTTTTCAGGTAGCTCGGCCGGCTAGGGCGACGTTCCCCAGTCGGAGAAGAAGACGCCGGGTTGATCGCTGACGATTTTGGTCATGTGGGTGCCATCGGCACTCATGGTGTAGAGATCGCCACAACAGTTGTTCTTGTAAGCGAGATCGGCTATTAGGACGATCTTCTTGCCATCGGGTGAGTAGATCCCGAAGCCTCCCTGGTGTTTGGTGGAGAAGTGCGTCAGCTGCTTCTGCCCGCTCCCGTCGGGGTTCATGACCCATTCGTTGCTGCCGAACCTGCAGCAGAGGTCGTTGAAGATGATGTGCTTGCCGTCGGGCGACCAGTCCGGTTTGAACGCCTCCAGCGCCGGGGCGGTCAAGCGCTGCTGGGTGCCGCCGTTTGCGTCCATCACCCACACGGCCGAGAGCAGACCGTCCTGGTTTGAGTCGAAGGCGATCTTCGTCCCGTCCGGTGACCAGTCGGGATTGAACGCATTCCAGATCGAGCTGGTCAGCTGCATGAGCGGCCCAGTGCCATCGGCTTTCACCAGGTTGATTGCGCAGTTGACCGGTCCGCAGCGCGTGAAGGCGATCTCGCTGTCGTCGGGCGAGAAGCGCGCGTTGGAGTCGTCGAAACCGGGATCGCTGAGCAACTGCGTCCGGCCCGAGCCGGTGGCAGTCATCTCATAGATCTGCCAGTTTCCCGTCTGATCGCCGGAGAAGATGATCTTCGAGCCGTCACGCGACCAAGCGGGTTGCTCGGCATGGCCATCAGCCTCTTTCGTCACCTGCTTCTCTCCCGAGCCATCCGGGTTGACCACGAAGACCTGCGGGTCAGAGCCCTGATCGGTCGAGAACGCGATCTTCCCGTTCACGCCCAGGAAGGTCGCCTTGGCCGGTAGTGCCGTGAACAACAGAAGACCGGCGCTTGCAGCCATAAGCGCACACAGGCGCCGCGTGCGCCCCCGGCGCACGCTGAAAGGAAATCTCATTGCCCAATCCCCCCCTCGGGATCTTAGCCAAGGGGACGGCGTACTGAGCAGCAGCGGCGTTTCTTCCCTGGCCTGGTCAGGGGTAGTTTGCCGAGCACGCTGCTCACCAGGCACAGGGGCATGCCGCCGCGCCGAGGCTTCACACCCTCGTGAAACCTCGGGTACATGCATTGGGCTGTAACTCCGGCCCATCCTCCCCCCCATGCCCCGGGCCCCCCCGGCACAGGATCTGATGATCTTCATGACCATCAGGTCCATGACGGTACTCGCCTGGGACTAGGTGATCAACCCCTGCGGGGGAGATCCAGGATCAAAGCCCCGGAACGTCAGCCTGGCGGGTCGCTGGAACGGCGGCACCTGCCTGCCCGGTGATCGGACAGTGGCCCACCGCTCCCCGCTCGTGGTCCTAGTGGTAATTCCTGCCTCAGTTACGCAATCCCGCTCGATGATTTCGCGTTCCTGCCCATGCCGGAGGCGCGCCCTTGAAACCCGTATGGAAGGTTCCCAGGGGGGAGACAGTCAATAAATCGTTGGCGCCAAAATCGACCATCAGCATCCGTGTACCTCCATTCTGGGATGAAACTTCAACGCCTTAAAATGGCTTGACGATTAACCGTCAATCGGTCCTCGGACTCACTGACAATTAAGCGTCAAACTAAAAGAGGCGGCAGCGCCGCCGCGTATGCAGGTGGATGACTAACTGGGTGACAATTACCACGAACACTTGCGGACTTCCGCGTATCCTGCCGTACTTGTTTCCCGCAGGTCCCACCCGGATCGCCCCTAGTTAACAACGCGTCCTACTACGCTGGCAAGCGAGGGGTCCAGGGCCTGTGCTGTCGGCCATGTGGGCCGGATCGGGGATGCGACGAGGACGAGCGCTAACTGGCAAGCAGGCGACATGATCGAGAGTAGCTGGGTTGGCGACGCCGCAGAATACCGCGGCCCGAGTCCGCAGCCGGGAGCGTGGATGCTCTTCACCGCCGCTCAGAGGGACAGCGCTTGTGGGGATTGCGTGGAGTCTGTGTGTGGGAGGCGTGGAGATCGCCGACCAGCGGCACTGGCGAACGTCAGCTCCTATAATTGCAGGTCAGAAGGCTAGACGGGGTTGCTGGGGTGTGTTAGCGTCAAGACTCAGCAGGGACCGAAGAGAAGGTCAGGGAGGGTCCGGAAAGCTGGCCCGGGGGGCGCCAGTCGCTGCTGTCCGGGTACCGGTTCCACCGGAGTTATCTCCATGGTGGTGGAAATATGCATCGGTCACCGACTCGGCGCTTGCCGCGGCAGCGGGGCCCCCCGGCGCGCGCTCTGTGATCCCACGAAGCGCCCACTTCATGATGTCCATATCCGCCCGCACGGGGGGTAGGCACAGCCTACCTCGCCCGCGGAGAAAGCGGACAACGTTCACCGGCATAAGCCCGGTGTCTCAGCGACTGGTCGACATCTCACCGGTCGTTGCTTCACGGACGAAGTCCTCCTGAAAGAGGAAGGACAAGAAAATGCGCAAAGTGCGCGTAATTCGCGCGTTTCTCACGGCCCTGGGCACTGCGGTGCTGGCACTGCTCGTAGGAGTTCTTCCTGCTGCTGCTAGCTCTGTGCACCTTAAGGGCAGCCAGACCTTCACGGACAACGGACTCACTCTTAGTATATCAGGTGCACTGGCCGGCCTTGGGAATGGGGACGTGCTGGTCAATATGAGCGCCACAGGAAATCCGACGGCGACCTGCACCAACCCGTCGGGCGTCAATAAGCCGCCTGGCCAAAACCCCGCCGCCGTCACGGAGACTGGCTCCACCAGCATCCCCGCAAGCGAGATCAAGAACGGCAATACGCCATTCGCTGTCACGACTAAGCCGCCGGTAAGCCCGATACCTGGTGCACCGGGCTGCCCAGGCTCCAGTTGGACGGAGACCATCACTGACGTCGCCTTCACGTCAGCCACCATCACGGTTGAACAACCGCCTGGAACCACCGTGCTCACGGCGACCTGTACGTTCAGCAAGCCGACCGCAAACGGCACAGTTCCATCCTCGAACGTGAGCTGCACGTCCTCCTAGCCCGAACGCATGCTCGCGAACGTGCCGTAAGGGCTGCTGCCCGGACCACAGCACGGGCGTAAGCTGCCCGGTTGGCATCCTTCCGGCCTAGATGACACCACGTGCACCTGATGGCCGCGACCGTGGTCGCGGCCATCAGGGCACATCGTGGTCTTAGCCGCCGGCCCCGCACACCGGCCAGGCGCCGATGCCCTGGCCGGCCAGCACCCGGTCGGCCACGGCGATCTGCTCCGACTCACTGGCCAGGTTCGCCGAAGGAGCGTACTGGCCGCCGCCATAGGCGAGCCAGGTCTGCTCGGTGAACTGCAGGCCACCGTAGAAGCCGTTGCCGGTGTTGGCGCTCCAGTTCCCGCCGGACTCACAGGCCGCGATAGCGGACCAGTTCGCCCCGCCCGAGGACGCCGGGGGCGCGCTAGAGACCGGCGCGGTAGAGACCGGAGTGGTCGCGGGCGGTTCCCCCTGCGGGGCGCTTCCCGCCTGGGCTTGGGTCGCCACCGGGGCCGGGGCCGGCGGTGGGGCCGGGATGGCGGCCACTGCGGCGTGGGCCATCCGCGCCGACACATGACCGCTGGCCGGCAACTGCAGCCGCTGACCCACGGTGATCATGTTCGGGTTGCGCACCTGATGGCGGTTGGCCCACCAAATGGCGGGCCAGTCGGCCGAGCTTCCGTAGGCGTGGGTTGCGATCGCGGAAAGCGTGTCGCCCTGGTGGACGGTGTAGCTGGCGGGGACGTGCTGCGCTCCCGGGTGCAGCGAAATCGTAACCACCATCACGGCTTTAGCCATGCCGGCGGCAGGGATAATGAACATGTCGGGGTTCCTCCTAGGGTGTCCGACAAAAGGTCCCGGCCGCGTGCTGCAACACCTGGCCGGGACCGCCTTGGCTAGCGGGTGAGACCCGTGAAGGTCACCTCCTGGCTACGCTGGGTGAGGGTGCACCTAGGTCTCACAAAGCCCTCTCCTCTGGCTGTAAAACAGCTGTGTACTCAGTGAGGATAAGCACACTCAGGTTCCATCCTCAACGTGAGCGGGGCAAAATTCGCTAATTATTGCCCAAAAATCCATTACCGAGCGTACCGATGCGGTTATAAACCGCATACGAAGCGCCACCTCGACTCTCCCGGAGCCCTTCAAGATCGCAATTGCGTCTGGCTTGTAAGGTCTTCATTTCTGGGGCCCTGACCTGCGCAAACGGTTTTGATTGGGAGACTGCCCGCAGGTTAAACAGGCTGTGCCCGCGCCGGAAAGTGCCGCATCGAGTCGGTTGCGGGCGGCTGAATGCCAAATTCGTCCTCGGCCACCCGCCGCGCGAGCATAGGCCTGCCAGGAATGCCTGATATGCCCGATATGAAAGATGCCTGATATGCCCGATATGAAAGAATGCCCAAAACGTGAAACCGGCCTCACCGAAACGTGAAACCCGTCCTGAGGAAGCCCCAAGAACCGACCGCCGGCCACCCGCCGGCATGCGGGTGGCCGGCGGTCGTCGCGGTTTACGGCGCCACGGCCTCGCTGACTTGCAGCGAACCGCCCCGGCCAACGAAGGGATGGTTCTTGACCAGGCCGGCCGCCGCATCCAGGTCGTCGGCCCTGATGAGCGAATACCCGCCGATGTGGCCCGCGGGCGCGGCGTCCGTCACGCCCTCGGGCGAGACGGTCTTCGATGCTCCAAGCGGAGCACCTGGGTCGATCATGTGGTCACCTACGCTTGCTACCCAGGCCGCAAACGCGGCCATCATCTGGTCGCGAGCCTCGGCTGACGGGGGCGGGCCACCACCCCCGTGGTACGTAATCAGATACGTAGGCATGGAACCTCCTGATGTCGGGACGCGGCATTACTCGTGCTACGAATAATTGCGCTGGCCGATCACGGCTGGCTATGTTCGAGAAGACAGAAAGCTTGTCCACGCGTCCACGGAGACGTATCAATGCGGTTGCTGAACACTTCACCGCACGATGCGGTCACCGAGCTGCTGGCATCGCTCAGGGTGCGCAGCACGGTTTACTGCCTGTCGGAACTCCGCGCCCCATGGGGGTTCGAGGTCGACGGGGCCAACGTGCCCAAGTTCCACTTGGTGCTCGCCGGCTCATCCTGGCTAAGTCTGGCTGGGCGTGAGCCCATCCAGCTTCAGGCCGGGGACCTAGTCATCCTGTCCCGCGGTGAGCGGCACGTGATGAGCGATGAGCCGGGCTCGCCGGCCACCGGCCTCGACGTTATCGTCGCCGACCATCCGCTTGACCATAACGGACGGCTCACGTACGGCGGGACCGGCGCTCTCACCACGCTGCTGTGCGGCGGGTTCGTCCTGGATGAACCTCCGCCCGCGGACCTCATCAGCCTGATCCCGCCGGTGCTGCAGATGGACTCGCGTTCCGCCGACATCACGACCTGGCTTGAACCCGTCTTCGCGCTCATGCACCAGGAAGCCGGCCGCGACGCGCCGGGCGCGCAGGCAATCTTCGCCAAGCTGGCCGATGTCTTCTTGTCACAGGCCCTGCGTACCTATCTGACCGGTGCCGGACAGGCTGGCTTGCTGCAGCGCCGGCAAGCGATCGACGCGCCGATTGGCCAGGCCCTGGCCACGCTGCATGATCGGCCCGCGGTGAACTGGACACTAGCGGACCTGGCAGGTCAGGCTGGTATGTCACGGACACTGTTCACGGCACGCTTCCGGGCCGCGGTGGGCGAGAGCCCGATACGGTACCTGGCCAGGATCAGGCTGGGCCAGGCTGCCTGGTACCTCTCGACAACTAGGCTCAGCGTGGAAGCGATCGCCTACCGTACCGGGTACGGGACCAACGCCGCCCTGTCCAAGGCATTCAAGCGCGAGTTCGGCGTATCGCCTGGAGGGTACCGGGAAGGCAAGGGGACCGTCGTGGTCATGCGGCAGCGTGCCGACGCGGAAAGGGGCTAGTCGACATCCCAGGTGTCGTTGCCCGCCAGGAGCGCGCCGAGGTCTCCCTCGCCGCCCGCACGGGCCGTGGCGATCTGGCCGGCCATCAGCTCGTCGTACGACGGCCTCGGCACCGCGCGGAAGACGCCGATCGGGGTATGCGCGAAGTCGCCGCTGTCCAGCCGGGACAGCGCGAACGCATATGACGGGTCGGGCCGCGTCGCGTCGTGCACGACGAGCTCGGACTCCGGGACCGAGGCGGTAGCCACCGGCGTGAGTGCCCCGTATGGCCCGTAGGTCAGCCCCATCGACCCGTCGGGCCCGTACCGCACCGGCTCACCATGAGCCAGCCGGATCAGGCCGGGCGCCTTCGGCTCCTTGATCGGGGCAAAGGCGTCGTCGTTGAAGATCGGGCAGTTCTGGAAGATCTCGATGAACGCGGCGCCCCGCTGGTCAGCGGCGGCGCGCAGCACCGACTGGAGGTGCTTGCGGTCCGAGTCCACGGACCTGGCGACGAACGAGGCCTCCGCCCCCAGCGCGAGCGACACCGGGCTGAACGGGTAGTCCAGCGACCCGAACGGGGTCGACTTCGTCACCTTGCCCTGCTCGGACGTCGGCGAGTACTGGCCCTTGGTCAGCCCGTAGATCCGGTTGTTGAACAGCAGGATCTTGATGTTCACGTTGCGGCGCAGCGCGTGGATCAGGTGGTTGCCGCCGATGGACAGCGCGTCACCGTCGCCGGTGATCACCCAGACCGACAGGTCGGGTCGCGACGCTGCCAGGCCGGTCGCGATCGCGGGCGCCCGGCCGTGGATCGAGTGCATGCCGAAGCTGTTCACGTAGTACGGCAGCCGCGACGAGCAACCGATGCCCGAGATGACCACTATGTTCTCTCGCGGCACCTCGAGCTCGGGGAGGAACCCCTGGAAGGCGGCGAGGATGGCGTAGTCGCCGCAGCCGGGGCACCAGCGGACTTCCTGATCGGACTTGAAATCCTTGGCGGCCAGCCCAGTTGCCCGCGGTACGAGCTCAAGGGACTTCAAGCGCCCGCTTTCGTTCGGTACATCCTCGATGTCATGCATGTGCGATCACTTCCTCAATCGCCTCAGCCAGCTCAGCGGCCCGGAACGGCAAGCCCCGCACGCGGTTGTAGGAGATGACGTCGACCAGGTAGCGGCCGCGCAGTAGCAGCGCGAGCTGGCCAAGGTTGATCTCGGGGACCAGCACCTTGTCGTAGCGGCGGAGCACCTCGCCGAGGTTGGCCGGGAACGGGTTCAGGTGCCGCAGGTGTGCCTGCGCGACCGAATGGCCCGCGCGCCGGACCCGCCGGACCCCGGCCCCGATCGAGCCGTAGGTGGACCCCCAGCCGAGGACCAGCACCTTCGCGTCGCCGGTCGGGTCGTCGACCTCGAGCGGGGGGATGGACGAGGCGATGCCGTCGATCTTGGCCTGCCGGGTCCGGACCATGAGGTCGTGGTTGTCCGGGTCGTAGGAGATCGTGCCCGCGACGTCGGCCTTCTCGATGCCGCCGATCCGGTGCTCGAGGCCGGGCGTGCCGGGGACGGCCCACGGCCTGGCCAGCGTGACCGGGTCGCGGCGGAACGGCTGGAACTCCCCGCCGCCCGAATCGGCCGCGGTCGCGAACGCGAACTCCGCGCTCAGGTCCGGCAGCGAGGCGACATCGGGGATGAGCCACGGCTCAGAGCCGTTGGCCAGATAGCCGTCGGAAAGCAGGACGACCGGCGTCCGGTAGGTGACCGCGATCCGCGCCGCCTCGATCGCCGCGAAGAAGCAGTCCGACGGGCTGGCGGCCGCGATCACCGGCACCGGGGACTCCCCGTTGCGGCCGAAGATCGCCATCAGCAGGTCCGCCTGCTCGGTCTTCGTCGGCATGCCGGTGGACGGCCCCGCGCGCTGGACGTCGACGACGATCAGCGGAAGCTCGACGGACACGGCAAGGCCCACGGTCTCCGCCTTGAGCGCCATGCCCGGGCCGGAAGTCGTCGTCACCGCCAGCGAGCCGCCGAACGCCGCCCCCAGCGCCGAGCCGACAGACGCGATCTCGTCCTCGGCCTGGAACGTCCGGACGCCGAACTTCTTGTGCTTGGCGAGCTCGTGCAGGATGTCCGAGGCCGGGGTGATCGGGTACGAGCCGAGAAACAGCGGCAGCTTGGCCAGCTGGCCGGCGGCGATCAGGCCGTAGGACAGGGCGGTGTTGCCCGTGATGTTCCGGTACTTGCCGGGCTTGAGCGGGGCCGGCTTGACCTCGTAGCGGACCGAGAAGTCCTCGGTGGTCTCGCCGTAGTTCCAGCCCGCGTTGAAGGCGGTCACGTTCGCCTTCAAGATCTCCGGACGGCGGCCGAACTTGGCCTCGAGGAAGGCGAGGGTTCCCTCAGCGGGCCGCCCGTACAGCCAGGACAGCAGGCCGAGCGCGAACATGTTCTTGGCGCGCTCGGCGTCCTTACGGGTGATATCAAGGTCTTCGAGGGCCTTGACGGTCAGCGAGGTCAGCGGCACCGGGTGCACGCTGTACTGGTCGAGGGAACTGTCTTCGAGCGGGCTCTTCTCGTATCCCACCTTGGCGAGGTTGCGCTTGGTGAACTCGTCGGTGTTGACGATCAGGTCCGCGCCTCGCGGCAGGTCCTTCAGGTTCGCCTTGAGCGCCGCCGGGTTCATGGCGACCAGGACGTCCGGCGCGTCGCCGGGCGTGAGGATGTCGTGGTCCGCGAAGTGCAGCTGGAAGCTGCTCACCCCGGGGAGCGTGCCCGCTGGGGCGCGAATCTCCGCTGGGAAGTTTGGCAGGGTAGACAAGTCGTTCCCGAAGACAGCAGTCTCCTGGGTGAACCTGTCACCGGTGAGCTGCATGCCATCACCGGAATCTCCCGCGAACCGTATGATTACGTGGTCAAGCTCCTGGACCTGCTTGGTCACAGCGCTAAGCCTCCTCCGCACGCCAGGCCGGGGCGCCCTTGTACAGCACCACCCCTACGGCCGGGGGCGTGAGTGCAGGACAGGTTTAATACTACGAGACTCCGGGTAGCAGTGATGCCCCGCATGCCCCCACTCACGTGTGGTTAATACCACGTTGCGCGCGAGTATCTTTCTACCGCATCCGCCATGGCGGGAACCTGGTGGCCTCGCGTGGCCGTTGAACCAGACAAACTGCGGCTTTAGGCTAAGGGGGGCCAACTGGCCGCAACGGTCGTCGAGGGAGGGGAACCGGGCCGTGCACTGCTACGGGCTGCGCGGGGCGGTACTGGCCGCCGCGTTGTGCGGTCTTGCCCTGCTCGGCGCCTCTGTATGGTTCGGTATGGCCGGGCTCGCTGTCGCGAGCGGTCTCATCTTCGCGCTTGGCTGGATCATCTACTTTCATTCCGAACGGACCGTCCTGACTGCCCTCCGCGCCCGTCCTGTCGGCGAGGTGGAGTGTCCTGAGTTGTACCGGCTGGTCCGCGAGTTGTGTTACTCCGCCCGGCTGCCGGTGCCGCGGCTGTTCGTGTCGCCCGCGATGCAGCCCAACATCCTCACCGTGGGCTGCAGCACCCGGTCGGCGGCGATCTGCTGCACCGAAGGGCTGCTCAGGATCCTGACGGTGGAGGAGCTGCGGGCCGTCATCGCGCACGAACTGGCGCACGTGTCCCGGCGGGACATCCTCGTGTCGTCGTGGTCGGCCGGGCTGGCCTCGCTGGTTGCGTTCTGCCCGCTGTCGTCGCTGCTGCTGTTGCAGCTCACCGCGTCCTCCGGCCGGGAGTATCACGCGGACGCCGAGGGCGCCCTGCTGGCCGGCGACCCGATGGCGCTGGCCAGCGCGCTGCGCAGGATCGACATGCAGGCCGCGGCGCTGCCGCTGCGCCCGCGCGGGTGCCTGGCGGCGGCGGGCCACCTGATGATCGCCCACCCGTTCCCGTACGGCGGCTACGGCCGCCTGTTCATCACCCACCCGCCGACAGGCGAGCGGGTCCGCCGCCTCGAGGCGCTGGCGGGCTACCCCCGCTAAAGGGCGCCGGCCGCGCGTGTTGGCGCGGGGCCCAGCGGACGGCCGCATCGAAAGATATTAGCAAATCATGGAGTTTACTTCGACAATCTTAGCAACAGCACGGCCTCTCCCTGGAAGAATATGGCCGCCGGATACAGCCGGCTCAGGGAGGGGAACGGAATGTATGGATTGTCATTCGCGGGACGACTAAGCAGACCCGCGAGGCGGGCGCTGGCCGTCGCCGCCGTGTTGATCGCCGCGGGCGGGATAGCGGCAAGCACGAGCGCAGGCGGCGCGGCGGCCGCCAGCCGCACGACCCTAACGGCGGGAGCAGCGAAGGGTGGCCTTGAGCCGCAGCTCGAGACGCTGCCGAATGTCCCCGGCCTCGTCACGTCGACCGCTACGTCGAGCACGGCGTGTAACCTGCCCGACGGGACTTTCGTCTCGTACTTCCACTGCTACACGCCGCAGCAGATCCGCAGCGCCTACGGAGTGGACGGCGTGGCGCCGCTCGCGTCGGAACCGAACTACGGGCAGGGCCAGACGATCGTGCTCGTGGACTCCTACGGCAGCCCCACTGCCGCGTCCGACTTGCAGCACTTCCACGACACGTTCTTCGCGAACCTTCCGGACCCGAACTTCCAGCAGGTCTACCCGCTGGGCAACCCGCCGTACCAGACATGCAACGGAAAGGGCACGGGACACTCCGGCCAGTGCGCGGCGGCCGGCTGGAGCGGCGAGGCCACCCTGGACATCGAATGGGCGTATTCGATCGCCCCGAAGGCACATCTGATCCTCGTCGCGGTGCCGCCCGCCGAGACTCTGGGCGTGCAGGGCCTTCCGAACCTGTTCAAGGCGATTTCAGACGAGATCACAGCGCTGCCATCCGGCACAGAGTTCTCGATGTCGTTCGGGATAACCGAGCAGACGTTTGGCGGTGCTGCCCAGTCGCAGGTCGCCAAGTTCGATGCCGTCTTCCAGCAGGGGCTGGCCAAGGACGACAACTTCTTCGCCGCATCCGGAGACAACGGCTCCTATAACTCGGCGAAGCAGCAGAAAGAGTCCGCCAACTACCCCTACCCGACGGTGGGATGGCCCGCTAGCTCCCCGTATGTTGTCTCGGTCGGCGGCACGCAACTGCAGGACGGCTGGACCTGGAATCCGGCCAGCAACGATGCGTTCACCGCGAGCGGCGACCTCAACCCGGCGTACTGGCAGTGGACCGACGGCGGTAACAGCGAGGCCGTGTGGAACGAGTCCTGGGCGCCAATTGGCACCGGCGGCGGCGCCAGCGTCATCTACTCGCGGCCGAGCTGGCAAGCGGGGGTTGACCCCGGCCTCGGCAATGTGCGTGTGCTGCCCGACACGTCGTGGAACGCGGCGGTGAACGGCGGCGTGGACGTCTACATCACCGCCTACCCGCAGTACAACTGCGGCAACGACACGGGCTGCTGGCAGGTCTACGGCGGCACCTCGGCCGCGACCCCGCAGACCGCCGCCCTGGTGGCGCTGGTGAACGCGGCGCGCGCGGACGCCCACAAGGCGCCGATCGGATTCCTCGACCCGATCCTGTACAGCGGCGTCGGCGCGTCAGATTACTCCGACATCGTTCCGCAGCACTACGGCAGCGCCCCGGCGGCCTTCGCCGGGTCCCAGGTCGGCGTGAGCGGCACGGTCAACAAGTCGGTCGGTGACCTGATCGACAACCAGATGTGGCAGGTGCCCGTGGCGGGCTACCCGACCACCAGCGGCTACGATGCCACGACTGGATGGGGCACCCCGAAGGCGCCCGAATTCGTGGCCGCACTGGTCAGCCAGCCCTAACCAGGAAGCACCGCAGGCGGGTCCCGGGAGTGCTCCCGGGACCCGCCTACGTTTGGTCCTGCCGACTGGACGCCTGCCTCTGGTCAGCGAATGTTGCCTGTTTCAGCGGTAGTTGGTGAACTGAACCTGGCGGTCCCGCGACCTGCAATCTTTTCGAAGAGTCTCATTGAGCTGCGATTTCGGTTCTCGACTCTTCTCAACGGTTCACACGGTCTCCGGTGCTCATGTGCCCTGCATGTGTCCTGCGGTGACCTTCGCTTTTCAGGAGAATGTCCGGGTCCACGCGAGTCCATCGCCGTCCGCCTGATCAGGCCAGATGAACTGGTCGGGGGCATCTCGGCGTCCAGGATCGGCTCCATGTATCCACAACCGTTGTTAGCGCAGCGTTAGCCACTGGCCTCTCTAGCCGGCGATTTGACCTTCCGCTCCCGAGGCGGGGAGTCGAATCAGGGCTGCCGACGTGGGACGGCCGACGAAGTACGAGATCGGCAGGACTCCGGCTGAGCCGACGAGTGCGACGACTGCGGCCCGGGGCATCCGCCTGTCCTTCGGCCGGTTCCAGGTAGGCGGTAGTTGGACCGCATTGTGTCAGAGATAGTGGTCAACCTCTCTGAGCAGCAGCTCGCGGGCCTCGAAGATGTCGCATATGTGTCCAGAGAAGTCCGTCTAAGCTGTCACTCTGGTGGCAAGCCGACTCGGACCCCCGCGAGACCCCGCTAGGGGCCGGCCCGTTATGTTGGGTCGGG
>Ga0306920_100008914_pt1 | contig 13358 bp, 9 predicted proteins | sample flu12Cox44000170_FD_204666 | JGI IMG/M metagenome (GOLD analysis project Ga0306920, IMG submission 204666) | Lab enrichment of tropical soil microbial communities from Luquillo Experimental Forest, Puerto Rico - flux4day.12C.oxic.44.000.170 (v2)... | ecosystem: Environmental > Terrestrial >... | reverse complement strand
GGCACGGAAGGCACTACTTCCTTGCGGAGTGTGATCCCCTTCTGCTCGGCGGAGTGGCCCGTCAGGTTGATAATCGCATCGATCAGCCGATTCGGCTCCACAGACTGGAACTCTGGCGTTTTGGGCCGCGCGAAGTCCAGCAGGTTCGTCAGCAGCCGGTTCAAGCGTTGGATCTCCTTGTGTATGATGACGAGGGATCCCATGCGCGTTTCCTCGGACGTCTGGGGGGACTCAATCAGATTTGCAGCTCCGTCTATGGCCGCCAGAGGATTCCGAATTTCGTGAGCAAGACTCGCTGCAAGTTGGCCAATGGCAGACAACCTGTCAGCCCTTTTGATCTGCTCGAAACTATCCTGCAACTCCCGGTTCACCTTCGCAAGCTGCCCTGTAGTGGCTTCGAGTTCCATTCGCTGCGTTCGACCCCGATCCGCTAGAACGCCCGTCACGGCACCGACCATGAAAAACACAATGATCTCGGCGTATTGATTGAGCGCGTACTCAGGCATCTGGCGCCACGCCATCACGATGTGGGGAATGTAGCAGAGTGCCGATGTAACCGATGCCACCAGCCCACCGCGCCAGCCGAAGAAAATGGCGGCGTAAACGATCGGCAAGTAGTAGAGCCGCTGGAACAGTTCGTGCCAGAGAATCAGCGTGGGGGACGTCAGATAATGCAGTGCGGTCGCGATGGCGATCCCGGCAACTACCACTGCAACGCGCGTAAGTGCTTGCCTATCTTTTACTTGACCCAACCGTTTCTTGCTCCCTCGACCGATCATAGCGCGCCGCGGTCATCACAGCAGGATAATCAAAATGGGTTCGCAGAGCTGCGTATGCACCGTGTCTTCTGTCGAGGAAATCTGCAAAGCAGAATGCTTTTGGGCTGAGCTCACGCACTTGTATGCGTGGGGGCATTTCACGTGTTCAGGCTGGGCCTGCGCTATTTGATTCGTATCATCCGGTCTTCTCTCGGAGCGTTGTCGAAAACGAACTCGTGTGTCGTATGAACGCATGGGCACATGGTGTAGGAAGATAAAGAACGACAGATCAGGTATGCGAGACAGCGATGATACTACGAGCCACCCGCATCACGAAGCCGCACCTATGCCCGCCTCCGCACCTGCTCCAGGAGGCCAGACCCGTCACCGGCACACTCACTATGCCTCCGCAGTCGCGCATACGGACTCTGACGCCCACTCCAGCCACGACAAACATGCCGGTCATTCTGTCGAAATGTTTCGGCGGAAGTTCTGGGGGACGCTGCTGTTGTCGATTCCCACTGTCGTCTGGGCACCAATGATCCAACACTGGTTCGGCTACCAGGCGTTGGGCGGTCCGGAGGCTTCGCGGTGGATCTCCGCAGCCTTTGGAACGGCGGTCTTCACCTATGGCGGCTGGGTGTTCATCAAGGGAGCTATCGGCGAACTCGCCGACCGCCTGCCCGGAATGATGACGCTAATTGCATTGGCGATCAGCGTCGCTTTTGGGTTCAGTCTCGCAGTAACGTTCGGATTCCCGGGAACGGATCTGTGGTGGGAACTAGCAACGCTCGTCACCATTATGATCCTGGGCCACTGGATCGAAATGCGATCGATCTCCCAGGCACAGGGGGCACTGAAGGAACTCGCCAAACTACTCCCGGACACCGCAGTCCGTATTGTCGGCGAACACTCTGAGGTAGTTCCGGTTTCTGACCTTCGTGATGGAGACATCCTCCTCATCCGGCCGGGCTCAAGCATCCCTGCGGATGGCCTGGTACAAGACGGTTCGAGCGAGGTGAACGAGTCGATGATCACCGGGGAGTCACGATTGGTCCCGAAGACTTCCGAAAGCAAGGTGATCGCTGGAACCGTGAACGGGTCCGGCTCGCTCCGGATTGAAGTCACCGGCACGGGGGAGAAGACGGCACTCGCAGGGATCATGCGTCTTGTAGCTCAAGCCCAGAGCTCGCGCTCCCGGGTGCAGGCACTCGCCGACCGTGCGGCATTCGGGTTGACCATCATCGCGGTCGGCGCGGCGGTAATGACGCTGCTCGGCTGGCTGCTGGCTGGAGAGGCCGCGTCATTTGTGGTCGAACGCGTGGTTACGGTTCTCGTGATTGCCTGTCCGCACGCGTTGGGGCTCGCTATTCCGCTGGTAGTCGCAATATCCACAACTCTCGGAGCCCGTAGGGGCCTCCTCGTGCGCGATCGGCGCGGACTCGAAGAAGCGCGCAATGTGACTGCGGTTTTCTTTGATAAAACCGGCACGCTCACCCGCGGCGAGTTTCGCGTTGTGGAGATTACGACGCGCGAGGGCCTCGCCCCCGACGAGGCACTCGGTCTAGCTGCCGCGGTAGAACATGACTCGGAGCACACGATCGCGCAAGGCATAGTCAGGAGCGCCGAGGAGCGCGGAGTAGCTATTCCACGAGCGGAGCACTTTCAGGCCATCCCAGGACAGGGTGTTCAGGCGGTCGTGAGTGGGAGAGAATTGTTGCTCGGCGGTCCGGCACTACTCCGCAGGCTCAATGCGGTGGTAGAGCCCGAGCTCCATGCGGCCGTCGAAAAGGCGGCGGCACGCGGTCAAGCATCGATCACAATGCTCGATCAGACTAAGGCGCTGGCGGTGTTTGCAGTGGCGGATGCGGTTCGCGAGGAATCGCGTGAAGCCGTAAAGCGCTTGCACGAACAGGGTATCGAGGTGGTCATGTTGACCGGGGACGCTCATGCGGTCGCGAACGCCGTCGGCGAGGATCTCGGCATTGACACGCTGTTTGCGGAAGTGTTGCCGGACCAGAAGGCGTCGAAGGTTCAAGATGTTCAGCGGCTCGGCAAGCGCGTCGCTATGGTCGGCGATGGGGTCAACGACGCACCGGCTCTCGTTACAGCGGACGTCGGGATCGCCATTGGCGCGGGCACCGACGTTGCAGTGGAAGCCGGTGACGTAGTTCTCGTGCGAAGCGATCCGCGAGATGTTTCTCGAATCATATCATTGAGTAAGGCTACCTATCGAAAGATGATCCAGAACCTCTGGTGGGCAGCGGGTTACAACATTCTGGCGATTCCGATCGCCGCCGGAGTGCTCGCGCCTTTGGGGATCGTATTGCCCCCCGCTGCTGGTGCCGTTCTGATGTCCTTGAGCACCATCATCGTAGCCATCAATGCTCAACTCCTTCGCCGCGCCCAATTGTGACCGGTTCTGGAACGGGATTTCAACCGATAGAACGCCATCACCGGAAGAGGGGGTCGTGCGGTGACAGCAGTTCGTGGCGCGGGAAGCCAGCACGCACGGACCCTATTGCGCCCCACGGCAGCCGGTCCCAACACCGTCACTGGATGTGGTGATGTTAAACCGACCTTCCGCTACGGGGCACGTTCGGCCTCTCCGACTCCTTGATCACCCGCCATCCCCTCCTGTTCTTGTCAGACGAACCGAGTCTCAGGGTGTGATGCGAATCCATGCCGCGTTCGAAGGGATGCCATTGTTGTCGACAATAAACAGCATATAGAATCCTGGGGCCGCGATCGTTCCGCCCGCCGGCGCGGTGACAGTTAGGTGATCGGCAGCGTGCGCCGTAATCGGTAGCTTTATGTAACGTTGGCCAGCGTCCGTGTGGTGGGTCATCGCACATGGCCTGAGCAGCGCCACGGAGCTCACTCGCGGCGCGTCGGGACTCTGGATGTTGAATGAAGCACCCCAAGCGGCGCTAGCCGGTGAAGTCGTGATGTTCGGGCGCGGCCCCCGAAGAAGATAGGGTGGCGTGAACACTTCGATATACCGCTGATCGCGCGCGGGAGGTCCACCCAATGTAGGGTCGATACCCCCCGCTGACAACACCCGCCCGTCCGGTAACAGGATTGCGATCGAATGATACTGCCGTGGATGAGCCATCGGTGCCATCAGTGTCCAGCGGTTGGTTTGTGGATCGTAAATCTCCGGCTGCAACACGGGCTGCGGATCCGCTGCCCACTTGCCCGCGCGCTGACCACCGATCACAAGAATCGTCCCGTCCGGTAGCAGCACGCCGTTGACGTTCGTGCGCCGAAAGTTCATATCTGCCAAGCGCGTCCAGCTCGGCGCCGGTGAGAGACGCGTCAGATCGATCGCTTCGACACTCTGGGAGTTGTGCACTCCGCTTACGCCGCCTCCGATGACGATCACTGTCGCAGTAGGCGGCGTGTGGGTGGTGTCGATCTGGATCACCGCCGTGCCCTCCTCGCGATCGGGGAATGCCTGCGCACCCAATGTGGTCCACACCGCGGAGGCAGGGCCAGTCAAGCGCAGATACGCCGTCGTCACACCGGACGTCACCGCCCAACCGGCACGTGAGTAGAAAATCTCACCCGACGGAATCTGGTGCAGGCTCGAATACAATTCCGACAGATCGCGATTTGCGCCGGCTAAGACGGTCCAGGCCGACGTCGTGGGATCAAAAACCTCTATCGGTCCAACTCCCGGCATCCCACTCGCCGCGAGAACTCTTCCGTCAGGCAAGGGCACCAGAGTTGGATACCATCTGGCCGCGCTCATGTTGCTGGCTGCGGGCAAGTGGGTCCACGTCTCGGTAGCCGGGTCGAAGATGTGCGTCGATTTTATCGATCCATTCGGCGCTCCGCCCGCTACCAGTACCCGCCCGTCCGCCAAGAACGTCTGGCCTGAGCAGAACAAGTCCTCATCGTAGGTTTGTACCGTGCGCCCATCGGTCGCTGGATTCCACACCACGGATTGATCCGGATAGCCAACCTCGGCGGTACCCGACCACATTACGACCCGGCCAGTGTGCAGGAGCGCCGCGTGCACCACGAAGTTGGGCAGATCGGGGAGACTCTGCCACAGTCCCTGTCCAGCCGCCATGCAGCGATTCGGATCAACGGGCGGGCAGTCGTAGTTGCTGCACTGTTTGTTCAAGATGTAGTCGAGTTCTTTTTCGTCTTCCACTTCAATCGATTGAACCGCGCGGATCAAGCCCGCCATTCCCTGCATCATATGCATCTCGACATGGCAATGAAACAGGAAATCGCCGCAAACCTTGATATGTTTCTCTTTTTCCTCCCTCTTGCCGGGAGGCCGGCGATCCTCGCGTTCGGTCAGCAGTACCACATCCGGCACGACTGTCTCGGCCCAGAAGGATTCGGCGGGACCGAGGCTGCGCGTGTCCACCATCTGCTCCGCCCACCGCCAGCGCGTGCCGTGCGTATGAAAGTTGTGCCAGCCGCTGAGATCGAGATTGAAAACGTACCAGCGAATTCGTTTGCCGCTGTCGCTTACGAGCGTTGGCGTATTGCCGACGAACGTACGCCCATTCAGGCACATCGACTCCAGGCTCCCCGATGAAGACTCGGTTACCGTGTGCGGCATGGTGCCCGCATGGGTCCAGGTAACGGTGCCCCCGGGCGCGATGGGGACGGTAACGGGGTCGAATCGCGGACTTCCTGGCGTGTCACGAATGGCCACGGCCGCGGTTCCGGGCCCGCCCACGGAGACCATGACTTGCCCGCTCATCGGGTGTAGGCGGCACATATAGTCCACGGGTCCCGCAACGGGGAACGTAAAAGAAAATGTGTCCCCCGGGTTGAGAGTGCCGCTATCGAACGCGGCGGCGGTACGGGGTCCGGTGAGCCTGTGCAGGAAGACTGGCGCTTCATACTCGGCCTTTGGCCATTTCGGATCGCGCACCACGATGCCGCCGAACAAGCCGCGATTCACGTTGTCTCCGATCGTCTTGTAATGATCGTGGAACGGCCAGCACCCGACGGTTTCGTGGGTCGCTTCGAATTCATAGACCCAGGTGTCACCCGGACAAATCTCGTCGGACCGGCCGCTCACCCGGCCTGCGACGCCAAAAGGCCACGAGCCATCTCCCGCTACGCCGTACCTGAGCCCATGCAGGTGAAACGAATGCGGCGTATCGTCCGCATTCAAGACGTGAATAAGTAAGCGCTCGCCAGGGTTCGTATAGATCAGCGCTCCTGGAACCCGCCGATCGGCCATGGGTTCGTTTACGTCGTTCGAAATCAAAGGCGCCATGTTCGGCATGCTGTACCCGGCGTCAAGGTACTCGCGATAGACGAGCGCGTCGAGGCGGCGCAGAGCAACTTCGCCATCCGGAATGCGGCCGTCTTCGTGGCGAGGATTGCGAGCGCAGTCACGATGGTAACGGCCCATTTCGTCTTGAGGCGCAACCGGGTCGTACCCAAGGAGGCGCTCGATTTTCAGGTACACATTACGAGTTGCCATAGGCCACATCCTGACGAGACTACCTCGCCTCGTTCCATCTTGCCGGATTCTTCACTCAGATCAGCACCACGGAGCAACGGCCTGGTACCCGGCACATCGCATGATTACCCTACCACTGCTTCGCACACATTTTCATCCTTCGTTGCGACCGGCACGCTCATGCGGAGTTCCTGTTTATTCGCGCCTAACAATAACACGCGCCCTGATAACTATAGCGTGATTTGCAAAAAACGTTCGCCACACTGTTTTACGAAAGACTCCAGCCGGCGGTGCGTCTATGTTTCTCGTATTACCGGCAATCCCGATACTTCCCGCGTGCGCGGCGACCGATCGTGGCTCACAATGCGAGCCACGGGAAAGTATCCGGCAGATAGTAACTCCAAATTTGTGTGCTTGCCAACCTGGGAGAAGACCGGAGGAGTACTAGGTGAGACTCAATCGTCGGGGGCAAGAAGGGCGGGCTTTCGGAAGGAACACGCTGCAATCCGGGAGGAGTCTAAGCAGTTTCGCGCTCTCTCGCTAGGGAACTTAAAATGGACTCCCGGTGAAACAGTTTGCGATCCGACATCACTATACTATTGGATCGCCGATGAACTATAGCGGTCAGTAGGCCACCCTGCGGCAATCCGAAGGAGTGCTTTCCTGTGCCTGAAATCTGGATCCAACTCGAGAATCGTCCTTGGGATACATCTCCCAACAACATAGACCGAATTACCGGTCAAGACATCAAGACCCGCGAGACTACTAGCGGCGGTCCGGGCCCCGACCCAGTCAACGTAGTCCTAAACTCCTTCATCGGAGGACCGCCTCGAACCGTGACAATGTTCAGGCCACTGAACAACGGCGGCAAGATTGTGGACGCGCTCATTCTGCGCCGCTACAAGCCACCTGTGAAGCCCGACAAAAGCGACGCGTGGACGATTCCTGACGACCGCAAGATCAATCCTTGGGACCTCAACGAGCCCGATCCCTCGGAAAACGGCACGATGGGAACCATTCCCGGGCCAGTAGTCGAATGCAATGTCGGAGATTCCGTGGTCGTCCATTTCCGCAACATGGACCAGCGCACCATGCCGGGGGTCAAACAGGTCTGCTTCCCGTTCCCATTCATCGGTGAAATCTGTTTCCCCGTTCCTGCCCCAGTGCCGTTCCCAATCGAAAAGCGTGTCCACAGCCTGCATCCGCACGGCTTCGTTTTCAAGCCGGAATCGGATGGCGCTTACCCGCTCTCGCCACCCGATAAGGGCCAGCCGATACCACCATCTGAAGCGGCAGCCTGGGCGAGCGTGCCGAACTTCAGCGGATCATTCAAGCAGGGCGACCGAGTGCCTCCCGGTGGCACTTTTGACTACACGTGGAACACCTTTGGTTGGCCCACCACGGCAGGTGTCTGGTTGTACCACGACCACTCCATCTGCGATGACGAAAACATCGGTCTGGGTGCGATCGGCATTGTCGTAATCCACAACACTCAGGATACGCAGCAGGAGGTCGACATCCGCGATCTGAGCGATCCCCACAAACTCGACCCTCCCCTCGACCCGGCATTTCTGCCCGGCGGCTCCCCGATCGGCAATCCAATCGACTTCATCTGTTTCCCGCTGGCTCACGACGTGCGTATCGGCGTGCTTCCCGCTCACCTTCAACGATTAGGGGCTTCCTCGGCTAAAGTCAAGTCCATTCCCGGAATGTCCGGCATGCCTGGAATGCCTGCGGGTAGCATCTCGAAGCCAGGGGCGATGTCGCTCTCAGCGCGTGCCATTCAGGAGGGGAGTTTTGCGGTTGAGCTCGATTCGGATCTCGCATTCATTGAGCGCTTCTGTTTGCCCATCTACCGTACACCTCCGCCCAAGGCTCTGTTCCTGCAACTGTTCCATTCTCTTCAGGGGGCTGCTACCTGCATAAACGGGCGCATCTATCTGGGGAATACGCCAACCCTACTGGCCGGAATCGCAACCCGCATGCGCTTCGGCGTGGTCGGCATGGGTAGCGAGACTCACACGTTCCATATTCACGGCCACCGTTGGTTCGTTCCCGGCCCAGACGGCAACACTCCTGCGGCCATCCAGGGGAGTCCGCAAGTCAAGGCCGTTTCGCAATTCGAAGACACGCGTGTCTTCGGGCCCGCAAATTCCTTCGTCTTTACCATCAATGGAGCGTCTGGCAGCTTCATGCGGGCGGGCAGCCCGGCGCCGGAAGATTCCAAGGGCGAATGGCACATGCACTGCCACGTCCTCATGCACATGATGTCCGGCATGATGGGATCGCTCCTAATCGTCGACGGCGGCGAGATCGCATTCTCTCTGCCAACGGGCGTTCCGTGTCCGGCCGACATGACCGGAACTGGCGGACCAGGCACCACGACGGTTCACATCGTAGACTTTCAGTTCAACCCCGACCCAGTCACCATTAAGGCCGGCGGTACCGTCACCTGGATCTGGGATGCCAGCAATCACTCTACAAAGTCCGATACCAACGTCTGGGACTCCGGCGTTCAAAACGCTGGCGCCATGTTTAGCCACACTTTTCCAACAGCGGGAACCTTCCCTTACTACTGCATCGTCCACGGAGGACCCGGCGGCGCGGGTATGCACGGCACCATTACCGTCACTCCGTAACCCGAACGCGGGCGGTCTACGACTGACACGTGCCGCCCGTTTATGAAAGCGTCGAAGGGGAGGACCTCAGCATGAATTGCAAGCGCCGGGATATCTGGCTCAAGATCGAACCGCTGAGCGCCTAATGGGACTGGGGATTGATGTGGCGGGGGAAGGGGCGGCTATATCGTCGCGTCACCCTCGATTCATCCCGAAACCAACGGCCGTATGTGTGGGACGGTGTCGGTCAGATTCGAGCACCAGGTCATAGCTCCAGCCGCTTTTGTTGCTGAGTGCGGAGGCAAGCGTGGCACGTCACAGAAAGTCCCCGAAAAGATCACGCGACGGAATACGGCGCTCTTCAAGATCGCTTCCCGGATGCGGTGGAATGAGCACTCGATCGAAGAGATCGTGGCCACGCTCCGGATCACGACGCCCGCCTCTAAGCCGGCAGCATACGTGATCAATTGCCCAAGATGGCTATGATCGGTTTCTTCTAGCTGGTTCTCTACTACCACAATCTTGTTACGGCCCAAATCACGGGCAACGATATCGACCGCAAAGTCCCCTACCGCTTGTTCTCGTCCCACAACCTCAAGTTCAAGTCCGAGCACTTCGCCGACTAAATCGATGTGATCGATTAGCCAAGGGGTGAAATCATTCGCTTCGTGTCTCCATACATTTCGTAGCTCCACTCGCGTCAACTTGCCGAGTTCAAAGGTGCTCATCACTTGTCTCTAAACATTATGCGCCCAAGGAATCGATTTCGTTGTAGGCGCTGCTTTCCTCGGTCATGATTCAACAGTGCCTGTCGACCCGGGCACCTCTGAGCGGCGCGTACCGCATCCCGAGAAGCCGGTGGGCATATCTCGCAACGGCTTCCTCGAATTCAGCATCGTCGAAATCAACTGTCAGCCAAACATCGTTGATCGACACATCAGCGCCAAGCCTGAACCCCCCGGACACGAGTAGTCCGATGGCCTTATCGAAGGACGCCCGTGTGAACGCCACATCTCGCTGGTTTGGCTTTGCGTTTTTCTGAATCTCTCTGCAGTTCGCATCGTGGTGGAGAGTCATATGCGGGACCGGATAGTTCAAATACGCCTTAGTCAAGTTCGATCACCTGACCTTTTATTTTAGCTGCGGAAGTTCAGCGTATTGCCTCTGAGGTCGAGTCGCGCGCAAGATGCCACGGGAGGCGGTGAGGAATCAATTCCTTGATCTCCTGTTTTTTCCGAGTTCATCAGCCCGGCGACTAAAAGGCGTTCATCCGTCGGCGCGGCGCGGAGCGAAACCTACCTGCCTGGAGACGGAGTGCCCGAATCCCGGGGCTGACGCTGACTGAGGGCCCTATTGCGCTGATGCGGGAACGGTTCACCCACTGACAACTAAGCCCAAGCGCGCCAGGTCCGTGCGAGCGTCTTCAGCGGACGAGAATAGGCCATGGAATGTGTTCGTGACCCCGGAGAAGGAATAGCCCGTCACGGTCTCCAGAGCAAAGACTTCTCTGCCGTCGCTGTGCCGGAGTTTGTATATCCAATATCCGGGGATCGCGTCATAATCCGCACTGCCGTCCTCGACTTGGGCTATAACGCTGGAACGATATACCTGGCGCTCTTCTTCAGTAGGCTCCGCACCTTCCCGCAGTGCTTCGAGCCGCTGGTCGGTCACATCTCCCTTTAGGCGGTCTAGGTCATCCCTATCGAACTCCATGCACTCATTGGGAATCACGCTTCCGCAGTGCTCGAAATCGTCCCGAGCACCGCCCTGCTGCTGGAAGTGAGTGTCTTTGTAAAGCGCGCAGGCGCGTGCGATACCGTCTTTCGTGCCGGAGAAGAACTGCTCGACGATCTTGTCTATAGTCGGCTGCATATTGTTCCAACGCTGAATCAGCGCGAGGTAGATCGACAGGTACCGAACCAGTATGGCGTGAACCGAAGATCTCGTCCATGCCCGTATTACGCGGGCATGATCGCGAAAGGCAGAAAGCGACATAGAATCCTCCCCACGTAGCTCGGACGGCTACCGATATTCACGAATAACGCTCGCAAGTCCGTGGGGTCGCAGCCACCCTGAACCGCCAATCGCTGCAGAGGCGCCGCGGTTCCGCGTGATTCCTCCGAGACGCCCGATACACGATGTGGCGATCCTGTGCCAGCCGGTGTTCCTATTCGATTCTTTTCCATTTTCCCGGAGCCACCATCGCCGTCATGCGTGCTGGGTTTCGCACCTTCTGGCCCAGCATCCACGCATCGGCGGCCGCAACCATGGCTCGCCCTTGGTCGCCTCCGAGGATTTCCCCGCGCCTCCGGCGCGCCGCCGCTGCGTACAGGCTCATGTGGGCGGCATCGAAGCCGGCCTCGGCGCTGCACAGCATGGCCGCCGCTTCCTCGCCATTTCCCCGAGCCGCCGAAACGGCTGCTTGAAGGAGTTGCGCCAGTGGGTTACTCCACTGCATGCGCTCGCGCTGGATGCTCCGGGCATCCGCTTGCACTTCTCTCAACAGTGCGGATCTCCGGCGTGAGGGCATATCGTTCGCCGCCAGGGCCAGCGCCGCGGCGGCCCGATGGTAGAGGGATTCGATCAAGATGTACTGTACTCGCAGCAGAAACGACCGCTTCAACTTGGGCCACTCAGTTCCCAGGCAGCTTGGCTATGCCCTGAGTACAGTGAAATCTCGACGTTGGCGATCAGGCTCCACCAATGCTGCGCGTAGAATTCGTTGCGAGGCCAACGGGCGATCGCCTCACTTACTTCTCGCCGGGCCGTGTCAGGTTGGTCCGCGGCCAGCCAGTTAGCGTGGGAGATGCGGATGCGCAGGTCGGTGGCCTCATACAAGTCACCGCGCGCCTCGGCCTGTTGCAGAAGACCGGGAAGCCGATCCGAGAGCACCGCGAGTTCCCCCAAGAAGAATAAAGATACGGACCACATCAGCCGCGCTGTAGCCAATTCCCAGGCGACTCCGCGGCAACGCTCCCGGAGGATGGTTTCTGCCCGTTCGTGAAGATGGCGCGCGTCGCTCCAACGCCCTTCCAGGAATGCCGCCATCCCTTCCACCGAGGCAGATCGAGCAGCAATCTGGAATCGCCTGGCGGACGCGGTCGAAAATGATCGGGTTCCGATGGCCTTCCGGATTAAATAGGAACACCAAGAACCTCGGCGAACAGGCGAACCGGGACGGTGTATCCTCTATCGGTGAACATCCTGAGTGAAGAAAAGAAACAGCAAGCCACTGCCTTGGGCCGGTTAGGCTGGTCGCTGCGCCAAATTCAGCGAGCCACGCGGATTCGCCGCGAAACCGCCGCGCGCTATCTGAAAGCCGCCGGAATCCCGGTGCGGGCATCCGGCGGGTGGGGACGACGGCCAAATCTAGTCACAAAGGTGTCAGCCGACCCGGAGACCCGCAACCCTCTTCTGGCAGCAGACCCACCACCCGCCCCCCGTCCATCGGCCAGCGCCTGCGAACCCTACCGGGAGATAGTCGAAGCCGCACTGTCCAAAGGACGCAGCGCCATGGCCATCTTCCAGGACCTGGTACATAACCACGGTTTCCCCGGTAAATACTCCAGCGTCAACCGCTTCGTGCGAAAGCTGCGCCGATCGATGATTGCCGAAGCCCGCCTTATGTTTTCGACTGCGGCTGGCGAAGATCGCATGGCAAGGAGGTTAGTGGCCAGGCAGTCCGCGTTCAATTGGATGCGAAAAGTATTACAAGGAGAGTTTACGCCCACGTTGTTGGGCAAAGAGATGGGTAGCTTCGCGGACTTGGATAAGCTCTTGACCGTCGTCACAGAGGGAAGGCTCTCCGATCGAAACCGGGCGCTCACTGTGCTGGCCCGCAACCGAGGATTTAGCGTCGCCGACGTGTGTGGGTTCCTTTCTGTTTCCAAGGAAGCCGTCTTGAAATACTCGAGACGCTACCAGGAAGGCGGTTTGAAATTGCTGATGTCCAGAAAGAGCCCGAGCGCTACCAAGTTCGACAAGGAGCACAATACGCAGGCTGTCTTCTCTGTACTGCACTCCCCACCGTCTGCCTACGGAATCAATCGGACCACGTGGAGAATGGCCGATCTTCAGGGGGTACTGAGAAGACAAGGCTCACCCCTTTGTAAGAATGTTATTCGAAAAATCCTGAGGAAGGCAGGTTACAGGTGGTGCTGCGCCCGCGTTGTACTCACGAGTAGGGACCAGGAGTATCGAGCCAAAGTAGAAGTGATCAAGAAAATTTTGGCTGAACTGCGTCACGACGAAGCCTTCTTCTCAATCGATGAATATGGTCCGTTCGCGGTGAAGAAGAAGGGAGGGGTAAAGCGGGTCGCTCCGGGCGAAGAACATGTTGTTCCCTTATGGCAAAAGTCGAAAGGCTGGCTGATCCTCACCGCGGCCCTTGAGTTATCAAGAAATCAGGTTACTCACTTCTACTCCCGCGCGAAGAATACCGACGAGATGATCAAAATGGCCGATCTGTTGCGTGATCAGTACAATGCTTGCCGCACGATCTATCTCTCGTGGGACGCGGCCTCGTGGCACGTCTCCAAGAAG
>Ga0306920_100008913_pt1 | contig 13358 bp, 12 predicted proteins | sample flu12Cox44000170_FD_204666 | JGI IMG/M metagenome (GOLD analysis project Ga0306920, IMG submission 204666) | Lab enrichment of tropical soil microbial communities from Luquillo Experimental Forest, Puerto Rico - flux4day.12C.oxic.44.000.170 (v2)... | ecosystem: Environmental > Terrestrial >... | reverse complement strand
ACCCGGGCGAATGGCACCCGCGCATGCCGGAACGGCTGGATGAGGAAGAGCTGGCGGACTGGCGCGCCGGCCGCGACGCGATCTATCAGCTTGCCGCCCTGACGGTTGGCGCCCGCCTCGCCGTCGGTGACCGGTAAGTGCCTGTCAACGAGAAAACCCCGGCGGGGGAGGCCGGGGTTTTCGATGATCGGCGATCGAGCAGGGGGGACATGCGATCGATCGCCTGATACCTGGCTAACAACGCAGCGCCGGATCGTCCGCATTCCGGTGCGCGATATCCACAAATTGTCGGATCAGGCGAGGCAATCGGATGGCGAGCCGGAGCCGGGGCTCCGGATCGAGAAACAAGGGGCGCGCAGACGGCGTTTGAACTTACCCCGGATCGCGGGCTGTCGGGCGACATGGGTGTTAGGGGTGACGGTTCGGCTGATGAGCGATGGGGAGGTTGCGCGGTCGAGAGAATCTTGTGAAGTGTGAACTACGTCACACATCTTGCTCAATTCCTCGGCGAACATCCGACCAGTCCGTCATGTAGCCGATACCTTAGGTTGAAATTTGTAAGCGAAGAGGTACCCTTACGTAGTTGCATCATATCAGGGTGGTCGCGGTGGAGGATTCACACCTGAAGCGCAAGCTGATAGCCGTCTTGTTCGCGGATATCGTCGGCTATTCTAGGCTAATGAGTGTGGACGAATCTGGTACACACCTTGTCGTTGTAGATCGCGTTCAAAGCGTAATTAAACCCAAGGTAATAGAGAATAATGGTCGACTGATCCGGACTATTGGGGATGGATTTCTGATCGGTTTCGATAGTGCAATAGACGCGGTAAGATGTGCTCTCGATATTCAGCAAGAATTACCCAAACACAATATTGGAATTTCTCGCAACCAGGGTATACAACTCCGGATCGGCATCAACGCCGGCGATGTTATTATCGATGATCGTGATGTATATGGTCATAATGTCAATATCGCAGCGCGACTAGAGGGCATCGCAGAACCTGGCGAGATATATGTTACGACCGGTGTTCGCGATCAGCTCCAAGGCTATCCTGATCTCTCATTTGAGGATAGAGGATATCGGAAGGCTAAAAATATTGATCGGCCAATTCGTGTATTCCGTGTGAGGCGTGTTGAAAGACAGCAACATCAGTCTCGCTTACGACAAATAAAGGCTTTTTGGCGACAATGTACTTCATTCCGGTTCATTTTACAGCCGCGTACACTGGTGCTGATGGCCCTGGCATTAGGTGCGGCAGCCACTATAGGGGCCCTGCCGATGCGACCCAATTACTCAGTATTGTCGTCCCGCGCAGTGATTATGGTCGCCCCCTTTCGCAATGCAAGTGGTAATCCCGAAGAAGACTATTTCGCTGACGCGATCACCGATGATATCACTACAGATCTGTCTCGCCTTTCCGATACCTCGGTGATTTCTTCGGCTACAGCTTTTACCTATAAGAGCAAGCTCGTGGACCCGCGCGAGCTTCGTCGAGAATTCGGGATAGATTATCTGTTGGAAGGCACTGTCACGAAAACTGGAACGATGATACAGACCAACGCACAGCTCGTACATGCGCGCACCGCTATCCAGGTGTGGGCGGAGCGTTTCGATAACGAGTTTTGCGATCTTCCCGAACTCCAAAACGCAATCACTGGCCGGATTGCGTCCTCCCTGAGAATCCACCTGATCAAAGACGAAAGCCGTCGCGCTTTCGTCGAGCGGCCCACGGATCCCGATGCAGCTGACCTGAGGTTACACGCCATGGCTGTTCTTCTTTCTTCAATTACGCAACAGCACCACCTTGCCGCGCGGCAGTACCTGAACGAGTCTTTGCGGCTCAATCCGGACTCCGCCGACAGCTGGAGCCAATTGGCACATGTCATGATGAATGACTATTTCAATCACTGGGGTGCGCCCAACGAAAGTCTCGCCGACCTACTCCAGAATGCAGGGGATGCGGTGCAAAAAGCGCTGCAGCTCGACCCGTCCGTTGCTTTAGCTCACCAAGCAGACGGCCTAGTGCGTCGCGCTAAGGGAGATCACAAAGGCGCGCTGGATGCTTTTGACCGAGCGGTCCAACTCGATCCGAATTTCGCACGCGCGTACGCTCAGAAAGCCAATCAACTGGTCATGGTCGGACGACCAAAGGAGGCCCCGCCGCTGGTCCTGAAGGCGATAGCACTCAGTCCACGTGATCCGGTGATTGGTGTGTTCTACTGGATCCTTGGACGAGCATACTTCGTCTCAAAAGACTATGATGATGCGATTGTCTGGCTGCGGAAATCAGTCGAATTACTGCCAACCGTCTTCTACAACCGCGCATACTTGCTGGCCGCCTATGCGCTTACCGGGCGACAGCAAACTGAGGGGATTACGGCGTTACGGGAATACAAAAGTGGATACAGCCCATATACCATAGAACGGTTGCGTGAGGTATACGAGAAGGAAAATCCACAAGACAATTCCGTGATGAAGGATGCTCTTCAAGAGTTGTATAGGGGGCTACAGTTGGCTGGAGTATAGAGACCTTCGCAGCTGGGCAGTTTCCGACCTGCGGTAGCACCGATATAGAGCCGCAAAGAGGCCCGAAAACGCCTTAAACCTCTCTCAAAACGCATTCTTGGATTTCGGCCTCGCAAAAGGCAAGAGTGCGGTTGAGTTTCGAGAAGGCTCATGACGATCAAACGGAGAAAGACCGCTCGCACAACCGGGCGGATGAAGCGGCGACTTCGGCCGGCCGCGTCGAAGGTCGCGCGAGCGCGATCATCCGATGCCGGCGAAATCACGTCGAAGCCGATGTTGCTCGGCTATGCCCGCGTGTCGACCGTAGACCCAAACCTTGCCTTGCAGCGTGACGCGCTCACCGAGGCAGGGTGCACAAAGATTTTCACCGAAGAGATGTCGGGTGCGGTGACGGATCGCCCGGCTTTGCATGACGCTCTCGAATTCGCGCGCAGTGGCGACACGCTGATCGTATGGAAGCTTGATCGACTAGCGCGGTCGATGAAGCAGTTGATCGAAACCATTGAAAACCTGCGGATGCGGGGCATCGGCTTTCGCAGTCTAACCGAGGCCCTCGATACACCCCGGCGCCACATTCATACCGGAGATCACGGCCCGCGCCTTGCGCGACATGAACCCCAACGATCTCGTCATCGAGCGCGTCGTGCTCGACTACATGGAGCGCGCCGCCCACATGCGGCAGGTCCAGATCGTCAACGGGTTGAAGCCTGGATATCTGACACGTGCGCTCGTCGGCGAGCACGTTGGTACGGTCATCACCGCCGGCCCCCTCCCTGAGCGCTAAGTGAAGGCACGCCCGCACGCGAACAGGATCACGCCAACCCCGAACCAGACCAACGGATGAATGTTCGGGCGCCAAAGACGGCCAGCGGCTACACCGCCGACCGTTGCCCAGGTGAGAGGATCGTAGCCGCGGGATCGCATAATCGTGACGCCGCTAGCCAGAACCAGGCCTGCGGCTATCGGGACAAATCCATTTGCCACGGCGGCATGCCACGCAGAGCCGCGCCAGCGATTCCAAAAGTAAGCCGCCACATAAACAAACACGGACGACGGCAGAAAGAACGCGAACGACGCGAGCAACACACCTGACCATCCTGCCGCTTGCCATCCGATCAACGTCGTCCAGGAGCGCACCTGGTCCCGGCGCCGCACGCGATATTGCGAACAAAGCTGCAAACTCGCCTTGCGTAACCCAGCTATGCACGTCAACTGCTTGACGCTGCAGCTCGGCAAAGACCGATGCCCCGCCGCCGATCGAGACGATGGAGAGCGGCGCGAACGCCACGGCGAGCGCGGTCAGCGTTTTGCTATCCATGGCGTCGCCGCCCTTTGATCGATTCCGCCGGTCCGGTCCACGCCGCCAGCGCTATGCTGCATGGTACGAGGCTCAGCACAACGGGCACGGTCGCTAATCGGAGCACGCCAACAAGTACGAACGCCACAACCATAATGACGATTAAGCCCGCGCCCGGAGCGACACGCCTCGGCGAAGCGAGGCCAGCCCGTACGATGCGGCTGGCCGAATTGAGGCCCATGCTGAAAAGCATCCCGACGGCTGTCGCAGCGGCACCGGCGAGGACGGTATCGAGGATTACGGCATCCGCAAAATGCCGGTAAAGCTCCGCAAGCGCGATCACTATCAGAGCGGGGCCGGCGAGAACGCCCAGCACCGCGACAATGGCGCCGATCGCTCCCCTCAGGCGGTGACCGATCAACACCGCAAGGTTAACGACGCTCGCGCCTGGCATGATCCGCGCCAAGGCCAGCGCCGCCGCAAATTCCGTTTCGGTCAGCCAGGCGCGCCGCTCGACTAGCACATGATGCATCCACCCCGACACCCCACCGCCAAAACTAGAAAGGCTGATCGTCGAGAACAGCGTGAATAATGCCGTCACGGTGCATGGCGGGCGTTGCACCTCGGAGGTTTCAAGGGAGGTGTTCATTTTTGCATTTGCCATGGTTCGAAGGTTTCGCGCATTCGCAATCAACCGTCCACATCGAGACAGAGCGCGCCCTAAAATGGCTCGTGTGCCGGTTCTCGCCAAGAAGAGGCAAAGGCTCGAAAAAACGCCGGGAAGCTGCCGTTCCCGCTGCTGGCGCTAGCTTCCAGCGCAGCCGAGCAGCTCGACTGCGCACGCCGAGCAGCTGTTGCCCTGGCCATACCAAAATCTCTGATGTTCCCTGACACGGTGCCAAGGCCAAGCGGGCCGATCCGAGTCGGTTACGTGTCTGCGAATTTCAGACCGCATGCGGACGCGTCTCTGATCGTAGGGCTCATCGAACAGCACGATCGGCGGGAATTCGATATCATTGGTTATTCGGCGCGTCGCGATGGGAGAAGGGAAATTGGAGCGCGCCTTGCCGCAGCATTCGACCGCTTCGTCGATATTTCGCACACCGCGGACCGCGATGCCGCGCGCCTGGTACACGTGGATCAGGTCGATATTCTGGTCGACCTCAACGGATTTACGCAACGCGGGCGGACGGCGATCCTCGCCTATCGCCCTGCGCCGATCCAGGTCAACTAACTGGGTTACCCGGGCACTACTGGCGTGGACTTTATCGACTACGTCATCGTCGATCCGTTTGTCGTGCCGGAGGATCAGCAACAGTTCTTCCGCGAGCGGCTCGTCCATCTGCCCGACTGCTACCAGTGCAACGACGATAGAGGGCCATTTCGGAGCATACGCCGTCGCGGACGGAATGCGGCTTCCCCGGGGAGGGTTTTGTCTTCCGTTGCTTCAATAATGCGCACAAGATCACTCTGGATTTCTTTGACATTTGGATGTGGCTGTTGCGAGCAGTGCCTGGGAGTACTCTGTGGCTGCTGAATGACAATCCTTGGGCGAAGGCCAATCTGGCGCGCGAAGCCGCGGAGCGGGGGTCACTTCCGGGCGGATCGTATTCGCGCCGAAGCTGCCGCACGCGGACCACCTCGTCCGCCATTGCCTCGCCGATCTGTTCCTCGAGACGCTTCCCTACAACGCGCCCACGACCGCCAGCGACGCCCTGTGGACTGGGCTGCCGCTCGTGACCTGCGCCGGCAGGACTTTTGCCGGCCAGCAAGCGCCGCTCCCGGCGCGAAGGCTGAGTGGCCGAGAAGGGCGGTGAGCCGACCTTCGCCGAAGCCTTGGTGAACGGAATGGTTGCACCGATTCCAGACGTTCGCGAAATATTATCGGTGGACCACAGCGGGCGTGTGCGCTCCTTTGGCCTGCCCTCGATGTTCGATAACCCGGAAACCGCGGACATGACGCCACCCATCCTGCTCGGCTTCTGGGTATGGCCCCGCACAAGCGTGCACGCTGAAGGTGTAAGCCGAGGAAGACCGTGAAGGTACTGCTGACTGGAGGGTCGGGAAATCTCGGACAGACCCTCGTACCCAAGCTGCTCGACCAAGGTGACACGCCGATCCTTCTTGATGTTCGTGCGCCGCCGCCTTTGAACGAGGGAGCGGTGTTCATCGAGGGCTCTGTTCTCGACCGCTCGAAGTTGACGGATATCTTTCGTGGCTGCGACTGCATCGTCCACATCGCCGCCTGGCACGGCATTCACGAAGATCGCGGCGAGAAAGACGCTTACGATTTCTTCGACCTCAATGTGCGCGGCACCTTCGAGGTTTTCGAAGCCGCCGCTGCCGCCGCCTCGGTAAGGTCGTATTAATCTCCACCACCAGCATTTACCGGCCGGATACCCGGTACGGCAGCAGCAAGATTCTTGCTGAACTGATCGCAGAGGATTACCGGAAGCACCGCCTTATGAACGTCGTCACACTGCGCCCGCGGGGGTTTATCCCCTATTGGGACCGCGCGGTGTACGCCAAATACAGCGACTGGGCGCGCTGGTTCTGGAAGGGCGCGGTGCATATCGATGATGTTGCCGCCGCGGTGATCCTGAGCCTCGACCTCTTATCGCGGCGGCAACTCGACCGGCAGCTCGTCCTCACCCTGGACAGCGCCTATGAATACACCGACGCCGATCTCGATCATTGGGATGCTGAGGGACCGGGTTCGACCTTCCGGAAATACTATCCCGGATATCACGATCTGGCGCTTTCTTACGGGCTCGATCCGGCATTAAAGCCAACCAAGCTCGATATTTCCGAGACGGTTCGCTGGCTGGGCTACAAGCCGGCTTACAGTCTGACAAACCTGTTGTCTGAACTCGCTGCCTTCGGCGACCGCGGACCCCCTCATTTTACCGTGAACTAAGAAGGCGCATGAGCTCCTGCGGTAGCCCGTTCCTGCTTCCGGCATGGCCCAGTCGGTAGCCCGCGGCTCTGCCCGTCTGCCGTCGTGCATTTCGCCGCAGCTCACCCAGCTGGTCGAAGTAGCGCCGGACGGCGACCAGTGGCTGCACGAAATCAAATACGACGGCTACCGCATGCACGCCCGGATCGATCGCGGCGCAGCGAAACTGCTGACCCGCACCGGGCTCAATTGGACGCACAAGTACCCGGCGATCGCCCAAGCCGTGGTCGAGCTCGATATGCGCCAGGCCTATCTCGACGGCGAATTGTGCGGCGTCGGCGCCGACGGCATCACCGCGTTCAATATCGTCCAGCTCGCTTCGGACAGCGGCAACGCGGCGGCGCTGGTCTTCTTCCTGTTCGATCTCCTCTACCTCGACGGGGAGGATCTGCGCGGGCGTCCATTGATCGAGCGCAAGGAGCGTCTGAGCGCCCTGCTCGCGCCTGGGGCGCCAAGTCTGCATTACAGCGACCATGTCATCGGCCAGGGACCGGCTTTTTACGAGAAAGCCTGCGCGACGCATGTCGAGGGCATCGTCTCCAAACGCATCGGTGCACCCTATGCTCCTGGCAACCGGGGCTTGTGGCGCAAGGTCAAATGCCTCAACCGCGCAGAGTTTGTCGTGGTCGGCTGGACGGAGCCGGAAGGAAGGCGGCCTTATCTCGGCGCCTTGTTACTCGGCTATTACGATCCCGACGGAAGCCTAATCTATGCCGGTCGCGCGGGTACCGGCATCGACAACGCCGAGCTGGCGCGGCTATGGCGGCACTTGCAACCGCTCGCAACAGACAGAATGCCGGTCGCCGTCCCCCCGCCGCGCGGCACCCGCTTCGGCTCGCCCCTTGTGCTAAGCCGCGTGCATTGGGTCCGGCCCGAGCTTGTCGCCGAGGTCAAGTTTCTCGCCTGGACCGAGGACAATCTGCTGCGCCAGGTGGTCTACGACGGCCTGCGCGAGGACAAGCCCGCCGGAGAGGTCCGTCGCGAGGTGCCGCGTGCGAAGCCGTAAGGCTGAATACCTTGCCGGTCGGCGAGGGGTCGCGAACTGCACGGCAATCGGGCCAACCCGTCCAGTCTGGCTTTGGACTGGGGGTGAGCGCGACCGCTCACGGCAAACACGGCGTCATTGACCTCTGGGGTTTGTTCCATCCGGTTGGTCGCGGTAGGCCGATGACTGGCTCTGGCACTGACGGCTGTATCAGTCTGTTCGCACGCATTTCCGCTGTTGAAGGTTGACCGGCAGTGTGGCGACGGTACCGGTCCATCTCAGTTTGACCCAAAGTCGACTCCCGACGCACTAAGACGCTCAGCACGAGGCAAACGGCGCTTTTCCGTTCGGCACGGGCGCTCGACTTTGACATGGTGACCAGGATCGAACAGGGTTATCAGCTTCGGCCTAGTAAAATGCGCAGTTCGCTTTGCCCTGGACGAGCGCGGCCAGCGGTAAGCCGTATCTGATCGACGCCAATACTCTCTAAGGGCTCAGCGCCGCGAGAAGGGCTTGCGCCTCGGCGAGTTCGGGGAATTGTTGGGTCGGCCGGAAGCCCTCGACCGCCGGCGCCAGAACGGCGTGCGCATCAAGGTCGCGATTGGTCGCGCGATAAAGCTTCGCGAGAGACAGCGCGGCGCGCAGCTCGAAGCTGCGCGCCTTTTGCGACTGCGCGATAGCGATCGCGGCCTGCAAAGACTGCTCGGCCGCCGCGGTATTGGCCGGTTCGCGCTTCAGTAGGATCTCGCCGCGGATGCGGTGTATCTCCGCTTCGTACCAACGGCTCTGAGTGTCCTCCAGCTCGGCGAGTGCGTCGTCCAGGCGCCGGAGCCCGGCATCAGTCTCGCCGGCACCCGCTTCGGCTTCGGCCAGGGCCGCTTCGAGACTGGGCAAGAGCCAATTCCTACCTTGCTCCCGAGCAATGGCGAGGCCGCGTTGCATCTCGGCGAATCTCGGCTCGCCGACATCGTCGGACCACTTTGCCCAGCCCTGAAAAAATACCGCGAGGCCGCCCGAAAAGGCTGCGAGATCGTATCGAGATACAATCTGGGCCAATGCTTGGCTGTAGGTCGTGACTGCTTCGAGATTGCACCGAACAAGCCCAAGCAACGCCGCGAATTGGAGCGCCTGACGCATCGTCGGAGCATGCGCTGCCGACTCAGCGTCGGCAAGGGCGCGGTCGGCAAGCCGCAGAGCCTCATCGATTCGACCGAGCACCCACAATGTGACGGCGTCGCCAATCTCCGCATTGGCGCGGGGATCCTGGCCGAACCGGTTGGCGAAATCAGCATGCTGTGCTCGGTCGTAGAGCGCGACAGCCTTCTGAAAATGCTCATGGGCGCCGGCAAAGTCGCCGAAATACCAGCAAGTGAAGCCGAAAGTGCGGTGCGCGATCAAGGTCTCGGCACAATCCGGCCGGGCCGCGGCTTCGCGCAGGAAAAGCTCGGCCATTTCGCGCATCGGTGCGGGTTCGCCGCGGTTCAGATGCCCCGCCCAAAGACCGAAATAGGCGGAAAACCGTTCCGAGGCGTCTTCCTCCCGGCTCGCCAATTCGCGGGCGCGCGCAAAGGCCGCGGTGGTCTCCGGCGCATGAAATCCCTTGGTCCAGATCAGCGCATTGCCGAGGCCGATTTGGAGGTGAACGCGCCGCTGGCGCAACGTGGCGGCGCTCTTCACCGCATCGCTTTCCGAGAGCGCCGCGAGCAGGGCTTGCGCCTCAGTGAGTTCGGGGAAGTGTTGGGTCGGCGGGAAGCCCTCGACCGCCGGCGCGAGCACGGCATGCGCATCGGCGTCGCGATTGGCCGCGCGATAAAGCTTCGCTAGAGACAGGGCGGCGCGTAGTTCGAAGCTCCGCGTTTTTTGCGACTGCGCAATAGCGATCGCGGCCTGCAAAGCCTGCTCGGCCGCAGTGGTATTGGCCGGGTCGCACCTCAGCAGGACCTCGGCGCGGATGCGGTGCATTTCCGCTTCGCACCAACGCTCCTCGGTGCGCCTCGATTCGGCGAGCGCGTCATCCAGGCGCCGGAGCCCGGCATCGGTCTCGCCGGCACCTGCTTCGGCTTCGGCCAGGGCTGCTTCGAGACTGGGCAAGAGCCAAACGAAACCTTGCTCTCGATTGATGGCGAGGCCGCGTCGCATCTCGGCGAGGCTCGACTCTTTGGCACCGTTGGACCACGTTGCCCAGCCCTGAAAAAATGCCGCCACGCCGGCCAAGAAGGCTGGGAGATCATATCGAGACGCGATATCGGCGAACGCTCGGCTATAGGTCGCGAAAGCTTCAGGGTTATACCGCAAAATCCCCAGCAGCGCCGCGAATCGGAGCGCATAAGTCATTGTCGGAGCATGCGCTGCCGACTCGGCGTCCGCGAGCGCACGGTCGGCAAGTGGCAAAGCCGCGTCGATTCGACCGAGCACCCACAATGTGACGGCGACCCAAATCTCCGCTGCGGCGCGGGGATCCACACCGAACCGGTTGGCGAAATCGGCATGGCGCGCCTGGTCGTAGAGCTCGACCGACCTTTGAAAATGCTCATAGGCAGCGGCAAAATCTCCGAAATAAAAGCGGGTCTGGCCGGAAGTGCGGTGTGCAATCAAGATCTCGGGGCAATCCGGCCGAGCTGTGGCCTCTCGCAGGAACAGCTTCGCCATCTCGCGCATCGGCTCGGGTTCGCAGCGCGTGAGATGTCCCACCCAAAGGCCGTAATAAGCGGAGAACCGCTCCGAGGCATCTTCCACCCGGCTCGCCAATTCGCGGGCACGCGCGAAGGCCGCGCTCGTTTCCGGCGCCATCCATCCCTTGGCCCAGATCAGCGCATTGCCGAGGCTGGTTTGTAAGCGTAGCCGGTCGCTGCCCGTCACGGCGCTCGGCGCCGTCGCGGCGGGTTTGTCGGCCAACTCGATCGCCTTGCCGAGGTGGGCGGCGGCTTCCTTGAAGGCGGAGCGGCGGATCGCCTGGTCCCCGGCCTTGCCCCACCATTCGATCGCCGGCTCGTCTAGACCGGCCTGGGTCAGATGGTGAGCGACGAGTTCCGGCTCGGCCGCCGCGACCGCTGGGAACTCATCGCGCAACGCATCGGCGATCTGCCGGTGCAGGATCTGCCGCCGACTCTTGAGCAGGGTTTCGTAGGCGGTGTCCTGGACCAGCGCATGCTTGAAGGTGTAGCGCGCATCGGGCGGCGTACCCGAGCGGAATAGCAGCTCCGCCGCTTCGAGTTGCGCCAGGCCCGCGCATGTATGAGATCAAGGCGATCGCGCCGGCGGGAAGCGGGCGATGAATCCCATCGTCTCCCCCCTCGCCCTCACCCGCCGCCGCTTTCTGCAAGGCGCGGCGGCGGCCGGCGTGTCTACCCTTTTGCCGTGGTCCTTGCGCGATGCCCTCGCTGCGCCCGCGTCCGTCCTCAGCGGCACCGAATTCGCGCTCGCGATCGAAGAGGTTCCGCTGACCATTAACGGCCGCCAGGCCTCAGCGACCGGCGTCAACGGGCAGGTCCCGGCTCCGATCCTGAGCTGGCGCGAAGGCGATACGGTCTCCCTTGCCGTTACCAATCGCCTCAGCGAGCCAAGTTCCATTCACTGGCACGGCGTGCGTACGCCGGCGCCGATGGACGGCGTGCCGGGCCTCAGCTTCCGCGGCATCATGCCCAGCGAAACTTTCGTCTACCGCTTCCCGGTCAAGCAGGAGCGGGACCTATTGGTACCACAGCCATTCGATGTTCCAGGAGCAGACCGGGCTCTACGGCGCGATCGTCATTCAACCGAGGAGTGGCTACGCGCAAGCGTTCGACCGCGATTACGTTGTGCTGCTGTCCGACTGGAGCTTCGAGCAGCCTGAGACGATCGTCAGCAACCTCAAATTTCAGAGCGACTATTACAATTACGGGCAGCGCACACTCGGCACCTTCGTCGAAGACGCGCAGCGCCGGGGCCTTGCCGAAACCGTCGCGGACCGCCTCGAATGGGGCAGCATGCGCATGAGCCCCACCGACATCCTCGATGTTAGCGGCGCCACATACACGTATCTGCTCAACGGCCAGCCGCCCGGCGCAAACTGGACGGCGCTGTTCCGCCCCGGCGAGCGCGTGCGCTTGCGCTTCATCAACGGCTCCTCGATGAGCATCTTCGACGTGCGTATCGACGGATTGCCAATGACGGTCGTCCAGGCCGACGGCAACGATATCGTGCCGGTCACTGTCGACGCGTTCCGCATCAGCGCCGCCGAAACCTACGACGTGATCGTGCAGCCTGGGCCCGACCGCGCCTACACGATCTTTGCCCAGTCTGAGGATCGCACCGGATACGCCCGAGGCACCCTTGCGCCTCGAGCAGGCATGGACGCGCCGATCCCGTCGATGGATCCGCGCCCCATGCGCACCATGACTGATATGGGCATGGGCGGTATGGAGCACGGCTCCATGTCGGGCATGAACATGGATCCAGGTTCTATGCCCGGAACGGAACATTCAAGCAGGCCGGGCATGAGCCACGGTTCCATGCCTGGCATGCAAATGGACCACGGCCGAATGGCCGCCATGAAAGCCAGCCCCGAAGCCAAACAGCTTCAGGGCAGCGTCGGCGTCGACAATGTCGCGATGTTGCCGACCGAGCGCCTGAACCGCGCCGGCGAAGGGTTCCCGCCCGGCCGCCGCGTCCTTACCTACGCCGACCTGCGCGCCTTAAAGCCCGGCAACGATCCGCGACCGCCCTCGCACGAGATCACGCTGCATCTCACCGGCAACATGGAGCGCTTCATCTGGGGCTTCGACGGCAAGAAATTTTCGGAGTCCGGGCCGATCGAGCTCAAGCGCGGCGACCGCGTGCGTTTCGTGCTGATCAACGACACGATGATGGAGCACCCGATCCATCTGCACGGCCTCTGGAGCGAACTCGAGAACGGGCACGGCGAATACCGTCCCTACAAGCACACAATCAAGTCAAGCCGGGCGAGAAGCTGAGCTATCTCGTCACTGCCGACGCGCCCGGACGCTGGGCCTATCACTGCCATCTCCTCTATCACATGGAGACCGGCATGTTCCGCGAGGTGCATGTCGCATGAGCGCCTTTCAGATCCTCGCCTTCGCGGTCGCCGCCTTCGCCGCCGATGCGGCCGCGCAAGCTCCGGCCATGGCCAATGATACAGCGTCTGGAACCGGTCTGCCGCCGCCGAGCGAAATGCAACCCGTCATGGACCGGCAGATCTTCACGCACGCGATTTCCAATCAGCTCGAGGGCCGCGCCAACGGCAGCAACACCGAATTCCGCTGGGAAGGACAGGGCTGGGCAGGCACCGATTATGACGAGCTGTGGATCAAATCGGAGGGCACAGTCAGCAACGGCGCTGTCGATGACGGGCAGCAGCAATTCCTCTACGGCCGCGCGGTTACGACCTATTTCGATCTGCAGGGCGGCCTGCGCAGTGACATCGATTCACGGCCCACGCGCAACTGGGCCGCATTGGGTATTCAGGGCCTTGCCCCGTACTTCTTCGATCTTGAAGTCACCGGCTTTGTCAGCGGCGAGGGCCATCTCGCCGCCAAACTGGAAGCCTCATACGACCTTCTGCTCACGCAACGCCTCATCCTGCAGCCGCAAGTCG
>Ga0306920_100008911_pt1 | contig 13359 bp, 12 predicted proteins | sample flu12Cox44000170_FD_204666 | JGI IMG/M metagenome (GOLD analysis project Ga0306920, IMG submission 204666) | Lab enrichment of tropical soil microbial communities from Luquillo Experimental Forest, Puerto Rico - flux4day.12C.oxic.44.000.170 (v2)... | ecosystem: Environmental > Terrestrial >... | reverse complement strand
CTCGGTCAACCTGCAGTCGGGCGCGTTCAACTGCCACGGGTGCGGGGCGCACGGCGGCGCCTACGACGCCGCCCTGACTGTACGGCTCACTCCGCGCGAGGCGATCGACCTCATGATCGCCCACGGCCTCACCGAGCGCCGCCGCGACGGAGCCCGCGGCGCCTCCCCTGCGCGCGCCACTTCGCGGGTCCGCGGCCCACGTCAGCCGACGTCGACGCGCCCACCCGACGAGCCACGGCTCGCCGTGAGTGCCGAACAGGTCAGGGTGTGGGCGCGGTCGCTCAGCGAAGACGGGCGGCTGTTCGAGCGGTTGCGGCGCGAGCGCGGCTGGGATCAGTGGATGCTGCGCGTGCTCGAGGTGGGGTTCGACGGCCAGCGGGTCACCGTCCCGATCCGCGACGAACACGGCTGGCTGCAGGGACTGCTGCGGCTGCGGGTGTGGGAGTGGCAGCGCCCGAAGGTCAAGGCGGCGTTCGGGACGCGACTGGGGCTGGTGCCCCGCCCGACCGCGACGGACGAGCGGCTGCTGGTGGTGGAGGGGCCCGGCGACATGCTGGCCGCCCGCTCCGCGGGGCTTCAGGCGGTGGGGGTGCCTGGCGTCGACGCGTGGAGGGCGGAGTGGGCCGAAGTGTTCGTCGCGCGTCAGGTGACGGTGGTGATGGACTGCGATCGCGTGGGTCGTGAGGCGGCGGCGCGGATCGCCGACGATCTGACTCGGGCCGGGGCGCACGCGCGGATCGTCGACCTTGCGCCGGAGCGCGAAGACGGCTATGACCTGTCGGACTGGCTGAGGGTGGGCAACGACCCGGGCCTGTTGAGCGCCCCTCGGTACCACGGCGGGGCGTACACCCGGGTCGCTCGACCGGGCGCAGATCTCTTCACCGTGCGACCACCGCGCACGCGGCTGCTCGCGCCACTCCCGCCGGGACCGATGCCGACCACGAGGGGGAGGGGATTGGGTTGGCCAGCGTGCTGATCGTCGAAGCGGACCAGCGCGTGCTGTCAGAGCGCGCCGAGCAGCTGCTGATGGACGGCTACCAGGTCGACGCCGTCGGGACGTTCGAGGCGGCGCGGATCAAGCTCGCCGACCGCCCGGACGCGCTCGTGCTCGCCAACGCCGGCTCGGGACCGGAAACGATCGCGCTGCTGCGGCAGCTCCGCGCCGGGGAGATCGCGCGCGCCGACCCGGCGCTGCCCGTGCTGGCCCTCGGCGCCGACGACGACTCGGCGGCCGTGCGCTACTACCGCGCCGGCGCCGACCTCGCGCTGCCCTCAACCAGCTCGCCGCTGCTCGTCGCCGCGGGCCTCGAGTCGCTCGCCCGACGCACCGGCAGCGAACAGCGCCGCCAGGTCGTGCGGGTCGGGAGCCTCACGGTCGACTGCGACGCCCGCACCGCCGAGGTCGAGCAGAGAGCGGTGAAGCTCACCCGGCTGGAGTTCGACCTGCTGCAGACGCTCGCGAGTCAGCCGCGCAGGACGTTCACCCGCGCGGAGCTGACCCGCGAGGTGTGGGGCTATGACCCCCGCGCAACCGGCCCCTCGCGGACGATCGACAGTCACGCCTATCGGCTCCGGCACAAGCTCGAGCAGGCCGGCACCCGGGAGATGGTGCAGACCGTCCGCGGCGTCGGCTGGAGACTCACCCAATGAGACGCCTGGTCCGGAGCGAACGCGCCGAGATGAGCGGGGCCAATCCGATGCCGGCCGCCCCGGAGTCTCGCTCGCTCTGTCACGGGGTCGCAACGCTCGATCACGGGCGTGCAACGGTTGGCGGCAAGTTTGGTCACACCCGGCGGTTTCGGCCGTTCGCGCCGTCAGGATCGCTCGCGTGAGCGCACTGCAGAAGATCGTCTACCGCGGCCGGCTCGCCGCGGTCGTGCTCGCCGATCAGGCGATCCTCACCGACCCCCTCCCCGAGCCCGACGAACGCACCGTCAAGGCGATGTGCCTGTACGCGCTCGAGGTCGACGCCGGCCTCGAGCCCGGCCCCTACACCGACGAGCGCGCGCTCCGATACGCCCGCCGCGCCGGACAAGGAGCGCCGCGATGAACGGCGCGCGGGGTGGCGGTCTCAACGTGCTGGACCTGGTGGCGATCGGCGCGGCGGCGGTCATCGTGGGGCTCGAGGCAGGGCTGTGGCTGTGGGCGGGCACGGCCGGGGCGCTATTCGGGTCGGGCTGGCCACGGCTCACGCTCGCCGCGCTGCCCCACGCGATCGTCGGCGTGGCTCGTCATCTCTCCGACCCCCGGCTGGGGTTCGCGGCGCGGCTGCGGCCCGGGCTGCCGGGACCCTCCGGGTTCTACCTCGCGCTGGCGCTCCTCGCGGTCCTGCTCGGGATCGCGGCCGCGGGCGCGATCACGCTCCGCCGGCGCGCTCGGGTGAGCGGCTTGGGCGACGGCAAGCGCCGCGGCGCTCGGTGGGCCCGGGCGGGCGAGCTGGATCGCCTTCGTTCCCCGCGCCGCGGACGCCTGCAGATCCTGTCGTCCGGTGCCGGCGCTCCGGCCTCGACGCGGGCGGCGGGGCACGGGCTGTCGCTCGGCTACCGGGGCGCGCGGCTGTTGCGCGCCGAGGATCGCCACGCGCTCGTGGTGTTCGGCCCGACGCAGTCCGGCAAGTCGGCCGGGATGGCGATCCCGAACATCCTCGAGTGGGCGGGGCCCGCGATCGTAGTCTCGATCAAGCCCGACCTGCTCGACGCGACCCTCGCCGCGCGGGCGCAGCGCGGCGACGTGCTGGTGTTCGACCCACTCGATCAGTGGCGGCAACGAAGCCATACGTGGTCGCCGCTGGCCGGCGCGGGCAGCTGGAACGGGGCGCTCCAGACCGCGCAGCGCATGGCCTCCGCCGGCGAGACGGACACCGGCTCGGTCAAGGGCGGGAGCTTCTGGTCCCAGGCCGCCGAGCAGCGCCTCGCCCCGCTGCTGTACGCGGCCGCGCGCACCGGCCGCGGGATGGGCGAGGTTGTGCGGTGGGTCTACGGTCAGGGCGGCGCCGAGCTCGACCGTCTCATGCACGAGCTGATCGGCGACAGCCGCGGCGCGGCCGAACGCGCGGACGCGCAACAGGCCCACGACGCCCACCTGGCGTTCTGCCAGCTCGCCGGCGAGACCCGCGGGTCGATCGAGGGCACCGCGCAGATCCTGCTCTCCGCCTACCGCTCTCCCACCGTGATCCGCTCCGCCGACGGGACCGACATCACCGGCGAGCGCCTCCTGGGCGGCCCGAACACGGTGTACCTCATCTCGGACTCGCGACGCTCCAGGCTGCTCCGGCCGATCCTGATCGCGCTGCTCACCGAGCTCCTCGACGACGCCTACGACACCGCGAACAACTCCCCCAACCGACGGCTGCCATTGCCGCTGCTCGTGTGCCTTGACGAGCTCGGCAACGCCGTCCCGCTCTCCAACCTGGCGGAGATCGCCTCCACCGCCGCCTCGCACAACATCCAGCTGATCTCGGTCTTCCACGACATCGCCCAGGCCCGCACCCGCTACCGCGACCAGGCCCTGACCGTCATCAACAACCACCGCGCCCGCATGCTCCTGTCCGGCATCGCCGACATCGAAACGCTCCGCTACTTCTCGGACCTCGTGGGCGAGGAGGAGGTCAAGGACCGCTCGGACGCCGGCGCGCCCATTCGCCGCCGCCCGCTCGGGCCAGCCGACCAGCTGCGGCAGATCAAGCCCGAGCACGGGCTCTTGATCTACGGCAGCCTTCCCCCGGCGACGCTGCGGCTGCGCCTGTACTTCAACGACCGCCGGCTCAAGCAGGTCGCATGATCACCCCAACCCTCGCCCCCACCGGAGCGCATGCCGACGTGCTCATGACCGCCGACGTCGCCGTCGCCGGCTGGCGCAGCCTCGCGGCCGAGCCACGCCGGGACTGGTTTCAGAAGCTGTACGACCAGGCCGCGCACCTCGACCGCCGCTACCGGCTCGGGCTGCGCAGCGGCTGGTGGGAGGACGAGATCCAGGTCGAGCTGCTCGCCACGCTCGGCGCCTGGGTCGGCATGTTCGACCACGCCAACTGGGTCGACCCCGAGGCCAAAATCCGCCTCCTACTCCAGCTCCAATCCATCCGGGAGCTCGTCCGCGGCGGCGCCGAGCAATTCGACCCCGAACGCGACCATCAAGCGTTCGAATCCGACCTACGCACCCACCGCGAGTGTGAGGGACCCGGACATGTTCCGTGATAACCACAAGCACGATCCCGGCCGGGAGTTCTCACCGCCGGGGTGTCTCGACGAGGCGATCCGGGTGGTCGTGTGCACCTCCGGCAGCCCGACGGACATCGCGGGGCGGGTGCAGCGCGCCATCGGCGAATACTCAAGCGCGAGCGACGAACTGCACGTCTCCCACGCGATAGCGCCCGCGCCACGCACCGGGCAGACGCTCTACTCAGCGCTGATCGTGCTCAGACCCGCCCGTCGCGCCGACTGACCCCCGCCGGGCCAATGCCTCGTGCGGCGCGGCTAATCGTCGTCTAGCGCGCCGCTCTCACATGTCACCATCCATCAGAGTCACCGTTACACTTATTTGTCAAGCCACCTACGCGGAAATCCGGAGGATTGTCGAATCGTCGTGGAGCTTTCACGGTAGCGACGAAGGACCGGTCGAAATCTCCGCATCCGATGCTTCCGGCGGGCCGCCACGATTAGCAGGTTGCCGTTGCATTCGACACCCGCGGACGCCCGCCCGGGCATTCCAAGACCGATCAGACCAGAGCCCGGCCCGGTCGTGGGGCTGGCCGGTGCAGCCCGACCTCGTGGTCATGAGGATGATCTGGATACTCGGGCAGATGTGGCGGCAGTACGTCGTCCGACGCCTCGTCGGGTCCGCCGTTTGGCGGCTCCCGGCGCACGGATATCTGGTGGAAGCCCCAGACGAGCGAAGCGGCCCCAATCATCTCACGCTGCACGGCATCACGTAGCGAGGATCTAACGCGCGAGTCAGGTCAGTTGAGAACCGCGCGGTGGCACAGGGGTGGAGCATTGATCGAAGCTCGCAGACGGTCAGTCGCGCTCGAAGAGCATCGCGATCCCCTGACCACCCCCAATGCAGAGGCTGACGAGCCCGAGCTTATGGTCCTCGCGTTCCATCTCATGCAGAAGCTTGGTCACCAGGATCGCCCCCGATGCCGCGATCGGGTGGCCTAGCGCGATCGCTCCCCCATTTGGGTTCACCCGCTCTTCGCCTTCGAGGCCGAGGTCCTTCAGCACCGCCACCGATTGAGCGGCGAATGCCTCGTTGAGCTCGATCACCTCGACGTCGCCCAGCGACTTGCCCGCGCGCTCGAGCGCCCTGCGGATCGCAGGTACGGGCCCGATCCCCATCGTCTTCGGCTCAACCCCGCACACCGCATACGAGCTGATCTTCGCCCGCACCGGCGTGCCCAGCTCCTGCGCCCGGCGCTCTGACATCACCACGACAGCGCCGGCGGCGTCGTTGATCCCTGACGCGTTGCCCGCGGTCACCGTCCCCTCCGTGCTGAACGCCGGCCGCAGCTTCGCCAGCCCCTCCATCGTCACGTCTGCGCGGGGGTGCTCGTCGACCGCGAACTCAACCGTCTGGTTATGCGACTTGATCTCGATTGGCACGATCTCATCGACAAACTTCCCTGCATCCCGCGCCGCCACCGCGCGGCGATGAGACTCCAGCGCGAACTCGTCCTGGACCTCGCGGGAGATCCCGTGCGACTCGGCGAGATTCTCTGCGGTCACCCCCATGTGAATGTCATTGAACGGGTCGGTGAGACAGCCAACGACCGCGTCGACCATCGAGGCATCGCCCATCCGCGCCCCCCAACGCGCATTCTGCATCCAGTACGCGCCCCGGCTCATCGACTCCGCGCCGCCAGCCACTGCGACATCCGCATCCCCTGTCTGGATGACCTGCGCGGCCGTCAGGATCGCCTGCAGGCCGCTACCGCACAGCCGGTTCAGCGTCAACGCCGGCGTCTCTTTCGGGACGCCGGCCTTCATCCCCACCACCCGGCCAAGGTACATGTCCTCCGGAGCCGTGTGAATGACATGGCCGAACACCACCTGCTCGACGCTCTCAGGCTCAAGCCCCGCGCGAGCGATCGCCGCCCGCGCCGCGGTCGCGCCAAGCTCGCTCGGCGGGACACCGACCAAGCTGCGGCCAAACGAGCCAATCGCGGTCCGCGCCGACGAACTGACCACCACGCTATTCATGAGCTCCCCTTCGTCGTTGACGCGACCTCCGGTCCTCCAGGCGTGAGGACAAAGCCCACCGTACGTGCGGCGCCCACGATTCGCAAGCTGCCAAGTCGGCGAACACCGATCGACCTAGAAAGCCTGGACCTCTGCAGTGATTTCGCTCACCGAGGCCTTGGCGTCGCCGAACAGGAGCGAGGTCTTTGAGTCGTAGAACAGGGGGTTGTCGATCCCGGCGAACCCGCTCGCCATCGATCGCTTGAGCACCACGACCGCCCCTGATTTGTCGACCTCGAGGATCGGCATGCCGTAGATCGGGGAGCCGGGCTCGTTCTTGGCCGCCGGGTTAGTGACGTCGTTGGCGCCAATCACAAGCGTGACGTCGGTGCGCGAGAACTCCGGGTTGATGTCGTCCATCTCGCGGAGCAGGTCGTAGGCAACGTCGGCCTCGGCCAGCAGGACGTTCATGTGCCCGGGCATCCGGCCTGCGACCGGGTGGATCGCGTATTTGACCGTGACCCCCTTCTTCTCCAGCGCCGATTGCAGCTCCTTCACCGCGTGCTGGGCCTGCGCGACCGCCATCCCGTAGCCCGGAGCGATCACGACCTGGCGCGCGTAGGACAACTGGATGGCCACGTCCTGGGGGCTGGTCGAGCGGGCGGTTTGACCCTCCGCCAGACCCGGGCCGCCCGCGGGCGCGGCGACCGCCCCGCCAAACCCACCGGCCACAATCGCCGGAACCGAGCGGTTCATCGCCTTGGCCATCAGGTTGGTGAGGATGGTTCCCGAGGCGCCGACGATCATGCCGCCCACGATCATCGCGGTGTTGTTCAGCGCGATACCGGTGGCGGCCGCGGACAGGCCGGTGAACGCGTTCAACAGCGAGATCACCACCGGCATGTCGGCCCCGCCGATCGGCAGCACGACCATGTTCCCCAAGACCGCGGCGGCGAGCAGGATCCCGACGATGAACAACCACTGCGAGTGCACGCCGGCCGCCAGCACGATCGCTGACCCGACGCAGATCACGAACAGTCCCAGGTTGATGAACGTCTGGCCGGGGAGCTTGATCGGCCGGCCTGGCAGGATCTCCTGGAGCTTGCCGAATGCGATGTTCGAGCCCCAGAACGAGATCGAGCCGACGATCGCGGCGAATAGCGTCGGGATCTGCGACTTCTCCACCCACAGCGATCCGGCCGAGGCGAAGTGGTGGCGATACTCGATCCAGGCGATGATCGCGACCGCGCCGCCGCCCACGCCGTTGAAGAGCGCGACCATCTGCGGCATCGCGGTCATCCGCACGTTGCGCGCGGCCGGGATCCCCACCGCGGTGCCGATCACCAGCCCGAGGGCGATCAGCCACGGCGTGCTCGACCCTGAGAGCACGTGCGGCGTCAGCAGCGTCGCGATGATCGCGATCAGCATCCCGACCGCGGCGATCATGTTCCCGCGGACCGCGGTGCGCGGCCCGGTCAAGCCGCTCATCCCGTAGATGAACAGCGAGAACGCGACGATGTAACACGCGTCGATGAAGTTCGTCTGCTGGAGGAAGATCGTCGCCACGATCACTTGCCCTCGCGCTCGATCTCGCCGGCGCTCTCGCCGGAGGGGAGGTCGGGCTTTCGCTTGAACATCCCGAGCATGCGGTCGGTGACCACGAAGCCGCCGACGATGTTGATCGTCCCGAACGCGATCGCGATGACCAGCAACGCGTGCTCGAGCACACCTCGCGCCTCGTGCATCAGCAACAGACCACCGAGCACGACGATGCCGTGGATCGCGTTGGTGCCCGACATCAGCGGTGTGTGCAGCGTGTTCGGAACCTTCGAGATCACCTCGAAGCCGACGAACGCGGCGAGGACGAGGATCGCGATCTCGGTAATCGTGCTCATGGTCTCTCCGGGGTCAGGAGCTGGTGGCGGCGGCTGGCTCGGCGGCCGCCCGGGCCGCCTCGTGGACGATCTCCCCCGTCGCGGGTGCACGCGCCGGCGATCACCTCGTCGTCGAAGCACGGCTCGACGATGACTCGTCGGTCGCCCGGCCCGGATTGCGTGGCCGGCTCCGGATAGCTAGCTGATCCGCGGATCATCAATGCTTGCGGTCGAGCGGCTCGCGGTGTGCAGGGCGCGCGGTGGTTCGTCCTTCGGTCTCATCGAGCTCCTGCTCGATCGCCCTCGCGCGGAGCAGCGCCGCTCGAGCCGCCTCTGGATGGTGTTCCTCGAGGAAGTCGCCGACGTCGCGGAGATGCCGAGTGAGGGCGCGAGCGAGGTGCGGGTAGTGCGAGTGGTCTTTCGCTGCACTGATTGCCGCCGGTTGGTCGGGATCGCCGCTCGGAAGCGGCATCAGCAGGAATTGGGCGACCGCCCTGACCTGGAGGAGCAGAGACCTCACTGAATTCACCGACCTTGGGCCCCCATGGCGGCGGCCTTGGCGCCGTCGTGGACGATCTCGCCGCCGCGTGTGATGCAGGCGCCGGCGATCACCTCGTCATCGAAGTCGAGCGCGATCTTGCCCTCCTCATTGATCATCAGCTTCAGCAGCGCCTCGACATTGCGCGCGTACAGCGACGAGGCGTGCTCGGCCAGCGTCGACGGTACGTTCAAGGGCGCGAGGATCTTCACGCCGTGCTCGATCACCGTCTTCCCTGGCTTGGACAGCTCGCAGTTGCCGCCCTGCTCGCCGGCCAGGTCGACGATCACCGAGCCGGGCTTCATCGTCTTGACCGCCTCCTCGGTGACGAGGATCGGCGCCCGCCGTCCCGGGACCAGCGCGGTCGTGATGACCACGTCGACCTTGCCGATCGCCTCGGACAGCAGGTCCTGCTGGCGGGCCTGTTGCGCGGGCGTCAGCTCCTTGGCGTACCCGCCGGCGCCCTCGAGGTCACCCCCGAGGTCGAACTCCAGGAAGTGCGCCCCGAGCGACTCGACCTGCTCCTTGACCGCTGCGCGGACGTCGAAGCCCTGCACGACCGCGCCGAGTCGGCGGGCCGTGGCGATCGCCTGCAGCCCGGCGACTCCCGCCCCCAGTACCAGCACCGTGGCGGGCCGGATCGTGCCCGCTGCGGTCATCAACATCGGATAGAAGCGGCCGAGCTCTTGTGCGCCGATCAGCGCGGCCCGGTAGCCGGCGATGTTCGCCTGGCTCGAGAGCGCGTCCATCGACTGCGCGCGGCTGATCCGCGGCACCGACTCGAGCGCGAATGCCGTGGCACCGGTCTTCGCGATCGCCGCGACGCCCGCCCCATTTGTCAGCGGCTGCAGGAAGGCGATCAGGACAGTGTTCGGTTTCAGCAGCGCTACCTCGGTGTCGCCCGGTGGCGCGACCTTGAGAACAACGTCAGCGGCGAACGCTTCCGACGCCGTGTCGACCTGCTGGGCGCCGGCCTCGGCGAATCGTGCGTCGGCGATCCACGCGCGCTCGCCTGCGCCACGCTCGACCAGCACCTCGTGGCTCTGGTCCGTCAGCTTGCGGACAACCTCTGGGACGAGCGCGACGCGGCGCTCGTCCTCACGAATCTCTTTGCAGACGCCAATCTTCATCACTCACCGTTCAATCACGTGCTAGTAAGCTCGCTCGCGCCGCCTGATGGCGGAACGTGTCACGTCCGTTCCGTGTCCGACTGGGGGATGTGGGCAGGTCAGCTTCAGGTCGTCGTTGACCCGGAGACTCACGGCTCCGGTCGGTGCAGTCCCTGCCGCCCAAAGCGCGTTTGCGGGAAGACGCCTTCGTCTGGCGGGCTTGACACGCGGCGACTTCGCCGCAGGTAAACGGCAGGCAGCGCGTTTCTTCTTCGCTCACGAGCTGCCTCGCGTGGTGCCCCTTCTTGAGTTGCTGGAGGCGCGGGACCGGACGGTGCTCGACATGCACGACGACTTGTTCTAAAGATGTGGCGACGCGAATTTCGGCCACGACTCTTGCGGGCATCTACCGTCTTTGACGTCTCACCGCGACGGCGTACCTGGCCTTGCTTGAGGGACACGCGCGCCTTGCGTGGCCAGCCGTTCGACATCGCCTACCGCCCTATGCGGTGGCGACCCAGTGAACCCCAACGGCTCGATCAGCTCACACACCGAACGCCCGGTTAGGCGAGGATCGCGACGCAGCAGCTCGGGGACATGCTCGCTATGGATCGAGCTTCGACGGCCGCTCCGGACAACGGAGCAGCGGCGCCGCGTCCGAGCGCACCGCCGCCCGCACCGTATTCCGCGACAACCCCGGTCCGACGCCCCAGCTCCTTGATCCCAACACCGGGCACGAAATGCTCACGGCGCAGCTCAGCCCACCGAGGGGTCCTTGCCGGCACGCACAGGTGCCCACTTGGGTGTTGTGGTTCTACGGTCCTATCGCGCGCGCCCGAACGGTGTAATCCTCGGCCCGAGGATGCTGGCGGTCGGAAACAGAGCGCATGCGAGCCGGTCCACGGCCCCGGCGGGGGGGGAAGCACAGCCGCGATGACGGTGAAGCAGCTGAGCGGGATCGACACCAGCTTCCTGCGCGTGGAAACTCGGACCGTGCATGGTCACGTCGGGGGTGTGATGGTGCTTGATCCCTCCACCGCCGATGGCCCGTTCACAGTCGAGCGGCTGCGGGCGTTCATCGGCGAGCGCCTGCACCTGCTTGATCAGTTCCGGCTGATCGCGGTCGAGGTTCCGTTCCAGCTCGATCATCCGTATTGGGTCGAGGTTCCGGAGGTGGATCTCGAGTATCACGTGAAGGCGACCGCGCTGCCGTCGCCGGGTACCGATCGGCAGCTGGCGGACCAGTGTGCACGGATCGCCGCGCGTCAACTCGATCGTGGCCGGCCGCTGTGGGAGATCTATCTGATCGAGGGCTTGGCTGACGGCCGCGTCGGCATCCAGTCGAAGCTGCACCACGCTGCGTTCGATGGCGCCGCCACGATGAAGCTGTTGCAGCTGCTGCTCGACATGGGGCCGACTCCTCGCGAGATTCCGCCTCCCGATCCTGATCGCGTGGTCCCGCCTCCGCCGGGCCCGGAGGAGATGTTCACCCTCGGTTGGATGGGGTTGCTGCGCAGGCCGGAGGAACTGATGCGTTCGCAGATGCGTCTGCTGCAAGCGCTGGCCGGCACCGGGGAGTCGGACGGTGAGGTGCTCAAGCGCTCGGTCGAAATGCTCAACAAGGCTACTCGCGCGGCGCCGAAGACCCCGTTCAACCGGCCGATCACCGAGCACCGCGCGTGGTCGTTCGGAAGGCTGCCGCTGGCCGACGTCAGGCGCATCAAGGACGCCCACGGTTGCACCATCAACGACGTGGTGATGGCGCTGTGCGCCAGCATGCTGCGCCGCTGGTTGAGCGACCACGACGCGCTTCCCGACCAACCGCTCGTGGCGCTGGTGCCGGTGTCAATACGGACCGGCGGGGACGCTCAGGAGATGGGCAACCAGGTTGGTGGGATGATCGTCGAGCTGCCGACGAACCTGGCCGATCCGCTTGGACGGCTGCTTGCGGCGCGCGACACGATGCGTCCTGCGAAGGAGCAGTTCAAGGCGGTACCGGCGGCGCTGATGCAGGATCTCGCGCACTTCACCGGCCCGGCAGCCGCCGAGTTCACCGCCCGCGCGACGTCGTTCCTGCGCCCCGGCAGCGACATGCAGGTGCCGTTCAACGTATGTATCTCGAACGTCCCGGCGCCGCGTACGCCGGTGTATTACGCGGGCGCGGAGGTCAAGGCGATGTATCCGCTGTCGATGATCTCCCACGGGATGGGAATGAACATCACCCTGCACGGGTACTGCGACTGGCTCGACTTCGGCATCCTCGTGAGCCCGGAGCTTGTCCCGGACGTATGGTCGCTGATCGGCTACCTGCGGGACGAGCTGCAGGAGCTGCTGGCCGTCATCGCGTGAGCAGCTGCCGGGTGGGCTAAGCAGGCTCGCCCCGGCGGTTGTCAATACGGTGCTCGGCTTCGACGAGATCGGTTCGGCTGCGGGTGCTCGGAGGCGTACGCGCGCGGCTTTCGGGGTCGTGAGTGCCAGGCGTGCCGCCGCGTGTGGCAGACGCCACGAGGCATTCCGTCCGGAGCATGCCCTGAGTGCCCGATATCGGTGCCCGATCGTCGTGTTCGAACGCCGGGACCCACACGCGAGCGTGTGCTCCGAAGTGCGAGAGATGCGCTTGACAGTGGGCTGTAGGTGGTCTAGACTGAGCGCTCATTAAGGACTGAATGAGCGCTCAGTCTAGACAATGCGGAGGAGTCTCTCGCGCGTCGCGGCGAGACCAGAGAAGAAAGGGAGTGATCGGGATGCTGACCCCTGTCGTGCGGGAAACCGTGCGTAACGGCAATCGGATCATGCCATCGGAGTTCCGTGCGGATCCGCGGGGAGGGACATCGGAGATGACTAGTGCGTTGGCGCTAGGGCGGATCGATGTCAGCGCTCGCTGAGACCGTGACGACTGCTCGGCCCGGCGCCGGTCCCGAGCGATTAGCGCTGATCCGCGCGATCCACGACGGTCCGGTCCAGGACCTGTTCGGGACCGCGCTCATGCTCGACATCCTCGCCGTGGAGCATGGCGACGATCTACGGAACTGCGCCGATTCGGTTCGCACAGTCTTGATGAAGCTGCGGGCGATCCTTGACGAGGCGACGCCCAGGCGGTGACGGCGCGGAGCCGGGCGGCTGCCGTTATAGCCGTTCTCGAACCGCCGGGACAAGCATCCGGCGGCCTGCCCTCCCTCCCGGGAAACTAACCCCGGGCGAGTCCCGGGAAACTAATCCCGGGGCGAGGCGGAGACTGGGCGGGGAAAGGCTCCTCGAAGGTAGAAGGGCGGGCGGAACGGCTTCCACGCGCCGGCCGGCTGCGCCAGTCGGTCGGCGATCGCCCAGATCACCGCCGGGTGGACCGCCATTCCCGTGTGGCTCGCGCAGACTTCGATGTTCTCCGCCGTAGGCCCGGGCTGGCCGAGAGACGTGCCCCACGCGACGATCCCGTCCAGCCGGGAGTAGATCGCCGTCGAGGGCACCGTCAGCGGCTCCTGCTCGGAGGGGATCGGCAACTCCCAGCGCTCGGCGTGCCGGTCGGCGTTGAGCTCGTAGAACTCGTTAGCCCGACTTTGGCGTTTGTCGGTCAGGCCGAACGGGCTGCCGAGAGTGATCACCTGGCGGACCGCTTCCGGCTGCTCACGCGCGATGCGCCGTGCGAAGATCCCGCCGAGACTCCAGCC
>Ga0306920_100008910_pt1 | contig 13359 bp, 9 predicted proteins | sample flu12Cox44000170_FD_204666 | JGI IMG/M metagenome (GOLD analysis project Ga0306920, IMG submission 204666) | Lab enrichment of tropical soil microbial communities from Luquillo Experimental Forest, Puerto Rico - flux4day.12C.oxic.44.000.170 (v2)... | ecosystem: Environmental > Terrestrial >... | reverse complement strand
TAGCAATCAACGCCCCTTCACGATTCTTGCAGGCCACGGAATTTTTAACGGTATCGAAGGCAGTCATCCGGTCGACGCTTTCGCCTTGCGCCGCAAGGTGACGGATGAATTTCGCAATCTGCGCCGGTTGGGCGTCCCAATACTCGCCGGCATACTTCTCCTTCAGCCAAGTCAGAAACTCCACATAGTGCGCTGCGGGGTAGCTGGGAAAGGCATCCGGTTTGCCCTCGAAAGCGAGATAGTCGGGATGGACAATGACCAGGGCCATGCCCCCGCACTCGGCAATCCAGTCCAACTTGTCCTGCCAGATCCGCTGGGCGTTCCGGTTCTTAAGCAGGAAGAACAGCGTGGAATCCTGCGGTAGCGTGTAGGGAAGCTCTACATAGCCCTCGCGTCCATTGGTGCCCTTCACGTAAAATGGAAAGATTGTCCCCACTCCGGAAGGCTGGGGTTCGAACGGATCGGTGTCGAAGGTCGAGGCGTCGTAGCAGATGTTCAGATCCTGAATCCAGTCCAGGTTCCGCAGCATGAAGCCGGACCGGAAACCGAGCGCGTTCCATTCTTTCAGATAATTGTTGATCCGATGAGCCTTGCGTCGAAAAGTCTTTCGGGAGGAGTAAAGCCTGCCGTCGTGACGCAGGTCGTGGACGCCGACTTCGAAACCGTGGTCGATCAGCCACCTGCGAAGGGCTGACGGCACTTTGTACTTGCCCTCGGGAACGAAGTTAAATGATGAACGGAAGCCTAGTTCCATTTCGAGTTCGGCGAGTTGCTTGACGCAGTCGAGTCCGCGCCGGCCTTCGACATCGTGGGTCAGGACCAAGGCGAATCGTTTCCAATCAGGCCATCCGGGCCAGTCCGCGGGCTTACTGCCGGCAGATTTCTGGATGGGCCAGATGTCCCCGCTGTTCTTCAGAATTCTCCCGGCGTGGATCCGCCTGAGGGCAAAGCGAATCCGCCAGGGAACAAAGCGCTTAATCCGGTAGTAGAGATGAGTTAAAAGCATGCTGGCGCAAGCGAAGAGGTGACGTTCCAGACGAAAGCCGGCTGCCAAATTCAGGTCGATCCTCGCCTTGAAGCCGCTAGCCAAGAAATCCCACGAACCAAAGCACTCGCGAGATTTTCGCGCCGTAGAGTCGCTGGGAACTGGTGGTAGAATCTATTGATTTGCAAAGAGTTAGACCTCCAACGCGCCAACGCGGTCGGAACTGGTAGGGGCGCATCACCGAGGCGACCGGCATTACGGTGAAGTCATAAGTTCAAGGCGACCAACGCTGGCGGTCCGCTCGGAGATCGGACCCTACCGCCGCCCGTCACAGGTTAGAGTTCGCCTTCGATCCATTTCGGGCCATAAGATCTGCTCTTGTTGAAGACGACCGCCACCTTGGTCTTTGCGACGAGCTGCGCGTAGGCACGTTTCACAGCATCTCGATTACTCTTCTCCGCCTCCACAACGAGCAGTACCGTATCCATAAAGCCGGCCAGAGGAAGGGTCGCACTGGTATCCCCGAGGGACGGCATATCAAAAACAACGTAATCCAGGTCGCTTGCCTTGAAATCCGCCAGCATTTTGAAAAATCTCTTAGGTGCTGGCGGCTTGTCCACGAAATGCACCTTGCCCTCGGCTCCGTCCGAAAAACTTCTGACAAGACCCGCCGCGAGCGTGGAGGCTCCAGCATTTTTCGAGAGCCCGGTCACAGCCACAAGTTTGGGTCGGTGAGATATGTTATTAAGATCGAAAAAGACGCCCAAGCGATCCCGTATTGCTTCGCAAAACGGCCGTAACAATTCGTCAGCCTCGCGTGGGACCAGGTCCCCTTGCGCATCCCCGTTACCCACCAACTCTGAGTCGTGGCCTGCGTCGTGCAAACGCGAGCGACGCTGACCGTTAGAACCGAAATTCGGGATCGAGAGCAACAGAGGTACGCGCAATTGCCTTTCAAGTTCGAGCGAACGCTTAACCGTCCGGTCGATTACCAGCTCGATCAGTAAGGCGATCGCGATACCAACCCCAAGACCTCCGGCGGCAAGGCCGGTTACGATTTTTTTCACATCTCCGACAGTCTTTACCGCCGCCGACGGCTTTTGAACCACACTGATGTTCGGCATTCGCGACGGGTCCAGAGTTTCATCGACGCGAGCTTTCTCAACGCTCGCGTCGAAATACTTATAATTCGCTTCTTCCACTTCCTTCGTCCGCTCGAGCTGAGCAATCCGCGGACTTAATTCCGAAAGCACTTTTGCTCGTTCTTGAACAGCTTTTAGCCGAGAGCGAAGCGTTTCTGTTCGCGCCTCAATTTCTACGAGCCGGGCTCTTTCAGACACAGGGTCAGGGCGCAGGCCTTGGGCAAATTCTGCGCTTTGAGCCGCTGCGAGAACTCCGGGATATTCCTTTTCCAAGTTCTGCCGCTGATTTTCCAGGTCGTCAATCTGCGCCTGCTTGACTTCCGCTATCCGGTTGTGGGGAGAATACCGGGAAAGCAGTTCCGTTTGAGCCTGGCGCAATTGCGCTACCCGGGCAATCAAAGATTGGTACTCCTGAACTGTCTGATTGCTCACACGGGGTGTTGCATCACCCGACTGCTTCGTCTCTGCCGCGGCAAATGCTTGTTCGATTTCCCTCGTACGAGCCTTCTGCGCCGCGAGTTCCGCTTCTGCCGCATCCAGCGCTTCCTGGCCTTTCGTTAATTCGGCGGCGATATTCGTTGTGCTTTCCGCCAGGGAAGTGATTCCTGCTTTGGCCTGCAGCTGCCTCAACTCCTTCTCTGTCTCGGTCAACTGCGCCCGCAGCTGGTCCGCTTGCCGCGTCACAAAATCGAATGCCCCAACCGAGCGATGAACCTCCAGATGCTTTTCAAAATATCGGTGGACGAGTTCCTGGAGGACTTGCGTGGCGAGCTGGGGATCCTTGTTCTTGAAGGAAACCAAAATGATGTTGCTCCCCTTAATGGGCGTCACGGTCAATCCCTGAAGAATACTGCCTGCTGCGTCAGCCGGCGTCGCTTTGCTTCCGGGTTCTCGGAGCAGCCGTTCCACACCGATGGCCTCGGCCACCTGCATGGCTAAGTCAGAGCTGGTCAATATCTCAACTTCGGAATTAATGGCCGTTTCGCTTTGTGCACCGGCCGTTTTGACCTGCGAATCGAGCCCGTCAATGGCGCTCTTGTCCACCACATATCGCACAAGGAGCTTAGCCTGGGATTCGTAAATGGAACCAAAAAGAAAATAAACGACCGCAGCGGCAACAAAGCCGGCCGTGGCGAGCAGAAAGATCTTCCACTTGTGCTTGTAGAAAATGAAAAGGATGTCATTCAAATTCAGGCCGGATTGAGGCACTTCTTGTTCGAATTGCGACGTAGCAATCCCTTCGCCCGTTATGTCCGGAGCGTAGCCGTTATTCTGTGTGACTGCCTGCAGATTTTCGCTTTTCATTCAGACCTCCTGTAGGACCCTCTCTCTAACTGTTTATCTCATCCTCGAACTCGAACTCGAATCCGTTATGCCGCCACTTCCAAGGCGTGTGAAATCGTAGGAGGGCGAGCCTCCCGGCGAGCCGATGTTTGCTAACCAGAGAGCCGAGTTCTTGAAGCAATCCACAACGAGCATGACGACGAGGACGAGAACGAGGACCGCTTCAACATCGACAATTATTTTTTCAGGGTTTTCGCTAAGCGGGCTAATCGAGATGCGGATAGATGATGGCGCCGACCAGGCAATTCAGGGCCGAGGGCAACCTGCCGAAAACCGCGTTGTGAAATCCCGAGGCGCTCTCTCGACTGATGACCCACTCCTCTGCCAGAGTATCGAACTTGAAATACTCGATTATCTCCTCCTCCGCCCCCCACGTCAGCTTGAAGCGTCTCAGACCATCGTTTTTGAGCGACGTTCTGCCGAAATGTAGTGTTTCAGCGCCGTGCTGCGCCAGAAACCGGATCCCTTCCCACATAACCAGGTTGTTGCCCCGGAATTCCTGGAGTTTCTCATCGGAAGCGCCAAATTTGTAAACTGCCTTTTTCCCGAAGTGGAAGAAGACCGCTGAAGCAACGACGCGTGGTCCGCTGCTCGCCAGGACAACGAAACCCAAGCCCGGTTTGATTACCTCATCGTGGATGTTCAGAAAGAATGACTCAGGCTGCGGTGGAAGGCCGTGGCGCCTCCGTGTCTGGACGTGAAGCCGATAAAACCCCAGGATCGCCTCCCGGGTCCGGGTCACCTGAATACTCAAGCCGCTCCGCTCCGCCTTACGGATTGCGCGACGGGCAGAACTCTTGAAGCGGGTAAGGAGCTCCTCTGCGCCGCCGCGTAAATCAAGCTTATGCCCGTAAAACACGACGGCGGGTGTAGCCGCCAATTCAAACGTTCTTCCTCCGCGGACTTCAAGGTATTTCCACTTTCGTTCCAGGGCCAAATCGGACAGCTTGTGCATCGCGAGCGCTGAACCACCGTCGCTGAAAATGAGTGGACCGCAGTAGTCGGTGAACGGTAGGCAAACGCCCCTGCGGCCCGTCAAAGGACTCCGCACATCCATTATTGGAACCAGCGCCACCGGATCGCCGCGCTGAGAACAGCACAGGTAGACCGGCTCATGGCCATATGTCTTGCACAGCACCCTGGCCCAAGCGGCGCTGTGAAAGAACGTGCAATCGGGATGTGAAAGGACAAGACGGTCCCAATCAGGGTCACAAAGAGGGTTGATTAATTTTATGTCCATTGCCATGGCGCAAAACCGCCCCGCCCTTAGCAAATCAAGCCATCACGCCGGCGGCGACGGCTTCTATCACAGCTTGGGCGACCATTTCCAGTTGCGCGGGAGTCAGTTCAGGAAACATGGGCAATGAGACGAACTCCATGGCACACCGCTCCGCGATTGGGAAGGCTCCTCTTTCGTATCTCAGGCAGCGGTAGGCCTCCTGCAAATGGATTGGCACCGGGTAGTGAATACCGCAGCCGATACCCTTTTCAGCCAGGAACCGCATGACCTCACCCCTATCCCGAACGCGGATCGCATAGATGTGATAAACGTGCCGGACGCAGGCTGCCTGGGCGGGCGCAACGATTTCTTCGATGTCGTTGAATGCCCGATTATAATATGCCGCGTGAGAGCGGCGGAGCTGGTTTCCTCTTTCAAGATGGCGCAGTTTGATGCGCAGAATGGCCGCCTGGATTCCGTCCATCCGGCAGTTCCACCCAACCATGGCGTGGTAATATTTACGGACCTGGCCGTGGTCGCGAAGAATGCGGATCTTCTCCTGCAACACCATATTACGAGTCACAACTGCGCCGGCTTCACCGAAGGCGCCAAGATTTTTCGCTGGGTAAAAGCTGAAGCACGCTGCATCGCCAAGCGTGCCGGCCTTTCGGCCTTTGTATTCGGCTCCGTGGGCCTGGCAGGCATCCTCGACGACAAACAGATCCTGCTTAAGCGCAACTTCCAGGATGGGGTCCAGGTCTGCCGGGTGACCGAAAAGGTGGACTGGAACGATGGCTTTTGTCCTGGCCGTAACAGCTTTCTCCAGCGCGGCAGGATCCATTGTGTAAGTGCGCTCGTCGACATCGACAAACACCGGCCTCGCTCCGCTATAAGTGATCGCTTCAGCGGTGGCCATAAACGTGTTCGGAACCGTAATCACCTCGTCTCCAGGCCCTACGCCCAACGCGAGAAAAGTTAGCCAGAGAGCTTCTGTGCCGCTGCCGACGCCGATGGCATGTGGAGAATCACAGTAGGCCGCAAAATCCGCTTCAAATCGAGCGACGAATGGGCCACCGGCAAAAGCAGCGGCGTCAATGACATCCAGGATGGCACAGGCGATCTCGTCCCGTAGAGGTTCGTGATGAGAGTTAAGGTCAAGAAACGGCACTTTCATCTGCATCTTTTTGGCGTCGATTTATCCAGGACTCTGGCCGGATTACCTGCTACCGTGGTGTTTGGCGGCACGTCTTTGGTTACGACGCTTCCAGCACCGACTATGGCATTTTCTCCAATGGTGATTCCGCCGAGCAGAGTGGCGCCGGAGCCAATGGACGCCCCTCCCTTAACCAGGGTGGCCTGGCAATTCCAATCCAGTTCCGTCTGGAGCTGGCCTGCGGTATTAGTCGCCCGAGGATAGCGGTCGTTGATGAAAGTAACACCGTGACCAACGAAGACGCCTGGCTCGATCGTGACACCTTCACAGATAAAAGTGTAACTGCAGATCTTGCAGCGGTCGCCGATTCTGACGCCCTTTTGAATTTCAACGAACGTCCCAATCTTTGTTTCATCGCCAATTTCACAGCCGTACAGGTTCACGAACCCGTGAATTCGCACGTTGCGACCGAGCTTGACATCTGGAGCAATGCGCTGGTAGTCGGCGACTTGATTACTCATGCGATCGCATTGATCCAAAGATTGTAACTAAAGCGTCTCGCTTTGCTTCTTCTTAGAATTGTGCAAACCACCGCGGGGGAGTTTGATTTGTTCACGTCTGAGGCTAAGCGAGACGCATCGCCTGCTACGACTTATGCTGCGAGCGGGTGGTCCACCTGCGGCAGGACGCGAGAGTGCTCGACTTCAGCCTCCAGTTTCCTGCCAAGGAAATCCATTAAAATCCTTACTCGCTCTTTGGCCGGCAGAACCTGCATGACGACGGCCTCCAGTCCGTGCAGGGGCCCTTCCACGATCTTTACCCTGTCGCCTTGCGAGATTTCGTAATTCACCTCCTTGAGTTCCCCGGCATCCACGTGGTTCCGCAACTGTGCCAAAATTCCATCTTCGATAGTCGGATACCGCTCGCCGAACCGGACAATACCCGTAACCCCATGAGCATACCGGACCTGGCGATGCATTTCCTCCAGCTCGAAGTGGACAAACAAATAACCGGGAAACGTTGCCTCGGTGACCCAAACGAGACCTTGTCGGGTCGCCCTCTTGAATCTGATCCGCGGACAGAAAACAGTGACGCGCTCCAGCATACGAAGATGCGCTGCTGCGATGTGCTCATGTTTGCGCTGCGATCGCACGCAATACCATGCCGGCCCTTTGCTCTCAGCCTGGTTTCTGTTGAGGATAGCTCTTGTCTCCATGGCAACTGAATCTTTGAAGATTAAATGTTTTAATTGATCTCGGTTCGCTAACCGAAGAGGCCAGGCCTAGGTATCGCATTTTTGAGCTCTGCATCGCTTATCTGATCGAGGCGTCAATGCACCGCCGACACGCTGCTTTAGGAGCGCATCTTCCAAAGACGGGAACATCACAGGGGCACCGTGGTCCTTCAGCGATGTCGAAGCAGCCTCCAGGATTCTCACCAGTTCCAGCCCTTCACGACCGCCGGTGAGCGGCCTGGCAGCCTTTTGGACGCAATCAAGGAAATGCTCGCACTCCGCTTTCAGTGGTTCCTCTTGTTTCATGTATGGGATATAGCTGTCCCCATAGTGATACGAGTAGTGGAAGTCAGCGAAGGTGTCATAATGCGGTGGCCGTTCCACCCGGACATCGTAGATGCGGATTTTTTCGTGTGTCTCCAAATCGTCGTACACGATCATGCGGCGTGTGCCCACGATGGTCATTTCACGAATTTTCCTGGGCTCGAGCCAACTGCTCTGGATGGTGGCAAATCGCTTGTGCCGGAAGGACAGAGAGATGTTGGTCACGTCCTCGATGCCTGGGGTGATATGGGCGTTGCCTTGGCAATTGACCACCAGCGGCGATTCTCCAAGCACATGCAGGATGATTGAGATGTCATGCGGGGCGAGGTCCCAGGCAACATTGATGTCCTTCTGAAACAGACCCAGGCTAAGGCGACGCGAATTGATGTACCGGATTTCGCCGATGTCCCCGGCCTGCACAATCTCAGCAATCTTACGTACCGGAGCTGAATAAAGAAATGTATGGCCGATCATCAACACGAGGCCCTTGCGTTCAGCGATTTCGATCAATTCTTCACACTCCTCCGAGCGGGAGGCCATCGGTTTCTCGATAAGCGTATGTTTACCCGCAAGCAGGCTGGCCTTCGCGAGTGCATAGTGATGCTTGACCGGCGTAGCAACCGCGACCGCGTCCAACCCCGCGCCATTGAGCAAGTGCTTGTAGTCGGTCATGCCCTCGACCTCCGAATAGAAGCTCCTCATGTGCTTCAGGCGAGCTTCGCTTAGGTCGCACATCGCTTTCAGATGGCAGTTGGGCAGCGCTTTAAAGTTGCGAACGAGATTGGGTCCCCAATATCCACATCCGATCACACCCACAGCAATTAGGTTTTTCATATCATCCCCATCGATCTTTCAGAGGCTTCCATTTATTATGAACACTCCCCCGCAACAGGCTTTTTCGCACGGCTCCCACGACGAGCCCCCCTGGAGTTTTCGAAAAGTTGCGCGATGACTGCGGCAGGCGTTCTGAGCATAATTGCGAGATCCAGCCAGGTTGACATTTTCCTGGCATAAACGATGTCCAGGTTGATCATTTCGGTGAACGTCGTCTTGTTCTTGCCATTAACTTGCCAGTATCCGGTAAGGCCAGGTGGCGCATTGAGCCGTTCCTTTTGCCACGCCTGATAAAGTTGATATTCGGGGATCGTGCAGGGACGCGGACCGACCAGACTCATTTCTCCGCGGAGCACATTCAACAATTGAGGCAATTCATCCAATCCCGTGGCTCGAAGAACGCGTCCACCACGAATAATGCGGGCATCGCCGGCGGCGTCCAGTTTCGTCATCGGACAGTCGGTTTGCATCAGCTGCTCCAGGTGACGTTCGTGGCTTGCCGTTTCGATGTTGGGCTTCATGGTTCTGAACTTGAACATCGTGAAACGCCTACCGCGGTAGCCGACGCGTTCCTGACGGTAGAAAATGGGTCCTGGGGAAGCGAGCTTGATCCAGAGTGTGACGCAAATCATCAGGCTCAACCAGCAGGGCAGACTGACCAGAATACAGGTGAGGTCGAGAATTCGTTTCCAGCAAGAGATCTCAGCGGAGGTGCTCCCGCCAATCTCGATTCCAGTAATGATCTTCGGATTAATCTCGCACGCGGATAAAGGCTGATCAGAGGCCGTCGTTTTGTTGCCGCATCGCGGAGCTGGTTCTTGTTCGCCGCTTTGCGAACCGGCATCGCGGCCAGTGCGACGGTTGGATAAAAAAGGGTCCACGATCACCTTCTGGAGACACTCCGGCGTGCCCCCGCTCAGCACCGTTTACGAATAGCTTGGCGGTTTACAGACAGACTACCGCCATTGGCCGATTTCCTTTCCCGGAAAGCCATTCTGCTTGCTGCTTAAAATGCGGCTTCCGCTGCGCGAAAACCGCAGGACGTCTCGTTAAAACCCTCCCTACCAGGCATCCCGATCCACACGGCTCTCCGCGATCTTTAACCGATCGCCTCGAGCGTTCGTAAATTACCTCCTTAATCTCTATCCCCTACGGTGCCAGAAGCCCGAATCGCCGTAGGACCAGTTCTTCAGCCTTTTTCCCTACTCGGACCCAACTCCTGAGTCGGCGAAGGTGCAAAGCCTATCACTCTTTTCCAGGCAGGTTAAAGAAAATTCCAGGCAGGTTAAAGAAAATTCCAGGCAGGTTAAAGAAAAATTTCAGTCGGCAAGAATATAACAGCTAGAACCGCTGGTACAAACGATGAATGTTAGAAATATTGGTAAATTCGGTTGCCCAGGGCGGACAAATGCGACCTGGATTGCCAAAAGAAGAATCGTATAAAAACAAATTGCAATATCTTAATATTACACATGGTGTATACATTGACATTGCCAAGGAGATAATTAATGACTCTGGCTGGAGCGCTCCAAGGCTGACACTACGATATTAAGCCGCATCGATTGGAACTTTGATTCTCCAATGACCCGAACTTCGATCCGCCTGGGAGGTCTTGGTGCTCTGGCACGACGAGAAGAGTCAACGCCAGCGCTACAGCGCACCCAAACTCGGCCTTCCTTTGAAAAAGTTCGCTATCTACCCGCTCGTTATTTAGCCGCTTAGCGAAAAGTTTGAAAAATTAATTGTCGATGTTGAAGCGAGCCGCGTCTCGTCCTCAATTGCTCCAGAATTGGGTTTCTGGTTAGTACTTGGCTTTGGGGTGATTGGCGTCACGTCATCCGGCAGCGGTAGGGCGAGCCTCCGGCGAGCCGCATTTCAGGTCTTTGGGCGGCGGCGGCTCAGCAGAGCTTCGCCCTACCATTTTGGGGTGGCTTCGATTTCACGGACAGGTGCTAAGCTAAGCTAGGAACCTGAAGACGGACATCTTCCGTGACCTCCGTGGACACCGTGCGATGATTCTCTTCGGTTTTGGATCCGAGCGTGGTTGAACCGGTCAAGATGGTTCCATTCTATGAAATCACGAAAGGAAAAAGGCTCGCAGGCAGGACACGGTAGGCGAGGAGTGATAAAAGCGTCTCACAAAGACCTCAAGGGCCGATTTTCTGGCAACCCAACTCTACTCTGCCCAGATGCTCTCTCCAGACGTACCTCCTGAAAATGCCTCTATTGTAGAGTCTCTGCCAAATTTTCTGTTCACTCGAAGGTTCGCGGACCGTCCGGTATATTGTCCGGTCCGAATTACCAGCGGGCCGAGGTGAGAGACCATCCCTTCGTAGCGGCGGATTGCTTCTTCGTAAAGTGCCGGGGTGAAATTGTCCCAATAAACGCTTCCGATATTCAAACCCAACTATTAACACTACGATGCTTCCCACAGAAAAATACCTAGAGAAATGTACTGGTCTGATCGAGCGCATCCGCGCTCAAGCCGACGCCATAAGGCACGTTGCGGATCGCTTCGCGCAGACTATCCTGGCTGGCCGAATGGTGCACCTCTTTGGCAGCGGGCACAGCCGAATGATGGTCGAGGAAATGTGGCCGCGCTACGCCAGTTTCCCTGGGTTCAACCCCATGGTAGAACTGTCCCTTAGCTTCCACCACACAGTCGTCGGCTCCAACGGTCAGCGGCAGGCAATGTTCCTGGAGAACGTCAACGGATTTGCCGAGCGTATTCTGCGTAACTACGCGCTGAAGGACATCGATAGCGCCCTCGTGATCAGCAGCAGCGGATGCAATGTCGTGCCGATTGAGATCGCTGAGGGCTTTCAGCGACGAGGCATCTTCGTCGCAGCAATCGTCAGCCAGGTCCACAGCGATGCCAGCATCAGCAAGCACCCTGATGGGAAGAAGCTGGGCGATTTCGCAGATGTTGTCCTCGATACGGGCGCGCCGGTGGGCGACGGAATGATAAAGCTTGACGGCCTGGAGCAGCCCGTAGCGCCCGGTAGCACAATCGGCGGTTGTCTCCTGGTCAACTGCATCAAAGCCGAAGTGGCCAAGCGCCTTATCGAAGCCGGACAACCGCCCAAGACCCTGGCAGCCGGCGCAGTTCTCGGCAACGAGCGAGCGGCGGAGGTGTTCGAGGCGGCTTACGACGAACACGCTCATCGCCTGGCGAGACTGTTCGCAGACGTGGGGGCAAACCGATGAAAATACTCTCCGACATCCCGACTGTCTACGAAGCCGACGTCGTGGTCGTCGGCGCCGGCAGCGCCGGCTGTTGCTCTGCGATCGCCGCAGCAGAAGCAGGCCGATCGGTCCTGTTAGTCGAGCGCTACGGCTTCGCCGGCGGCACAAGCACGCAGATCCTCGACACATTCTATGGCTTTTTCACACCCGGTGAAGAGCCACGCAAGGTCGTCGGCGGCATCCCGGATCGTGTTGTTGACGCGCTCGATCTTACCGGCGACGTCTTCCTTCGGCCCAATACCTACGGAGCAGGAACCGGTGTGACCTACAACCCCGAACGGCTTAAGCTCGTATGGGACCAACTGCTGCTAGGGGCCGGCGTGAAGATGCTCCTCCACGCCTGGCTCTGCGATGTAGAGCTGGCGAAAGACGGGCGAATCTTTGGAGCGATCCTGCACACCAAGCGAGGTTTTTTGCGCGTAACTGGTAAACGATTTATTGATGCCAGCGGCGACGCCGACCTCTGCCACCTCGCGGGCATCCCCTACGAAAAGGCGGGCGATATCGAACCGGCACAAACGCTCACGACCACCTTCCGCATGTCCAACGTTGACCTCCGCCGCTTCGAGGCTGAGGGCGGCAAAAAAATGTTGATGGCGAAGATGGCCGAGGCCGTAGAGTTCAACCGCCATCCGCTGCCCCGCAAGAAGGGCAGCGCCCATGCCATGGTGCAGGAGGGCTGCATCGCGACCGTTGCTGTCCGCGTCGGCGACACAGACGCGACGGACCCCGAGCAGCTCACCTCTGCGGAAATCGAGGGCCGTCGGCAGGCGTTCATCTACGAGGACTTCCTGCGCGATATGGTCCCCGGCTACGAGAAGGCGAAGATCATCGGCCTCTCTCATCACATCGGCGTGCGTGAGACTCGGCGGGTGTATGGCGAATATCGACTGACGAAGGAAGACTGCGTCGGCGGCAGGCAGTTCGACGATCAAATAGCGCTTTGCGGAGCCCCCATCGAAGATCACCGACAGAGCGCCATCGGCGAGGAAGAAACCGTCTGGGCGTACGTCGAGCATGAGGGCGGCGTTTACGGCGTACCGTACGGAACGCTCGTGCCGAAGAGCCGCGCAGAGCTGTGGGTAGTCGGCCGTTGTTTCAGCGCGACACACGACGCGCACGCGAGCTGCCGCAGCATGGGTCAGACGATGAGCATGGGTCAAGCGGCGGGGCTTGCTGCGGCGATCTCTCTGGAGACCGATGCCAGTGCTCGGAACATCAACATCAAAGACCTGCAAGATCGCCTCCGCAGGATCGGCGCAGTGCTAGAGCGGCCTCGTGAGATAGCCTCAACCGCCGCGGACGCCTGGCGGCGTAATCGCAGTGGCAAGTTGACGACCGGGTGAGGCGTGGAAATTTGAACAGAAAGTCAATGCATGAGCTTTGTTCGAACGATCCTCGGTGACGTGCCAACCGATGGACTGAGACGCTGCGGGGCGCACGAGCACATCATCATTGACGCTCCCTATATCGCGGAGAGACACCCGGACTTTCTTTTGGATGACATCGAGGCGGCGTGTGTGGATTTGCGAGAGTTTCGCGATGCTGACGGTGGCTGGGTGATCGACACGATGCCCAAAGGCGCGGGTCGTTGTGGACTAAAACTTGCCACGGTTTCGCTGCAAAGCGGTGTGCACATTGTCTGCCCAACCGGCCTGCACCTGCCGCTATACTACCCGCCCGATTACCCGATGCTGTCGATGGATCGGGAGAAACTGGCCGCCGTGTTCGTGAAGGAAATTGTCGACGCCCTTTGCGATGAGGCGGGATCCCTCCCCTACCGAGCCGGCATCGTTAAAGTTGCTGGTAGCCAGGGACAGCTCACACCGCATCAGCGCGAGGCTTTTGCCGCCGCTGCTGAGACGTCTCGTCGTACAG
>Ga0306920_100008909_pt1 | contig 13359 bp, 14 predicted proteins | sample flu12Cox44000170_FD_204666 | JGI IMG/M metagenome (GOLD analysis project Ga0306920, IMG submission 204666) | Lab enrichment of tropical soil microbial communities from Luquillo Experimental Forest, Puerto Rico - flux4day.12C.oxic.44.000.170 (v2)... | ecosystem: Environmental > Terrestrial >... | reverse complement strand
CGCTCAAAATCTCTCTTGTCAGCCGGAATTCCTCTTTCATGGTGCGGTTGTTGATGATCGCGTAAATCGTGAGAAATACGCCGAGGATCGTCGCCACCGCGCTCACGAGGCCGAGCATTTGCCAAAAACTCATCGCATCCTTCCCTTCTATGCAAACTATACAGCCAAGGTGGTCAAAGTTCTGCCCCTGATTTTGTGGCATGAGCTAAGGCACTATAGGAATAAGAGGACGCCTGCCGGCCTCGCGAAAAGCGTTGACTATTTCCGCCAAGCCCTCCGCGCGGACCCCAACTTTGCCCTGGCCTATGCCGGACTCGCGGATTCGCTTTTCCTCAACGGTCAGCCCGAGAGCGAAGCAAAAGGGGCGGCCCGCAAGGCCATCGAGCTCGACGCGACACTGGGTGAGCCCCATGCCTCTTTGGCCTTCATGGCCCTGGTAATAGACTGGGACTGGGTGGGGCTGAGCAGGAATTCCGTCGCTCGATCGAGCTCAATCCCAATTATCCGACCGCCCGCCACTGGTTTGCGGCGTACTTTCAAGCGATGGGGCGACCGCAGGAAGCCATTAGGGAATTGAACCGAGCTGTGGAGCTCGACCCGCTCTCCCCGATTATCCGGAGCCTGCTGGCGCAGATCCTTTCGGAGACCGGCCAGAATGACAAGGCCGTGGAGGAGATTCGGAAGGTTTTGGAAGTGGACCCTGACTTTGCTAAGGGCCACCGCACCCTTGCCTTGATTTATGAACGAAAGCGGATGTACCCCGAAGCCACAAAGGAGCTAAACAGATCAAAGAGCTGGGAATTAGCATCGACCAGTTTGTTCAGGACCTCGGATACGCCCGCGCATTGGCTGGCGAGAAAGCAGCAGCAGAGAAGACTATCCGAGCTCTCGAGGAACAGGCAGAACGAGCTGGCCAGCCGCCACCGGCTGGCGAGATCGCCTTGATTTATGTAGCTCTGGGCGACCGCGACCGGGCCTTCACGTGGCTGGAAAAAGGTCGCGAGCAGCACAGCGAAGTTGTGCTGGATCTCAAGGCGGACCCGGCTTTTGAGCCGTTGCGCTCCGACCCGCGTTTTCAGGCGCTCTTGAGCCGCATGAATCTCCCGCCCTAGTGTCCTGTCACACGTAATTGTTTACCGGACCCGCCGATGTAGGGCACCCCGGTGAGTGCCCTCCTGGTTGTGCGCCCTTGGCTGCTTTCTTGTAGCCTAAGGGCACCCACAAGGGGTGCCCCTACGTCATCATTCAGAACTCATAACTCGGCTTTCGCCGGCGTGCAGAAGCGATCGAAGGCGCTGACCAGATCTTCGGCAATGGAATGGGGATCGCGCCCTTCGATGTCACAGCGCTCCAGCATGAATACGAGGTTGCCATCGCGGAGCAGGGCAATGGAAGGCGAGGAGGGACCGTACCCGGTGAAATAGGTTCGCGCCCGGTCTGTCGCCTCGCGATCCTGACCGGCGAACACCGTGCACAGAGTATCGGGCCGCGGCTGGCGTGAGAGCGCAAGGGCTACGGCGGGGCGAGCCTTTCCAGCCGCGCAGCCGCAAATGGAATTGACGACCACCAGCGCTGTGCCTGGAGCCCGTTTCAGGATGGAATCAACTTCCTCTGGCGTCCGCAGCTCGCGAAAGCCAATGCTGGTCAGCTCTTCTCGCATGGGTTGAACTATTTCTTCGGGATACATACCGGCTCCTAATCTAATTGTGAATTGTGAATGTTCCTTGTCCCTTGTCATGTCGCTTACGAGGACGCCCGTGGGCCGGGAGTTCGCAACATCACGCCCCAGTTCCTCACTCGTGAGTCACTAACCCCCCCTGGTCCTTTTTGTGTGCGAGGGGCAAAGGGCCAATGACAACGGACAATATAGCACATCCGGGATTCTTTCCTGCTTCAGGCCGCTTCGAGATAGAATCGGAACTTATGGTGCAGACTCTATTTGGTCCGCAAGAAAAGAAGACCGGCCTGTTCGACCGTTTGAAGAAAGCCGTTGCCTCGACCCGAGCGCACTTGGTGGAGCGCATCGAAGCCGTGGTGGAAGGCAAGGAGAGCATCGACCACTCCGTCCTCGACGACCTGGAGGCAACGCTTATCGCTGCTGACTTGGGCGTGAAGACCACTCATGAGATCCTGGATCATCTGCGCGACCTAATCAACCGTCGCCAGCTTCGCGAGCCTAAGGACCTGCGCGGAGCGATCGAACAGGAAATACTCGCTACCCTTGAGAATCCCGCCGTAGGGCGCGGGGCCAAACTCGAAGCGGGTCGCGCCGCCGCTACTGCACCCAAGAAGGCGCCCGAAGGCTTCCCCGAGGTCATCTTTGTGGTAGGGGTGAACGGCGTCGGCAAGACAACTAGTATCGCCAAGCTGGCCAACCTGTTCCGCCGCGAGCAACGCAAGCCGCTGCTTTGCGCGGCCGACACTTTCAGGGCAGCGGCGACCGAACAGCTCGAGATCTGGGCCGAGCGGCTGGAAATCGACATCATCAAGCAGAAGTCCGGCGCTGATCCTTCGGCTGTGGTCTACGACGCGCTGGCCGTTGCCAAAAAACGCCGGCACGACCCGGTGATTGTGGACACCGCCGGACGACTGCACACCAAGCACAGCCTCATGGCGGAGCTGGAGAAGATGTGTCGCATTGCCGGCCGCGAGGTGCCGAACGCACCCCACCAGGTGTTGTTGGTGATTGACGCTACGACGGGCCAGAACGGCCTTGCCCAGGCGCGGCAGTTTGTTGAGCACGGTGGCGCTACGGGTATCATCCTGACGAAGCTCGACGGCACAGCTAAGGGAGGCGTTGTGGTCGCCATCGCCCGCGAACTGAGCCTGCCTATTCAGTATGTGGGCATCGGGGAAACGATCGACGACCTGCTGCCGTTTAATCCGCGAGAGTTCGTAAAGTCTCTCTTTGAGCCGTGAGAGCCGTGGGCGACGATGCGGGGTGAGAATGTCGATTAAGGCAGTGGTCTTCGACTACGGAAACGTGCTCAATGAGCCGCCCCCCGTCATTCAATATCAGGCGCTCGCTCGTCTGGCCGGCATCGACGACCCCGAATTTCTCGAACTGTACTGGCGAAACCGCCTGGATTACGATCGCAGTATCCCGCTTGATGGACCTGCCTACTGGCGGCAATTGGCGATGTCAGCGGGAAAGCAGCTCTCCGCGGAGCAGATCAGTCAGTTGATCGATCTGGACGGTAGGCTGTGGTCTGGCACCCGTCCCATCCTAATTGAATGGGTGAAGGTGCTCAGAAAACAAGGACGCGAGACGGCCATCCTCTCTAACATGCCGCGCGAAATTGCCGCTCATCTAAGGCGCACCGCCGCCTGGCTCGGACTCTTCGACCACCTCGTCTTCTCCGGTGAGCACGGCCTCGTGAAGCCAGACGCTGCCTTTTGCCGGGTCTGCCTCGAAGGCCTGAGGGCACAACCCGGGGAGGTCCTTTTCATCGACGACCGTGAGGACAATGTGGAGGGAGCGCGAGAGGCAGGCATGCGCGCCGTCAAGTTCGAATCCATCCCCCAACTGATCCGCGATGTGGAGCCTTACGGCCTGCGGCCCTCGCTCGAAGAAGCCTCCCGCAACGTCGCCGTGCGACCGGCGCCCCCTGGGTTTGCATCATCGACCGAGGAGGGTCTTGGGGTGTGAGGCCTGCGTAGCGACGCGAGTTCCGTGGAGCTAAGGTCGCGCCACTGCCCCCCTTGCAGACCTTCAAGCGACAGCGGCCCAATGCGGGTTCGAACGAGTTTCAGCACTTTGAAACCCACAGCCTCAATCATCCGCCGCACCTCGCGGTTCTTACCTTCCGTAAGCGCCACCTCGAGCCAGGTGTATTTCCCGCGGTCTTCCGTACGCCGCACGCTGACAGGCTCTGCCCGGTCGCCGCGCTTCATCTCCACACCCGCGTTCAGCCGTTCGATCACTTCGTCGCCGACGAGACCATTGGCTTTCACGAGATAAGTCTTCAGGACGTGCGAGTTGGGGTTGGTGACGAAGTCGCCGAACTCGGTGTCGTTGGTCATCAGCAGCAGACCGGAAGTGTCCTTATCCAAACGCCCCACGGGAAAGAGCCAAGGGCCGTCCTCGCCGAGATAGTCGTAGACGGTCTTTCGCCCTTCGGCATCTCCGTGGCTGGTAATCACGCCCTTGGGCTTGTAAAACACCCGGTAGACTTTGCGGGCGGCTTTCAAGCGCTGGCCATCCAGTTGGACCACATCACGACCGGGAGTCACCCAATAGCTGGAGTCGCGTATTACGCGCCCATTCACCTTGAGTTGCCCCGCCTCAATCGCTTGCCTCGCCGCTGTTCGCGAAGCCAGTCCGTAACGCGACAGCACGCGGTCCAGAGTCATGGTGGCTTTGCGTTTCATGTTGGAATCAGGAGCCAGAAGCAAGAAGCAGCAGTCAGGAACCAGAATCCAGAATTGCTCGCGAATATCCGTTGAGCAGGCGTCCAACCTCGTTCACCAACTCCATTAACTGCCCGATGTTTTCCGTAGCGAGATCCTGTGACAAGATCAGATAGTAGCGGGATTCCTCAAGGGAGCCTTCCGCCGTGTTCATGAACCTCGCCTTGTCAGCCTTGCTGCGCTTCGCAAATCCCTCCGCAATGTTGGTCGGCTACGGAAATCGCGGCCCTTCTCATCTGGCTTGTCAGCCCATTCTTACTTCTTGCTTCTTACTCCTTGCTTCTTCACTTCAGAAACGACGTCTCATCGAGCTCGATGAACTCGCGAATCAAGGGCTCGGCGGAATCGTCCAGGCCTGCCGTCGGCCCGAAGTAAGCCGCTCGACCGTTGACGAGGAAAACCACCCGGTCAGCTAGCTTGCGGGCCAGCTTCATGTCGTGAGTGACCACGATCGCGGTCAGGCCTTTCTGGCGTTTCAACTTCAAGATGAGGTCGCCGATAGTTTGGGCCATCAAGGGATCCACCATGGTAGTCGGCTCGTCGTAGAGGATAGCCTCGGGGTTGGCCGCGAGTGCCCGAGCGATGGCCACGGCTCGTTTCATTCCTGTACTCAAGTCGGAGGGCATGAGATCACGCGCGTTTTCCAACTCAACCAGTTCGAGCAATTCGCCCACTCGCGTTTCGACCTCCTCCTCATCCAGGGAGTTTTCACCCCGCTCAATGCTCTCCCGCAGCGGGTAGGCCACATTTTCGCCCACGGTGAGAGAATCAAAAAGAGCTCCGGACTGGAAAACCATGGTAACCCGGCGGCGAACCGGGATAAGCTCAGACTCGCTCAAGCGGGACACCTCGCACCCCGCGACCCAAACTTGGCCCTCGTCCGGCTGGAGAAAGCCCATGATGTGCTTCAGCAGGACGCTCTTCCCCACGCCGCTTTTCCCTAGCACCGCGACCATCTCACCACGACGGACTTCAAAGCTCACGTCAACGAGCACGGGTTGCTCGTCGAATGACTTGTATAGGTGGATGAATTCGATATAAGGAGGACCGATTGCCTCGGGTTTGGTTTGGTCAGCCACACTGATAAGTTTACGTTCTTGGCTCAGCCGTTGTAGAGGCACCCCTCTGCGTGCCCTCCGACTGGGCAGGCATAAGGCCTGCTCCTACTCGTACCTCAGCGCAACCATCGGATCGACCTTCGTTGCGCGTCGTGCGGGGATATAACTCGCGAGTAGCGCGACTGCCGTCATCACCAGCAACACGCCGGCAAATGTGGCAGGATCGTTCGGGCGGATGCCGAACAGCAAGTTTCCCAGAAAGCGAGTTAAAGCGAGCGCTCCCACGAAGCCTATTCCGACCCCCGTCAGAGTCAATACTATTCCGTGACCCACAACCATCTTGAGCACATCCTGGCGCTCCGCTCCGAGGGCCATTCGGACTCCAAACTCGTGCGTACGTTGCACCACCGAATACGCGATTACGCTATAGAGTCCCACGGCTGCCAGCGCCAGCGCCAAGCCCGCGAAGATTCCCAGCAGCAAGGAACTGAAATGCGGCTGGGCGACCGATTCTGAAACGTACTGGTCCAGCGTCTTGACATCAAATATCGGAAGGTCTTTATCCACCCCTGCCACTTCATTGCGAGCTGCGGCAACGATGTTCTCAGGATCAACCTCCGTGCGGACGACAAAGGTCAACACATCAAAGGGACTTTGTGCCACTGAAACGTAGGCCGCGGGAGCCACGTCAGCCCCCAAACCCTCTTGCTTCACATTCCCCACAACTCCAATAATCTCTCGCATCGGCGGCTGCTTGTAGCCATTCACGATCCCCGTATTGATCCTCTTGCCGACCGGATTTTCATTGGGGAAGAAGCGCCTGGCCAGCGTTTCATTGATGATGATGACGGGAGTTGCTTTCAGGTCGTCTTGGGGTGTGAAGTCCCTTCCGCTAAGCATCGGGATACCCAGGGTGCGAAAGAACCCGGGCTCGACCCAGGTGTAGGCGGTGCGAGGCCGGTCAGCCTCAGCAACGGATCGCCCTTCGATGTCGAAGCTGGTGGCCGCTTCGTCTCCATTAAGCGTGAAAGGATAGAGCGCGCTGGCGGAGCGGACGCTCGGCAGTTGATTGAGGCGCGCGGCAATTTGACGAAACAAATCGACCATATGGGCCGCCGAGTATCGATGGGCCGCCGAGTATCGCGAGCCGGGCAATTCCACCTTGAAGGTCAGGACTTGGTGGGGGTTGAACCCTGGATCGACTCTCTCCAGCCGCACGAAGCTCTGGATGAGCAGTCCAGCGCCCACGAGCAACATTGCTGCTACGGCAACTTCAATCACTACAAGGGCGCTGCGGACGCGACGGCGATGAACGCCCGCCGTCGCTCCGCGCCCACCCTCTTTTAGCGATTCTGACAGGCCGGACGTTGATACCTGCATGGCGGGCGCCATCCCAAAAAGTAGGCCGGTCCCGAACGACAAGGCAATCGTGAAAACCAGGACGTGGCTGTCGAGATGTATCGCCGAAAGGCGCGGAATGTCTTCGGGGATCAGTCGCACGAGAAAATCGGTGACCCACAAAGCCAGCAATGTGCCCAGTGCGCCCCCTGCTAAGGCAAGCACGAGACTCTCGGTGAATACCTGGCGGATTATTCGTCGTTTGCCCGCCCCAAGCGCGGAGCGGATGGCCATTTCCCTCTGCCGCGATGTGGCACGCGCCAGCATCAGGTTGGCCACGTTGGCACAGGCGATGAGAAGCACACAACCCACAGTGCCCAGCAGGACCAACAGGGCCGGCCGCACATCCCCAACCATTTGATCGAGTTCGGGGACGATTCTCACCCCGCGCGGAGCATTTTCGGGGTACTGCTTGTTCAACCCACTGACGATCGTGTTCATTTCCGCCTCTGCTTGCGCGATCGTGACAGCGGGTTTGAGTCGAGCCATGACGTCCAGGTAGTGGGCCCCGCGCTGGGCGGCCATGGACATTTGTCCATTCTCCGAGTCGCGAGCGATCGTGACCCAGAGATCGATATGCCCAGCCCGGATTGGAAATTGAAAACCGTCCGGCATCACTCCGACGATGGTGGAGCTTTTGTTGTCAAGCTGGATGGCTTGGCCCACGACCCCCGGCTCGGCTCCGAAGCGTTCCCGCCACAGGCGATGGCTCAGGATGACGGCGTCGCCGCCGTTCGTCGTGCCGGGCTTGTCTTCCTCGGGAAGGAATGTTCGTCCGAGAAGAGGTTTCACACCCAAGAGCGCGAACATCTCTGCGGAAACAATCGAACCCTGAAGGTGCACTGCCTGACCGCGACCCGTCAGCGTAAAACCCTCGGTGCGAAATACCCCCATTCGATCGAAAACATGGTTCTGGGAGCGCCAATCCAGGAAGTCCGGATAGGAGGCGTCCTCGCCGGCCTTGTCCCGCAGGCGGACGGACAAAACCCTCACCAGGCGCTCCGGATGTTGAAAAGGCAGAGGCCGGAGGATCACCGCGTTGACCACGCTAAAGATGGCGGTGTTGGCGCCGATGCCGAGGGCCAGCGTCAGCACGGCAACCGCGGCAAAACCAGGGCTACGCCGGACCATGCGCAGCCCGTAATGAAGATCCTGCGACAGCTTCTCATGAAAACACCATCCCCACATTTCCCTGCTCCTCTCTTGCGCCAATGTCACATTGCCGAAGCGCCGCAGGGCCGCATAGTGGGCTTCCTCGGCTGGCATGCCGGACTCCAGGTTGTCCTGCTCCTCCATCGCCAGGTGGGCGCACAACTCTTGGTCTAGCTCACGCGCTCGGCGCCCTCGGCCGAATAAGCCACGGAATCTGGCGATCTGGCGTCTCCAGCCCATTATGTTTCCTCACCCAGAGGCTGCGCCTGAACCAAGCTTGTCATTCCGAGAAGCGCAGCGACGAGGAATCTGCTTTTGCGGTAAAGAACAGAAGAAGCAGATTCCTCTCCCGCATGCGGGATCGGAATGACAGGTGGGGACCTTCATCCGGCAGTCGAAAATCGTCAATCGACATTTCACAATGCGCATTCATGGGTGAAGGCTTTCTCGCTTCTTCAATCGAAAATCCTCGATCGAAAAACGCCAATCCATTATTCCGCCGGCCGCAGCACGCCGCTGATTGCCCGCACAAATCGCTCCCAACGCGAGGTTTCGGCCACCAATTGGCGTCGCCCCGCCGCTGTGAGGCGGTAGTACTTGGCTCGCTGGTTGTTTTTGGAAACGCCCCATTCGGTCGTAACCCAACCTTCTTGCTGCAGCCGCTGCAGCGCGGGGTAAAGCGACCCGTGCTCCACCTTGAGGGCATCCTCCGACATGCGCTCAATGGACTTGGCGATGCCGTGCCCGTGAGTTGGGCCCCAGAGCAAGGTGCGCAGAATCAGCATGTCGAGCGAGCCATAAACAAGTTCGATCCGGTCCCCGGGCTGTTGCTTCGGCATAGTGGTAGCTAATCTACCACACGAGGTGGTAGATTGTCTACTAGAAAACGAAGAACAGTGACGAGTGGCAAGTGACGAGCGACAAGCCGTAGGGCGGCCCCCTGTGGCCGCCTTGGGGCAGGTAGTTCCGGGTCCGCGTAATGTCCCGCCAAGCACCACAATGGCGTGCTGGCGCGCTCACTGCTCAGCCTCGGGTTTTTAGAGTTGATGTCTTCGATGTCCGCGATGGTCCAGAAGCAGTGGCTAGTGGCTCAAAAGAAGAAGGGGGAAAGGGGCAAAAGGGAAAATGGGGAAACAAGCCCTTCCCGCTTACCAATTCCCCCGTTTCTCCGCGGGCCTCAAGAACCAGGTAGCAGGTCGAAATGAGACTGTGGAGACCGGTAAGACCAATGAGACACATTATTTTTAGTCCCGTTCTTCCAGAAGCTTGGATTGTGAAAAAGGAAGCGAAATCCCGCCAATGTGAAGGAAGTGTCACTTTCTTACGCGTTTTCCCATTTTTGAACTGAATGTAAGGCATCAAGGCAGGAAAACGTCTAATTTCGCAACATTTGTGGGCATCGCGCTCAAGAGCGAAGCATGGAGGCCGCGCGGCTCACGGCGCCACAAGCCTTCCTCGCGCTTTGTCTTGAGGTCGGTCAACCAGTACTGCCACACCAGGTGCCCGTCGACGAGTGCGGTACCTCGGCCCTAGTCGCCTTTCAGCAAGGCAACGATGGAACTGGTATCCCGCTTCAGCAGTCGGCAAGTCGAAAGTATCAACCGGGCTAGTCAGGATTCTCGGTCGCCAGGGTCTCACGGCAGAGATGCGGCGGTGGCCTACGCTGTCAGATGCCGGCGTACCACGCGTACCCACTTTCCGGAGACGCTGAGCCCAAGCCCTTGCCGAACCGCTTGAGGCTATCGGTTAGGGTGAGGCGAGTGATGTATTTGACGCTCTTGTAGCCGAGTTGGCGGGGAACGCGCAGGCGAAGAGGTCCGCCGAATGCGACGGGAAGCTCACCGCCGTTCATACCGTGCGTGACGAGGGTCTGGGGGTGCAATGCATCGGCCATGTCGATGCTCTCCCACCAGTCGGGTTGGAACGAACGGTAAACAACATATCGGACCTGGGGGAGAGCGCCCACGAGGTCCAGGAGGTGAGAGAGCGGCACGCCGCTCCATTCGGCTATATAAGACCAGCCCTCTTCGCACTGAACCGACGTGATCTGGGTGCGACACGGAAAGCTCTTGAGCTCCGCAAGTGAGAACGATGCCGGGCGGGCGCCCATGCCATCGACGGCCAAGCGCCAGTCCGCAAACGCGCCTTCCTGCAGGCGCTGGAACCCTTCACCCAAGGGAGCAACTTCGTTGGCGAACGGATCTTTCGCAATCTGGCTGCGAGCAAACTCACGCGCCAGGGAGCGGCGAGTCAATAACCGCTGCGCAGCATAGGTCAGAGTTTCGCCAGCGCCGTACAGGCCACTCGCATCGGGCGGGATAAGTCCATAACGCTCGGCGAGCTTCGCAGCCACGGCGAGCCCGGAAGCGCCCGCGGCTGCTACCAGCCCGGTGCTAATGAGTTTACGTCGTGAGAACTTACTCATGTTCGCTCCATACGTTCGGTAAGGCGACCGGTGATCATGGCGCCCACCCGGTTTCGGAATCCGGCGAGACAAACCATAAGAATGTGAACCAAAAGAAAGAGCACCAGGAATCCAGACACGAAGAAGTGTATAGTGCGCGCGGACTGCTGGCCACCCAAAACGGTGACCGCAGCCGGAATCGCAGACGCGACGGCCGGGGACATCGCCAGGCCCGTCCAGATTACCAATGGAAAGAGAACGAAAATGACGAGTAGATAGGTCAGGCGCTGCAGCACGTTATACGACCAGGCGTCGTCCTCCCTCGGCCGCTTGAAGAGCCGATGACCGGCAATGGCTGTTGCAAGCCCGCTCGGGGAAAGGTCAGAAGGAGTGGGAAGCAAATTGCGCCGGAAATGCCCTTTGAAAAATCCGAAGCCTATGTAAAGTAAGCCGGTCCATACCGCAAGCCAAGCAGATTGGAAATGGAGATACCGGCTCCAGCCGTTTTGGTCGGGAAGCACGTAGCCGTAGCCAGTAGGGACCATGGATCTGGAGGCTGGAATCGGCAGTGTGAACAAGGGAGCGGTACGTACGTTGCCCGTTTCGCCCCAATAAAAGCGCGGGTGAGAGATGAGAATTTCTACTCCACTGAGGAGCAGGGCCAGGAAGGATATGGTGATGAGCCCATGCGTGACGCGAACGAGGGCAGAGTGCCGCGGACGAAGTATTTCAGTCATCTGGGAGATTGTACCAATGGCGCACCCGTTTTGCACGGGAAGTGAGACGGGGGGATCGGCTCACCTACAATCAGGTGCCGTGCGCTGGCCTGAAGATATCACTAGTTGTGGACTTGCTCCGACGTTACCCGGCAAGAAACACAGCAAGGCCTGCCGTCGCTCGAGGAATCGCGCCTTAGAGAGTCTGTGTGAAAACCCGAGTTTGCTTCTCGTAGAGGCCGGCTTCGGCCGGGCATCTTGTTGAAAAGAGCATGCCGGCCTTCCGGCCGCCGCTACCACAAACGCCCAGGGGTTGGGTTTTCGCACAGACTGTTAGAGACCCGGGCTGCGCGGGCGGCTCACTGCATCAAGGCTCACTCGTAGTCCGGGTTCTCTTTCCAGCCTGCTTAGCCTGATGATAGCAGCGGCGGCTGTATAGCGCACGAAGTCGTCCCGGTCTAACAGGGCGGGCTGGATATCGCTGATGAGGGCGGGGTCGCCCCGTTTGGCAATCGCCTCCAGCGCTGCCACTCGCACGATTGCGCTCTTGTCGCCGATCGCTGCTCCCAGAGCCTCGCCACTTCGCGGGTCGGGGTCACTCGAAAGGAGGCGGGCCGCCGCAGCTCGAACCGGAGCGACGTCGTTTTTCGTCAGCGCGCCGAAAGCCGTCATTCCGAGGCCAGCGAAGGGAATGAATCCGACGCCCTCTTCCAAGCCCAGTTCTGTCATCCTTTTTGGGTCCTCTAGCAGCTTTCGCCCTTCACTCGCTCGCTCTTTTCCGGTCTTACGCTCTCCGGTTAGTACGTCGTAGTAGATTTCGTATCCCCGCTTATCCTTCAGAGATACAAGAGAAGCGGCGGCGGCCAGAATCACGGAAGCATCGTTGTCGAATAACGCAGTTCTTAGCTTCGGAATCGAAGCCTGGGAGTTCATCTCTCCCAGCGCGGTCGCGGCCGCAACGCGGACTTTCGCCTTCTCGTCTTTCAAAGCGTGCTCGGCGAGCCCCAAGGCCCTTGGATCGCCAGGGAGAAGTCCTAGGGCGCGCACCGCTCTTGCCCGCCTCTCCGGGTTGTTTTCTTGCATTCCCGCCTGCAGAGTCTTCCATCCCGCCTGCTCGGGCGATTCAGCCGGAAACGCGGCACTGCTGGCGAGCGCGAACACGAACAACGGCAGCGAGCCTCGACTCAGAGTTCTCATGATCCCTCCTTCCGTGGCCTGCGGGTTGGACGCGCAAATTCGCGGAGGCTCATCCCCATTCGATCAGCTAATGCACGTTGGCTTCCGCTGAGACTCACGATAATGCTGTCTCCCAAGCGGAGCGGCAGCCACGCCAGTCGCCACGCCTCTGCGGTTAGCGACACAGTATAGAACCAGTCCAATGGAACGGCCGAATTACGAGGCGCTGCCGCTCTAGGACCAGGAAATAAATGCAAGGCGACCGGAAAAATTTCTACGGTGCTGGGCGCTTCAAACAACCGGAACCGCGAGCAAACGGTGTATTCGCGGTTGGTTACGCGACGTGAGTTTCAATGGCATTGCTGGTGCTAAAAGATCTTTTCTCTGAACGGGAGCTGATTTAGCGGGGAGGTTCAAAGTGAAGAGGTACATTCTCGCAGGTTGCGTGATATCGCTGGTATTTCCTTCTCTCGCCTCGCCGGGGGCTACGGGCAAAGCAAAGGTTGGCGGTGTCGGTAACACTCACAAAGTTCAGACCAACGGGGTAGGAACGCAGGCGCCACTTTCTGGTCAAACGTCGGTGGCGGACTCTCACCGGGACCTAATGGTGGATCACGTTGGTGCCACCCTCGGGGGAGTTGGCCACGCCGTTCACCACGCTGCCTCGAGCGCCGCCGGGGTGCTTCACCATCCTCCCGGGTGGAACCAGGGCAACAAAACTGGCTGGAAGGGCAGCGCAGTGCCTCCGGGTCAGGCAAAGAAAGCCGGTGTACTCGGCAGCGACATTACCCGCGGGGAGGTGGCGAACTTCGATCGATTCCTGGACAGCCACCCAGCCCTCGATAAAACCCTGAGCCAGAATCCGTCACTGGTGAACAACGCCACCTTCCTGGCTCAGAATCCCGCGCTCAGCAACTGGCTGAAAGCGCACCCTGGCGCCGCGTCGGAGTTGAAGGAGAACCCGCAAGCCTTTGTCAAACTTGAGGAGCAGTTCGACGGGCGACTGGGCGACATTACTCGTGGTGAGGTGGCAAGGTTTGACAGC
>Ga0306920_100008908_pt1 | contig 13360 bp, 10 predicted proteins | sample flu12Cox44000170_FD_204666 | JGI IMG/M metagenome (GOLD analysis project Ga0306920, IMG submission 204666) | Lab enrichment of tropical soil microbial communities from Luquillo Experimental Forest, Puerto Rico - flux4day.12C.oxic.44.000.170 (v2)... | ecosystem: Environmental > Terrestrial >... | reverse complement strand
GCGAGATTCGTTCACATCCGCCGGTTTGGCAGATTTATCGGCAGCCACTGGTACACGACCGCATGCCCCCGAAATCGTTGCAAAGGCGAGCGTGCTGCCAAGAAGTCTGATCGCGCGGCCCCTCCAGGGTCTCCTATGGTCAAGTGGCATGGGGATAGATGGATGTGCACATCACACGTCAAAAAAGACTGTTTCCCTATCTCCCTGAAGTCGCACATCGAAGTGCCAACGTCCTGGGGCGGGGTCCGGCCTGACCATCAGCGTCCCACGCCGGTCGGCAGGCACGAGCGAGAGGACCGGATCATTTTCGTTGGCAGCATCATCGGCAAAGTAGGCACGCGTGAAGAGGTGCTTGAGCATACCCCGAGCGAAGACCGCGACCGTGAGATGCGGGGCTTGGATCGTATTGTGTCGGACACATCCGGGCTTGATCGTCTCCAGCACACAAGTGCCATCCTCTCCAGTGGCCATACGCCCGAACCCCGTCCAGTCCGCCGCGCGGGCGCCTGGTTGCGGGTCATCCGGGTGGTTGTATTTGCCATTCGAGTCAGCTTGCCAGACTTCCAGCATCGCATCGTCAACAGGCGTGTCATCACCATCCAGCACACAAAAAGTGATCCATACGCGCTCGCCCTTTGCCTGCGGGCCTGCGATGCACGGTACGCAGTGCTCGTCGGTTGTCAGCTCGATTCCGAAAAATGGGCCGATCGTTTGTGAAGGTGTGGGAATTAGGTCCATATCAGGATTCAAATGGCGTAGCCTCGGGGCCGCGTAGCACAATGTCGAATCGGAACCCCTTCGCCCATTGGGGCTGCGTTGTCTCCAGATCGAATTTTGAAATCATCCGCTCCCGGACTTTCTCGTCTGGCACGGACTGGAATATAGGGTCGTAGGCGAACAGTGGATCACCCGGAAAATACATTTGCGTAACCAGGCGCGTGATGAAGGCGTATCCGAAGACCGAGAAATGAATGTGAGCCGGACGCCAGGCGTTGTAGTGGTTGAACCAGGGATAGGAACCAGGCTTGATCGTTATGAAACGATATGCGCCGTTATCGTCGGTCAAGGTGCGGCCCGCGCCGGTGAAATTGGGATCAAGCGGAGCAGGATGCTGATCTCCTGCGTGTCGATAGCGTCCTGCGGAGTTGGCCTGCCAAATCTCGATAAGTGTGTTAGGAGCGGGGCGTCCGTTGCTATCAAGGACACGCCCGCTTACGATGATGCGCTCACCCAAAGGCTCACCCGCGTGCTGTGCAGTCAGATCGTTGTCGTTCTTCCCCACCTTCTCATGCCCATAAATTGGCCCGGTGATTTCCGACAGCGTATGCGGGAGCACCACCAGAGGTCTTAGTGGCGCGCGTTTCATTGTCGCGCGATAAGGCTCGTGGAGCGACGGGGGTTGGCTGCCCTTCGGCAGTCGGCGGTACGGCTTAATTGCAATTCGTGTGGTTAGCCCATTCATTCTAATGTTCAGCCGTTATGCCCAGAGTTGCGGGGTCATAGTTGTGCGCACACAGACTTGCTCTCCGTATACAAATCCAGCGCAGGCTTGCCCCACTCGCGTCCCCAGCCTGACTGCTTGTATCCTCCGAACGGCAAAGCAGAATCGAAGACGTTGTAGCAGTTGATCCAGACTGTGCCGGCCCTCAATTTTGCCGCCAAGCGATGCGCCTTGCTGATATCGCGCGTCCAGACCGCCGACGCCAGGCCGTAAATGCTGTCGTTGGCAAAAGACGCTATGTCGTCAAGGTCGTCGAACGGAATCGCCGTCACCACAGGGCCGAAGATTTCCTCACGGACGACCTTCATGGTCGATTTGACGTCGACAAGGACGGTCGGCTCAACGAAGTAGCCGGGGCCACTCAGCCTCTTGCCACCCACCAAAGCCTTTGCGCCGTCGGCAGCGCCAGATTCGAGATAGCGGCAGACTCGGTCCTGCTGTTCCTTCGAGACCAGCGGTCCCATGTTCGTGGCAGGGTCGATTCCAGGCCCGACATGAAGGGTCTTGGTGAAATCGGCGACCCCTTCCACTACTTTGTCGAAAATACTCTTGTGCGCGAAGAGGCGCGAGCCGGCTGCACAGATTTCGCCCTGATTGAAGAAAATGGCCATCGCGCTTCCAGGGATCGCCTTCTCCAGGTCGGCGTCCTGAAAAACAACATTTGGGGATTTGCCTCCTAGCTCCAGGGACACTTTTTTCAGATTTCCGCTGGCGGCATTTAGGACGAGCTTGCCAACCTCCGTTGAGCCGGTGAATGCGATCTTGTCGACGTCAGGGTGAGCGGCCAGAGCGGCGCCAGCCGTTTCTCCATAGCCGGGGACAATGTTGACCACGCCATCGGGGAAACCGGCCTCCATGATTAACTCTCCCAAGCGCAGTGCTGTAAGTGGAGTCTGCTCCGCGGGCTTCAAAACGCAAGTGCAGCCGACCGCGAGGGCCGGCGCAAGCTTCATGGAAGCCATAATCAGCGGAAAATTCCATGGAATGATCTGCCCCGCAACGCCCACGGGCTCCCGCAAGGTATATGCCAGGTATTGCGCTCCTTGCATCGAGATAGGGATGGTGCTGCCCTCTACCTTCGTCGCCCACCCGGCATAGTAGCGGAATGCATCTGACGCCGTCGGAACATCCACAATCCGGGCGAAGAACACCGGTTTGCCGCTGTCGAGAGTCTCCAACTCAGCTAGCTCGTCGCGATTTTGATCGATCAATTCCGCGAGCTTCCACAGCAACCTGCCTCGTTCAGAAGGCGACATAGCAGGCCAGGGTCCGGACTCGAAGGCCTTGCGCGCCGCCTTTACTGCGATGTCGATGTCAGCTTTTTCCCCTTCGGCCACATGCGCCAACACTTCGCCCGTCGCCGGATTGTAGGTCTTAAATGTCTTGTCAGAAACCGCGCCCACCCACTTTCCATCGATCAACATCTTTCGGATGTCGCGGATGAACTCGTTAACCTTGCTTCCAAGTCGCGGGGTCGTTGTGGTAACCATGATCTCTCCAGATACACGCTAAGTCTTCCCATCTCAAGCATGAACCCAGCCGTACTGCGTGTTGCTGGGGGTAGGATTTCCTGATTCTCGGTATGTTTTCCGCAGCCGGTCTACGTAGTCTGCCGGCACTGGATTGCGCTTCGCCGAAGGATCAATCCCGTACAGCCGCGCCGCATTGAGCCCGAAGATCTTGGCCTTCACATCGGTTGTGAGCGGCGCGTAGCCAAACCGTTTCATCAGCAATTCGGGCATCTCCAGCCGACGCATGGCTTCGATTTGCCATTGCGGCGATCCCCACCATATCGAATCGGTTCCCCAGAGCACGTGGTCGTCGCCAAATGCATGGATCATCATTCCCAGAGCATGGGCTCCCAGCATCGGATTGGTCACTACCATGGTGCCGAAGCTGGTGCCCAATTCCATGTACACATTCGTCATATGGGCATTTTCCCTGCGGTAGTCGCAGAGATCCGAGATCCAGGGTACGTAAGAATTCTTCTGGAAGCCGCCTTCGGCTCCCGGGAGCGCGTCTTCAACTGTCTTGAGTCCGGCGTGATAGATCAGGAAATTCAGCTCAGGAAAATCTTTCGACGCCTTCACTAGATCCTTGGGATGGCAATGTGCTTCGTTGAAAACTCCTATGGCCAATCCCTTGTGCAGACAGATGTTCTTGATCTTCAGTTTGTCACGGGTGTATTCCAGAGCGGGGTAAGCGATCTTTTCATCATCTACCCACCATCCTTCTTTATCAGCACCCAATCCCTGGCCGGTGTAGCCCTTCCAGGCATCGATCTTCAGCGACTCGGCCTGTCGATGCATGTTCTCGAGATTCCGCGCTCCTAAGTCGGGCGAGAACAAGCCGTGGCTCATCATTCGCTGCGAGCGCGTCAGCTCATTGACGATCTCGCGCGATCTCACCATTTGGTCAGGCTGGATTACCATCTTGGTCTCAGCCTCGTCCGGGATGCCGCTGAGGCAGGCAACGGTGGTGTCGCTATCGAGGAAAACTTCCTTGATATAGTTCTCCAGCTCAAAGTCAGATTGCTTGGGCTCTTTTCCCTTGAGTGCAGGATTAAATTGGCCGGCAGAGCGGCGGGCATCGAAAACATCGAGGGGACCTATAAAGTGGCGTCCGGTTGCGACGTGATGGGTTTGGACGTCGAAGATAAAGTAGTGGGTCTTCAGCGCCTCGGCTGCGGAGGGATCGTACAACTCGGAGGCGTCCACAGTGAAGAAGTGTCCGAACACCCGGTTCATGGCGGCGAAGCCCGCAGCCATCCCACAGGCCATGCGAAAAAACTGCCGGCGGTCGATTCCCAGCCTGCTTGAGATTAGCGAGCCTGTCTTGTGTAGGTCGTTCTCAACGGCTAGCTGCTTTCTCGTCTGGGGCAGCGGAATGAACTCTTCGTTGGAAACGACTTGCGTGGGGACCGGCAGATGCCGGTCAAGGTAGTTGTCGAGCTCGTGCTTACGCACCCAACCGTCGTGCAGTTCGGGCTTGAGAGCCGAGGGTGTTGTCTTTGGATTACTCATACTCTCTCGTCGGAAAAACCCAATGCGTACAACCATCCGCCGCGTTGATGCGCGGGTTTGTCCAAGCTAAAGAACCAGGCTACTTCTCCTGCAGCGATTCCAGGTAATGGTTCAGGTTGGCGATGCGCATCTGCACCTGCTCCTCGTGACCTTGGCTCATGCGCCAGAATACCGGGCCCCAGACTGGCATCTCTTGATCGCCATGCGCCATCAGGCTGGCTTGCCCACGAAGAACACTGGCCACTCTGTCCGCGGGGTACTTCCCTCTATTGCGCTTCGCCAGCGTCGTGAGGTCGGCAGGATTCTGCTTGAGGGCACCAGCGGCCGGACCGTCGCCCTTGGCGCTCTTGCCGTGGCAAGACGCGCAGTAACTCATGAACATCTCCTGGCCCGACGAAGCAGATGTCGTCGGCGGCGGCACTTGCTTGACACTGGGTTTTGCTTCTTGGGAGGCGGACACCATACCGCCCATTAGCACCAACGCGATCAAGCAAAGCCAATAGCGAACTCCCATGGAGTCCTCCTGTAGCCAATGAGACTCTACTCGCTCGAGATCACGATGAAACACGTTGCCCGCTGACGCTCCGGCGCCTTCTAGGACAGGACACCTGCTACCCATTCCGCGGCAGCGGCCGGTTCGGGAGAGGCGGTCCCCTCAAAATGAGAACTTCGCGGACAACTGCAACTGCCTCGGATTCAGTACCGTCCTGGGCTGACCGAAATTTGGGTTCGGAGAAGCCGGGATGAAGGTAAACGCTGGCGCTGTCGGGGTCGTGAGCGGGTTTGGCGAAAGAGATCCGCCCGGTACCGAAATCGGACCTGCAGGGCAAGCTGCGGCCCCACTTTGAACGGCTTTGCTGACAGCGTCTCTATAGCGCTGCGGAATAGTCCCGCCGCAAAACACAGGCGAGCCGTACACTGGCGTCACTTCATCCACGTTTCCGCGGTTTAAGAAATTGAAAACATCGATGGCCAAATCCAGCTTCTTGCTCTCCGTCAGATAGATCGAGCGTCCCACCCGCAAGTCCCAGGCACGCAACGCATCTCCGAAATACGTGTTTCTCCCGATCATCGTCTTGCAGCGGTCCACTGAAGCACAGGAGCTTGCCCCACTCGCGCCTGAAAAGAACGGTGCACCTCCCACACGGTCCGTCGCGCCGCCCGCCAGGTCGTTCAACGTACCGCTTCCAGCGAAAATGGTGAAGGGTCGGCCCGTCTGTAATGTAACGATGTTGCTGAATTGGAAGTTCCGATACCAGCCCGTCCTCGGGGCAGTTGCCGTAAAGTTGGTCACGAAGCGATGGCGCAAGTCCTGGTTCGAGTTGGCACGTTCCCCAGAGTAATCGAACTGGTTGACTGGCAAATTCACGAACGTGGTGAAGTTTCCGTTGTCGATGGTGTGGGAGTACGTGTAGTTGGCGTTCAGGATGAAGTATCGCCCGATCTTCTCCACACCGGCGATGCTCAAGCCGTGATAGACAGCATTGGCCACGTGATTGTTGTAGTCAATCAGACCGGCGTTGATTGTTTGCAGACCGCTGCCCATGGCGCCCCCGAACCATGGTCCTAGACCTGCTAGAGCACCGGTTCCTAGCACGGGCGTCCCGGTGCAGGGTGTGAGCGCGCCGTTGGCGTCAAGCAGGCCGGGTGACCACTCTGGCAGTGGATCTGTGACCGCTGATTTCGTCGTGCCGACCGGGCAGGGGACATTGATGTTATTCCCACGGACAAACTTGTGTGCACCTACGAAGAGATAGCCGGCACTCAGTGAAAACCCACGGCCGAACTGCCGATCAATTTGGAAGCTCGCCTGTTCGGAATAGGGGATTCTTGCATGATGGTCCATTCCTCCGGACCCAACCCCACAGGCGCCGGTGGTGAAGCACGTGCCTGCCAACGAAATCATCCCGGGGCTTGGCAGGAACGGTGGGTTTTCGAAACCCTGGTAGCCACCCGTGGCGATAACAGATGCCGCAACAAACGGGGCGCCGCTCGACGCGGGAAGCGCGAATAACTGATAGCCCTGCGTCGCCTGTCCCAAATTTCTCGCGAGCATGGGGAGCTCTTGGGGTGCAATTCCAGCCCCACTGCAAATCGCGGCTATGGACGCCGGTGCATGATTGCCGCACAGGTAGCCGGCCACGACCTTCTGCGTATTCGGAATAAAGAAGAAGCTCAAGTTGTAGCGATCGTCAAATATGCCGAAGCCGGCGCGGATTACGGTCTTGGAATCTGGTGAGTATGCCAACCCGACACGCGGCTGCCATCCCCTATAATCGCGGTCGACGTAGCGATCCAGCCCAGACTCATACTCCCACCGCAAACCATAGTTTAGGGTCAGTTTAGACGTGATCCGCCATTGGTCCTGAAAGAATCCAGCCCAGTAGCCGTGGTTGATTTGCTTGCTGTAGTGGGAGAATAGCGACGGCTGAAAAGCATTCGCCCACGTCCGTGTATCCAGGGGATTGTTCGTGTCCGTGACGACGGGCAGGCAGGCCGTTTCGGAACAGGCGTTGGGATCAGTTGCTAACGGTACGCCGGCATAGGTCACCACTACGCCATGATCATTCGAGACCGGGCAATTCTGGGGCGCAGCCGCAGCGGCGACGTCTGATGAGAGTGCTGGTCCGCCGACCAAGCCGTTATAGAACGCAGCGAAATTCGCCATGCAATCGATGGGACCCGCTCCCGCAGCCGGGATCAGCATGCGCACAGGTGTGAAGCCGGGAAAATTGTCGACATCCCAGATGTAATTGCCGTCGAAGCCGAACTTCCAAACATGCTTCCCCTTGACCCACGAGATCGAATCAGAGAACTGGACGCGGCTCTCATACTTGCGGTCGTCGATTCCGAAGTTGTGACCCAATTCGAGGTCGTTCAGCAGGCTAAAGTCGGGCTGGCCGGTCATTCCGGGGAAGTTGTAGTGCCGCCTGGCCCATTGCAGTAGCGCAGTATTGACCACATTGGCCCTAAATAGCGTATTCAGGGTCCCGAATAGCGACTGGTCGCGTATGAAAAGGTTGCGGCCACCACTGGGCACGCCGATTCCGCCACCATCCAGCGTCTGTCCCACCAGTTCGCCCTGTGCTCGTGTGTCGAGCACGTTGTAACGCACTCCCAAACGGTTGTTCGAGTTAATTTGGTGGTCGATTCGGACGAAACCCCAGTCGTCGTTCTCGGTCTTGAGGAATCCGTTGAGGTACCCCATATCCGTGCCCGTGCAACTGCTCAGGCCAGTCATGCACCCTTCCGGAGCCAAGCCCATAACCGCTTTGGTGTGGTTGATAAGTGAGATGTTGTTCACAAGGTCCGGGGGATAGACAGGAGACTCGGCTCTGCGCTTACCTTCGTAGTTCAGGAAAAAGAAGGTTCGGTCTTTCTTCAACGGGCCGCCCAGCGTGGCGCCAAACTGATTCTGTCGCAGCTCGTGCGGTAACGGTGCGGGCTGCAGGAGGTAGCGCGCATTCATAGCGCTGTTTTGAAAATACTCATACACCGAACCGTGCAGGTTATTGGTTCCCGACTTGGTCACAATATTGACGATTCCACCGGCGGCGCGCCCGTATTCCGCACCGAAGGTGTTGTTCACGACTCGGAATTCCTGCGCTGACTCTTGCGGTGGCGTGCCGCGCTGCACGCCAGAGAGCACGTTGATGAAATCCGCGCCGTCCACCGTCACTTCATTGCTGAACCCGCGCATGCCGCCGAAGGAAATTTGTGTAGTCTCAAATTCAGTGATGGTGGTTCCCAAGCTGGTCCGACTCGTCGCCACGCCAGGGGTTAGAAGAGCAAAATCAGTGAAGACGCGGTTGCTGATTGGCAGGGACTGGATTTGCTGCGGCTCGATTACCTGGCTCACTTCGGTCCGGGTCGGCTCGATCACCGGCGTTTCCGTCGTTACGAAGACGGTTTCCGTCCGAGCAGCAACCTGCAAGGTTATGTCGATGGTGGCCGTTTGCCCCACCCTGAGTACGATTCCGGTCTGCGTGGTCTTCACGAATCCCGGAGCCTCCGTGGTCAGCTCATATTGCCCCGGAGGCACACTGGCGACCACATACAGCCCATTCGCGTTGGAAGCAGCGGGATAAGCGCGATTGGTCTCGACGTTCCGGAGCGTGACGGAGGCGTTCACCACCGAAGCGCCGCTTGCGTCCTTTACTGAGCCATTGAGCTGGGCTCCCGCGGCGCCTACCTGAGGGAAAGACGGCACGACCAAAACGGCTGCGACAAGTACGGCGACGATTGTCAAGCGACAAAAACGTCGAGCCATAGTTCACCCCATTTTTGGAAGGATTCGATTTCTCGATCGTCAGAAATCGAAGTTTTACTGACCCCGCTGGCAAGCACCTTTACAAGGTCACATTTGGTTTGTCAAGGAAATTATGCATTACAGTGTATACAAAACTGTGCATAATCTGTGCCTTAGAGTCAAAGTATAGGATCGTGCACGCCTTGAGACCACACTGCTGTATGCATTCATCTGGGCGTCCTGTAGAGCGTGACACAGGCTTTCAGGCGATTCCGGTTAGGACGAGGACCTCTCTGATATCGCTCACAACCCGGTGCGGTCGCCTGCTCGGGGGTTGCGCGGCCCAGTCGCGTGCGTCCGTGATCCCGGTAGTGACGCCAAAACCGATGGCACTGCCCCGACGCGCCATGATCATTTCCACCAAAGGGTCATCGCCCACAATCCCCACTCTGCGCATCGGAATGCCGAGTCTTTTGGCCACCAGTCGCAACGCATGGAGAGAGGGTTTACCGGTGAGAATCATCGGGGCACGCGTCATTTTGCGAACAGCTGCAGTGATCGCATACGAGTAACCCATGGTTTTGCCGCTCGCCGTGGCGAAGAATGGCACATCCGAGGCAACGTAGAGTTCGGCCCCATTCCAGATCGCCTTGGTAGCTATCTCGATCTCCTTCATTGTGCAGTCCGGATGCCAACCGATATAGACTGCCTGGACTCTTTCGGCGCCCTCGTGGGTGGCCGAGAGAGTACGAATTCCCGCTTCCGCCAGGGCGTGGCCGACGCCACGCGTCCCCAACACGAGTGCGCTTTGCACACCCCTGCGCGGCATCAGGTCAGCTGCGACGGTGGAGGGCGTAAGTAAAGCCTCATCGGTAATAGGCAGGCCCGCATCTCTGAGCTTGGGAGCCTGCACGGCTGCTGGATACGCGGTACCGTTTGTAAGCGCGACGAATGGAATCCCACGAGTCTTAAGCTCGCTCAACACTTCTATTGCGCCAGGTAAAACCTGGTAGCTGCCGAGGGACTTGTCACTCAGAATCAGCGTCCCGTCCAAGTCGAACATGAAGCCCTCGACGGGTCCGATATAATCTCTTCGACCGTTCCTCGAAGCGCTCATGATTGGACTGCTGCCTCAACTGGCCGGCGCTTTAGCTCGAGTCGGAAACCTGACTTCTCAACGCAGACGTGAGCAATGTCTCGTCGCTTGGTGAGCTTGCGGATAAGGTCCATCACTGGTGCTCGGCTGGGATCGTACGTTTGTGGCGCAGGACCAGCCGCCCGCATCGCGTCGACCTGTTCGGCAGGCATCGTGGCGCGAAGCAAGAACTCTTCGTCGCTGAGCCCAGGTCCGATCCGCTTGCGCAGTTCGGCCACTGACGGTGCGCCTGGCTCCTGGCGGAGTTCGCGTGTGCGTGGCAGCGAGTCAATGCGATCCATCACCGCCGGCACGATCGGAACATTGGGTCTTCCGAATCTTCCTAGTGCGTAGCGGATCACTTCGTCCGGGACAACGCCATACCGTTCCTTGGTGGTCACGTTCATGACGGCCTGGGCCAACAAGATCTGTGAGAACGGAGTCATCACGATGGGCCAGCCCAACTCCTGTCGCACTCGGCCCAACTCCTCTATCACCGCACTCTCCATGTAGGAAAGTCTGCTTTCTGCCAGGTGCCGGCGCATGGTGCCAGTCATCCCGCCGGGCAGTTGATGGTGGGAATAGGCGGCGTCGAAAGCCTGAGGCCGGCCACAGGGAAGTCCTTCGGCTTCCGCGAGCTGCGTGAAGTACCGGCCAACTTCGGCGAGAGCTTGGTCGTCGATGTCGACTTCATGTCCGAGCTCTCGCAGATTTGCCACGACTCGTTCGGAAGGAGGATTCGAAATCCCGTCGCTGGCAGCGCCTGAGGCGCATTGAACTGCGGTCACACCCCACCCCGGTGAGTCCATATAGACCAGTTCTCCGAGACCGATCGTGCAGTGGGAATGAAGCTCAAGCGGCTTATCACCAACGACTGCGCTGACGGCAGGGATGAGGGTGCGGGCGCGCAGTGGGGTCAGAAGTCCACCGGGATCCTTGATGTAGAGAGCGTCTACGTTCGGACTTGCTGCGAGTTGGCGTGCGCATTCGATATAGTGGGCATCGTCGTGAATCGGACTCAGAGTAAACACGAGTGCTCCCACGACGAATTCGCCGCCCACTTCCTTCACCATGCGTGCGCAGGCAACGTTGGAGTCGGCATTATTCATCGGGTCGGCCAATGCAAAGCGGCGAATCCCGCTCTTCACGAGCGCGCCGAATGCCAGTTTCATGAACTCAGCACTGGCTGTCTCCCAAGAGATAAAGCGAAAACCCGTCGAGAGAAATTGCAAAGGCGTCCGCGGCATGGCTTTTGCCATCAGGCGAATCCGTTCCCAGGGGTCCTCCTTCTTGTAACGAACAGCCACGCCCATGTGCGTGGAAGTTGTGAAATCGATAGCCTTGAATCCGACGCGCTCCATGGCAGGGGCGATGGTTAACGTTTTCGCGGTGTCGATCCCGAGCGCAGCCCAGAGACTCTGATTTCCATCGCGTAGCGACGTCTCGACGATTTGCACGTTAGCCATGATTCAGGCGACCGGACGCACTCGCAGCAGGATTTCCCCAAACTCGACTGGCGCGCCGTTCTTAACCAAAATCTCAGCCACCTCGCCCTTCACACCGGCGCGGACAGAATTCATCAGCTTCATCACCTCGATGATGCCGATCAGGGTGTCCTCTTCAACTTTGGAGCCGACCTCCACAAATGGCGGCTCTCCCGGTTTCGGAGCGCGATAGAAGATTCCTAGGAGAGGGCAACGGACTTCGGCGAGGCCCGGCTCAGACGGCAGCGTCGGCTTCTTCTTTAGTGTTGCCCATGACGGCGTGGCTTCCGCGACCGACGTAGCGGACGGATCGGCATTCTGTGCAGCGGAACTACGTTGCAGACTGAGCTTCACACCGTCGACCTCGAGGGAGAAGGTGTCGAAGCTGGACTCTTCGAGGAGGCGCATGATCTCGGCCACATCTTTCGCCGTAAGGCTCAACGACGGCCTCCAAAGATGTTCATCACGTGCAGTAGCGGGTTCTCTGCAGGCCTGGCGAGGGGCGTTTGGTCCTTCACGGACCACACCGTCTCAGGCCGACTCTGCAATAGCAGGATTTCGCCGGAGGGATCAATCGCCCATTCGATGTCCTGCGGCCGGCCATAGTGGCGCTCGACCTTGCGAGCGATGTCTTTCAGCGCGGCCAGCTCCTGGTCGCTCACAGACGGGGCGCGGCGAAGCTTCTCGGGTGTTTCCACCTGCCTGATCCCCCCAGCTTCTGCCGGCACGTGCTGGATGTGTTTGTCGGAAATTTCCCGAACCGAAATCTCCCCAGTAATTTTCGCAATCACGAACCGATCGGGCGTGACTTCACCGCTGACCACCGCTGAGCCTAAACCCCAGGTTGCTTCAATGGTGATCACCGAACGGTCACCCGTCAGTGGACTGCGAGTGAACATGACCCCAGCCGACCGCGAGTCAGCCATTCGTTGCACCACGACCGCGATTGCCACTCCGTTTTCCCGCATTTGACGCTTGCGGCGATAGGCAATAGAAGGAACGGAATAAAGGCTGGCCCAACAGGCCCGCATGTTCTTCAGTGTTGCCTCCGCGCCCTTGACCCACAAATAGGTGTCTTGCAGGCCAGCGAAACTGGCATCCTCTGCATCTTCTGTGGTTGCGGAGGAGCGCACCGCCAAAGGCCAATCCAGGTCTTCCCCGCACAACTCTGCGTGTGCTCTGACGATCTCGGCGCGGACACTGTCTGGTATGGTCGCAGATTCGATGCGCTCCCGCAGGTGTCCCGAAAGGGCCCTGATCCCATCGAGGTCATGATCGTCCAATGCCTCGATGCGCTCCCTGATTGGATCTTCTTTTTCGAGGGTCCCGATAATGCGCTCAAAGGCATCCGTACACACCACGAACCCGAGCGGAACTGCAATACCCACCCGGTGCAACTCCCCCAAAGAACCGCCTTTGCCACCCACTGTCAGACGATGGCCGAGCGTGACATCGGCGAACCAGCAGATGTTTCCCATGGACGCATCGCAAGCTTGGTCAGATGTACAACTGCTTATTGATGGGAATACCATGCTCCCGGCAGTAGCTTTCGTAGTGGTTAATAAACCACCAGACGTCGAGCGTTTCGACGAAGTTAGCGTTTTCGTCGTAAAACTCGATTGCACCTTGGATCCAAGCGAACAGTTTCACGCCGGTTGGGTTGTCCGTCACGAGGGTATGAATCATACCCGGCGTCTCGTAGATGAAGTCACCAGGGCCGGCAACCCAATCGTATTCGAGATACCGGGTGCTGCCTTCCAAGCACATCATAACCACTGTTCCCCGATGCTTGTGCGTTCCGATGACGCTCGCCGACTTTATCCATAGAACGTTGCTGTAGATATTGTTGCGGGGATCGAAGTGGAGATGGCGGATAGCGGCATTCGGGCCGAAGGGAACCCAGGGGCTCTCTCGCTCCGAGGAACCGACAAATGCACCCGGCACGCCATGCTGTTTGATGACGTCCGC
>Ga0306920_100008904_pt1 | contig 13361 bp, 9 predicted proteins | sample flu12Cox44000170_FD_204666 | JGI IMG/M metagenome (GOLD analysis project Ga0306920, IMG submission 204666) | Lab enrichment of tropical soil microbial communities from Luquillo Experimental Forest, Puerto Rico - flux4day.12C.oxic.44.000.170 (v2)... | ecosystem: Environmental > Terrestrial >... | reverse complement strand
GCCCCCGGCCAGAGTCTTAACGGATTAGCGGGTCTCGAACCTAGTCGAGGTAGTCGCGGAGGACCTGGGAGCGCGAGGGGTGCCGGAGTTTGGACATGGTCTTGGACTCGATCTGGCGGATCCGCTCGCGGGTCACGCCGTACACCTTGCCGATCTCATCCAGCGTCTTGGGCTGGCCGTCGGTCAGCCCGAACCGCATCGAGACCACCCCCGCCTCGCGCTCGGACAGCGTGTCCAGCACCGAGTGCAGCTGCTCCTGCAGCAGCGTGAAGCTGACCGCCTCGCCCGGCTGGATCGCCTCCGAATCCTCGATCAGGTCACCGAACTCGCTGTCCCCGTCCTCCCCCAGCGGGGTGTGCAGCGAGATCGGCTCGCGGCCGTACTTCTGCACCTCCACGACCTTCTCCGGGGTCATGTCCAGCTCGACCGCCAGCTCGTCCGGGGTCGGCTCGCGGCCCAGGTCCTGCAGCATCTGCCGCTGCACCCGGGCCAGCTTGTTGATCACCTCGACCATGTGCACCGGGATCCGGATGGTCCGCGCCTGGTCGGCCATGGCCCGGGTGATCGCCTGCCGGATCCACCAGGTGGCGTACGTGGAGAACTTGTAGCCCTTGGTGTAGTCGAACTTCTCCACCGCGCGGATCAGCCCCAGGTTGCCCTCCTGGATCAGGTCCAGGAACAGCATCCCCCGGCCGGTGTAGTGCTTGGCCAGCGACACCACCAGCCGCAGGTTGGCCTCCAGCAGGTGGTCCTTGGCGCGCTGCCCGTCCTCGGCGATCCACTCCAGGTCGATCCGCTCGCCGTCCGGCATGCTGCCGCCGTGCCTGGCCAGCTTCTCCTCGGCGAACAGCCCCGCCTCGATCCGCTTGGCCAGCTCGACCTCTTGCTCGGCGTTGAGCAGGGGGACCTTGCCGATCTGCTTCAGGTAGTCCTTGACCGGGTCCGCGGTGGCGCCCGCCACCGCGACCTGCGCGGCCGGAAGATCGTCGTCATCGTCGCCGAAGACGAAGATCTCCTCGCCGGCGCTGTCCGGGGACAGCTTGACCACGCGGGCGCCCGCCGCGGCGGGGCCTTCGGCCTCGGCGTCCGCTTCCGCGGACGGCTGGTCCGGCTCAGGCTCCCCGGACTCTTCGGGCCCGTTCGGTACTTCCGGCGCGCCGATGTCGCCGGCCACTTCGCCGACCTCGCCGATGCCGGCCTCGACCAGGTCCTCCTCGGCCAGCATGGCCTGGAGGTCGGCGTCGTCGGGGTCCAGATCGCTAAAGTCGTCGAGATCCGCGTTCTCCAGATCAGCGTCAGTACCGCGATCCGCCTCGCGGGGGTTCACCGCGATCTGGCCGCCGCCGGCGTCGGAGCGCAGCCCAGAGCCGTGTTCCTCCGAGTTCCGGGGACCAGAACCGTCTGGCCGCAGAGCCGCCTGAACCTCGACGGCCCGTGGGTCCTGGTCCGGGGGCCTGGAGCGCTTCCGCTCGCGCTCCGTCACCTCCCGACTCTCACGCTCCGCGCGGCGCCGGGCTTTGCTTTGCCTGGTATTACGCCTGCTCATCCTCCTCGCCTCTTAAAACCCCAGCCCCGGCAACGCCATAGCCAGCCGCGGGCCAGGGCATCACCCGGTGCCGGGCACTTCGGATGCCTGCGTCATGGCGGCAGGTCCGTAAGGCCGAGCTGGCGGCCCAGACATCCAAGCTCCCACCCTCGGAGTATCACCCCTGCGGAGCCCGCCCGGCTAGGTACTGTCCGGCGCGATTGACATACATCGGTCGTGACCATGGCTGGACGTTGAATAGATGCCGATCGGTATGGTGCCCAGCTGCCGAGAGACCGGTCTAGGGACAGGCCGCGGCCCCCTTCGGGCGGCCCGCATGAACAGGCCCGGCTGCGGTCCTAGCCAGCGGCCGGCGATGCTGCGCTTTAGGCGGTCAGGGCGGTCTTGGCGGCGTCGGGGTGGTCGAGGCTGACGATCAGGCGGGCATACCTGGCGCCGTCGAGGGTGATTTCCAGTCCGCGGGGCTTGCGGCCGTCGCGATGCATCGCCATGATGCGCTCGCCGGCGGCCAGCTTGCGCGCCTGACCTGGCCCAGCTGGCTCGCCACTCACTGGTGCCGGTCACTTTCGGGCCCTAGTGAGCCTCGCTCCGTTCGGGGACGAGTGCCTGGTGGGCGCGGGCGGCGGTGACGATGAGCTCGATGACCGCATCCACGGGCATCGCGGTGGAGTCGATCACCAGGTGGTACAGGGACGCGTCGGCCGGGTCGGTGCGGTACAGGCGGCGGACGTAGGCGGTGCGAGCCTTGTCGGCCGCGCGCAGCCGCTCCCGGGCCTGCTCCTGGCTGATGCCCTCGATCGCGGCGCCCTGGACGACGCGGTGATCGGCCGGGCCGTCGAGCCGGACGTGAAAGCCGCGGTCCTTGCCGAGCACGACCGCCGCCGCCCGGCCCAGGATCACGCCGCCGCCGGCGGCGAGCAGGCGGTGGATCCCGGCCTCGCCGTGGCCGCGCAGGTGCTGGTCCTGGTGGTGGGTGGACGGCGGCGACTGGGTGGGCCCGGCCGGCATCGCCTGGGTGAGGTGGGCCAGCAGCCGGTGCGCCGGGGTGGCCTTGACCTCCTCCGCCGACAGCTGCTCATCGCACGGCCCGGGTTCTGCGACATGGCCCTCGGACGTGGTGACCCGCTGCAGGAAGGGCAGGCCGAGCCGGTCGGCCAGGGCTGGGGCGACGACGCTGCCGCCGGCGCCGTAGGACGCCGACACGGTGATCAGCCGTACGGCGGGCCCGGACGGGACGGCGGAGCGGTCGGCCGGCAGAAGGGAAGGGTCGGGCGAGGGCGGGGTAGGGCTGTAAGACGGCTCGGGGTTCACGGGCGTTCATCTCCTCCCTTGGTCGCGCGGCGGGCGGGACGGCCTGACCGGCGGCTGGCGCCAGGGTGCCGGAGGGCAGCACCAGCGCGCACACGACCGCGGAGCCGACCAGGATCGCGGCCGAGATCCAGAACGCGATGACGTAGCTGTGCACCGCCGCCTGGGCCAGGGCCAGCGGGCCGTGGCCGTGAGTCAGCACGTAACTGGTCAGGGCGCTGGCGGCCAGGGTGTTCAGCAGCGCGGTACCGATCGAGCCGCCGACCTGCTGGTTGGTGTTGACCAGGGCCGAGGCGACGCCCGCGTCCGCGGTGCCGGTGCCGTAGGTCGCGGTGTTCAGCGCGCAGCCGAACACCACGCCCAGGCCGGCCCCGACCAGCACCAGGGCAGGCAGGATCCAGTCCAGGTAGCTGGTGCGCAGGCCCAGTCGCGCGGCCAGGATGCTCAGGCCACAGGCCGCGATGAGCAGGCCGGCCGGGACCAGGGGCCGGGGTCCTACCCGCGGCATCAGCACCCCGCTGCACGTCGTGGAGGCCACCACGATCGCCGCGATCATCGGCAGGAAGGCCAGGCCGGACCTGACCGGAGAGTAGGCCAGGGTGAGCTGCAGGTAGTAGGTCAGGAACAGGAAGATCCCGAACACGCCGATGGCGGACAGCCCGATGGCCAGGTACGCGCCGCCGCGGAACCGGTTCAGGACGATCCGCAGCGGCAGCAGCGGATGCGCGACCCGCCGCTCGACCAGCACGAACGCGGCCAGCAGGATCACCCCGGCCGACAGCAGCACGAGGGTCGTCGGCGCGCCCCAGCCCTTGGTATCGGCCTCGGACAGCCCGTAGACGATAGCCACCAATCCGGCCGCCACCAGAACCGTTCCTGGCCAGTCGATATGCACGTCCGGGTTACGGGGGTAGGCGGCCAGCAGCCGGACCGCGCCCGCGACCGCGACGACCGCTAGGACGACGTTGACGTACAGGCACCACCGCCAGGACAGGTACTCGGTCAGCAACCCGCCCAGCAGCAGCCCTACCGCGCCGCCCGCCCCGGCGATGGCGCCGTAGACGCCGAACGCCCTACCGCGCTCGGCCGGGTCGGTGAACGTCACGGTCAGCGTGGACAGCGCGGCCGGGGCCAGCATCGCGCCGAACCCCCCCTGCAAGCCGCGGCCGATCACCAGCATCGTGAAACTGGTCGCCGCGCCGCCCAGCGCCGACGCCGCGGCGAAGCCCACCAGACCGATGATCAGCATCCGCCGCCGGCCGACCAGATCCGACAGCCGGCCGCCGAGCAGCAGCAACCCGCCGAAGGCCAGCGAGTACGCCGTCACCACCCATTGCCGGTCGGCGTTGGAGAAGCCCAGCTCACGCTGGGCCGAGGGCAGCGCGATGTTCACGATCGTGGCGTCCAGCACCACCATCAGCTGGGCCAGCCCGACCACGCCGAGGATCCACCAGCGCCGGGTCGGCCCCGCGGCCGCACCAGATGGCCCGGCCCGCTCCGACACGGCAACAACCGCCGACTCGCTCATTCTAGGAGCCTACGTCCGCCGAACCAGAGTGAGGAAGACTGCCCACTCCGGGCCGCGGTGACATCCCCGCCGGCCGAGGCGACTCCGTCTGATCAGCGCGAGCCGCGGCGTCCGCGCGGCGTGATCTGGGCGGCTATCACCCGTGGTCATGGCGCCACGTCGGTCGTTCGGCTGCCGGGATCGATGTTGTGGTTGAGCCGGAAGGTGTTGTCCGGGTCGTAGCGCTGCTTGACGGCGACGAGCCGCTCGTAGTTGGCTCCCCACAGGTCGCGGGAGATCCGCCCGTCGTCGGCGGGCAGGTTGTTCAGGTACTGCCGGCCGGCCAGGTAGGGACGGAGCTGTTCGAAGGTCTCCTTGGCCCAGGCGATGTTGAGGTCGGTGTCAGCGGGGTCCTGCCACTGCGACACGATCAGCAGGCTGTACCCGGGGGCGCGGTGGGCGAAGGCGGTGGCGGCGGCATCGACGCGGGTGACCGCGCCGAGGTAGGGCACGATGCCCATGCCGCTCATCGGCGACGGGCACCGCCGGATCGCGTCGGCCATGACGTCCAGCGCGTCGCCTGACAGGTCGGCGAGGAACGCCGATTTCCAGTAGTTGAACGCTCCCCGGGGGTAGCCGGCGTCGCTGAGGGTATTGATCACCGGATAGGGCATGCGCTGGATCAGGTCGGCGGTCGGCGGCCCGGACGCCCGCAGCGGTTTCAGGTCCGCGTCCGCGGCCGCGGGGTCGCCGCAGTGGCAGGCGATCATCGCGGCGAGCTTGTTCTCCGGCGCGGCCGGGTCGGCGAACAGGTTGAAGTACACGGTGAGCTCGTCGGGGGCCGACTGGGTGAGGTCGCGGTAGAAGGCGAAGGCGTCCCGGGCCCGGCTGATGGGGTGGGCGACCAGGCCGCCGCAGACCGCCGACACCGGGTGCGCCCGGTATTCGAAGCTGGTGGCGACGCCGAAGTTGCCGCCGCCGCCGCGCAGCGCCCAGAACAGGTCCGGGTGCTGCTCGGCGCTGGCCGTGAGCACCTCCCCGGCGGCCGTGACGATCTCCACCGCCAGCAGGTTGTCGATAGTGAGGCCGTACTTGCCCATCAGCCAGCCCTCGCCGCCGCCGAGGGTCAGCCCGGCGATCCCCGTACTCGAGACCACCCCGCCGGTGGTGGCCAGCCCGTGACCGCCAGTGGCCCGGTTGAACTCCTTCCACGTGACCCCGCCCTGCGCCCACACGGTCCGCCGGCGGGCATCCACCTTGATGCCTTTCATCGGCGCGAGATCGATCATCAGGCCGCCATCGGTGACCGCCAGCCCGGCGACGCCGTGCCCGCCGCCGCGCACGGATATCTCGGCGGCCTGCTCACGGCCGATCCTTATCGCGTCTACCACATCGGGGACGGTGCGGCACCGGGCGATGAGCGCGGGATGCTTGTTGATCAGCCCGTTGTGGACCCGGCGAGCCTGCTCGTACCCGGCATCCCCCGGCCCGATCAGCTCGCCGGTGAACGAGGCCCGCACCTGGCCCGGAACCACGATCACGTTATCCATCTCTTTCTCCTCCCCTGGTCCTTGCTCCGGATGATGACCACGGTGGCACCTGGCCCTGCCGCCGGCGTGTCAGGACCGTGTCGGCGCCATGTCGCGGGCACGGCCTGGCCTGTGTGATCCTTTAGGAAGGGGGAGGTCATGATGGCCGTGTGGGGGTACGGGCTGCTCGGCCCGGTCGAGGTCCGGGTCGACGGCCGCGTGATAGAACTCGCCAGCGCCAGGCAGCGTTTGGTGCTTGCGATGCTGCTCCTTGACGCCGACCGGCTGGTTCCCGCCGGGCGGCTCATCAACGAGCTGTGGGGCGAGGCGCTGCCGACGGACCCGCCCGCCGCGTTGCGGACGCAGATCTCCCGCCTGCGGCGTGTGCTCGGCCCGGCCGGGGCCAGCCTGACTACCGCCGCAGGCGGATACCGGCTCAGAGTGCGGCGCGACCAGCTCGACACGACCCGGTTCGAGGACGCCCTGGCCGCCGCCTCCTCGGCGGCGGGCGAGCAAGCCCTCGGCCTCCTGGACCAGGCCCTCGCCCTGTGGCGCGGGCCCGCGCTCGCCGAGTTCGCGGGCCGGCCCTTCGCCCAGCCCGAAGCCGTCCGGCTGGACGAGCTGCGCCTGGTGGCGCGGGAACGGCGGGCGGAGCGGCTGCTGTCCTTGGGGTCCGCCGGGGACGCGGCCGCCGCCTTGCAGGCGGTCCTGGCCGAGCACCCGGAACGGGAGCGAGCCCGCGGGCTGCTCATGCAGGCCCTCTACCACGGCGGTCGACACACCGACGCCCTGGCCGCGTTCCGGTCCTGGCGCCATTACCTGTCCGAGGACCTCGGCCTTGACCCCTCCCCCGCCCTGCAGCGCATCGAACACGACATCCTGCGGCACGCGCTGCCCCCGGCGCGCACCCGGTCCCAGCCGGGAAGCTGGTCGCTGCCGCTGCCGGTGACCAGCTTCGTCGGACGCGACGAGGATCGCCTGGCCGTCACCGGACTGCTCGGTGACGTGCGGCTGCTGACCCTGCACGGGCCGGGGGGCGTGGGCAAGACCCGGCTGGCGCTGGAGGTGGCCGCCCGGATCGGCGGCCGGTACCGGGACGGGGCCCGCTTCTGCGACCTGGCCGCGATCCGGCGACCCGCAGCCGTGACCCGGGCGATCGCCACGGCGGTCGGCCTGGTTGAGCGCGCCTTCAGGCGGCTGGACGACCAGCTCATTGAGGATCTGACGGGCCGGGAACTGCTGCTGCTGCTCGACAACTGCGAGCACGTCGCGGATGCCGTCGCGGTCATCGCCGAACGCTTGCTGCGGGAAACCCGGGATGTCACCGTCCTGGCGACCAGCCGGGAACGGCTCGGGGTCGACGGTGAGCACCTGTGGCCGATCAGGCCGCTCAGCGCGGACGGCCCCGATGCTCCCGCCGTGCAGCTGTTCCTGGACCGGGCCCGCGCGGCGGACCAGGCCGCGGGGCAGCAGGCCCAGGACACCGGCGCGGTCGCAGCGCTGTGCGCCGGGCTGGACGGGCTGCCGCTGGCCATCGAGCTGGCCGCCGCCCGGCTGCCCGGAACCACGGTCAGCGAGCTGGCCGGGAACCTGGACGACCGGTTCGGCCTGCTCACTGCCGGCCGCCGCGCCGACCGCCGCCACCAGTCGCTCCGCGCCGTGGTCGACTGGTCCTACCAGCAGCTGACGCCCGCAGAACGGCGGCTGTTCGACCAGCTGTCGGTGTTCCGCGGCTGGTTCAGCATCGACGCCGCCCGCGCCGTCGCCGCCACGGACACCGCCATTGCCTCCCTCGTGCTGCGGCTGGCCGACCGGTCGCTGGTCAGCGTGCATCGTGACGACGGCGTGGCCCGTTACCGGCTCCTGGAAACGCTGCGCAGCTACGGGCTCGAACGGCTCGAAGAGCGCGGCGAGCTGGACGCGGCGCAAGGCCGACACGCCCGCTGGGCTACCGGGTTCGTGACGCAGGCGGCATGCGGGCTGCGCGGTCCCGACGAGCCGGAGTGGGCGGCCAGGCTCGACCAGCACATCGATGACCTGCGCGCCGCGCACGGCTGGCTGGCCGGACAAGACCCCGCGCTCGGCCTGCGGATGACCGCCGAGCTGCACTGGTACGCGCTGTGGCGCTGCCACTCGGAGGTGTTTCGGTGGGCCGACGTCAGCGCTGCGGCCGCCGCCGGGTCACGCTCGCCGTTCTACCCCGAGGCGCTCGCCTCCGCTGCCCTGGGCGCGGTTTACCGGGGTGACCTGCAAGCCGCCGAAACCGCAGCCCGCGTGGCCTTCGAGGCCGCGCGGCGTCTGCCCCCGGTCACTGCCCGCAGGCCGCTGCAGGCGCTCGGCGACGTCGCCATCTTCCGCGGCGAGCTCGAGCGGGCCGCGAGCCTGTATGGCAAGGCCTACGACCTGTCGGCAGGCGCCGGGGACCACCTGGACGCCGCGTGGGATGCTGCCAGCGCCGCCGCCGCCCTCGCGTATAACGGCCGCATGGAGCAGGCCCTCCTCCTGGCGGGCCGGGCCCAGGCCGCGGCCGAGGCGTCCGGCGCGCCCTCCGCGCTGGCGGTGGCCGCCTGGGCCAGGGGCGAGATCACCGCCACCACCGATCCCGGCCAGGCCCGGCCGTACCTGGTGCGGGCGGTCGGCCTCGCCGCACCCGCGGGCAACCGCCTGGTCGCCGGGCTCGCCGAGGTCTCACTGGCCGCGCTGCACGCCCGGCGTGGCGACCCGGCCGCCGCGCTGCGCTACTACCAGCAGGTCATTCCCCAGTGGCGGCAGGCCGGGGCGTGGACGCCGCAGTGGGTCACCATCCGGACCCTAATCGACCTGCTAGCCCGCGTTGGCGCCTGCCGGGACGCCGCCACCTTGTACGGCGCGGCCGCATCGGCCACCACCGGCGCGCCGCCCTACGGCGCCGACGCCGACCGCCTGCGCCTGTCAGTCACCCGGCTGCGGGACCAGCTGACCGCCGCCGAGTTCCGTGCCTGCACCGAGCAAGGCGAACGGCTGGACGGCCACCAGGTGATCGACCTGGCGCTCGACGCCATCGCACGCGCCGCTGCTATGGCCTGACCAGGCGGGAACGTGGAGGCCGGGTAAGGGCGTCGGGGAACGCGCTGCGAGCATCCTCCGAGGAGGACAGGAGGTCCCTCGGCCCAGTCATCGTCCAGCAGGACCCGAAGGAACAGCCGTGTCTGGTCTTCCGGCCGGCCGGACTTCCGCTCGACGACGCGGACCAGGCAATTGCCGTACATGCAGTAACCGCAGTATGGTACTGCAATAGCCGGTGCTGCGCTGCGGAGGTAACCCGATGACCACCAGACCAGGACTCGCCCAGCCGACGGCCGTCGCGGCGGCCTCCGGCACGGACGAGGCGACGCCGGCCGGCCGGACCGCGATCCGGACCAAGCCCATCCGGATCACTCTCGACCTCAAGCAGGCCGACTATGACGCGCTCAACCGGTGGATCGTCGGCGCCGGGGTCGAACTCGGCCAGCCGGTCAGCAGGCTCACCCTCGCCCGGTCGCTGCGGGCGATGATCCACGCCACCACGACCGATGACGGGGTGGCAGACGTCGTACTCGACCTGCTGCGCCGGGGTCAGGACTAGACGTGACGCGGATTACCGTAGACCTGGACCCGCCGGTTCACGCCACCTTGAACCTGTGGATGGCCCGCAACGCGGCCGCGATCGGGGCCCCGCACGTCAAGCTGGCCGAGGTCATCGCGGCGATGGTCGTGATAACCGCCCGGTTCGAGGATGTCACCGACGCGGTGTGCAGCCAGATCCGCCACCAGCGGGCCGCAGCAGGGGAACGCGGCGAACGCGGCCGAGGCTAAGAGATCCGGCCGTCATCTGGACGGTTACCTGCGCCCTTGATGAAATAGAACAGCGCTGTCATCAACGACGAGGCGGCTTGCTCAGACCGGAGGCGCCGAGTGGAGGCTGGCACCACGATCGCCGGACGGTACGTCCTGGACAAGGTCCTGGGCTCGGGGGGTATGGGCGAGGTCTGGCGGGGCACAGATCAGCAGCTCGAGCGGCCTGTAGCGGTGAAGGTGATGCGAGACCAACTCGCTGATCCCCGAAGATTCCAGCGTGAAGCAAGAATCGCGGCACAGTTGCAGCATCCCGGAATCACCGTGGTCCACGACTTCGGCACGCACGGCGGCCAGCCGTTCATCGTGATGGAATTGCTCCACGGCCAGGACCTGGCGCACATGCTGGGACAGGCATCTGATAGGCAACTGCCTGTCGACGTGGCTGTTTCGCTGATCATTCAGGCCGCGGAGGCGCTCCAGGCTGCTCACGCCGGCGGCGTTATTCACCGGGACCTCAAGCCCGCCAACCTATTCCTGCAGAACGACGGGCGCCTGAAGATCTGCGACTTCGGAATCGCGCGGAGAGCAAACGTAACGGACGGTCTCAGCTTTGATGGTTACCTCATCGGCACGGTCTGCTACATGTCACCGGAGCAAAGCGAAGGAGCCGGGATCGACGGGCGCAGCGACCTGTACTCGCTGGGTTGCGTGTTCTATGAGCTACTGACCGGCCAGCCGCCGTTCCCGACCGGCGAGGCAGTAGAAATTATCAGACAGCATCGCATTACGCCGCCGGTCGGGCCAGGGATGCTGCGCTCGGATATTTCCCGCGAACTGGACGTCATCGTCTTGAGCATGCTCGCCAAGAAACCCGAGGATCGGCCATCTGACGCCAGCGACGTGGCCGCAGCGCTCACGAGGCTCATGCGCAACTCCCGAGGTGGTCAGACCACGCTCCGAGGCGCGGACGTGGAGACGCTGCTCACCGTGACCGCCGAGGAGGCTGAGGCCGGTGCCACGGTCGCGCTGGCCATGAGGAACCGCACGATCCAGGTGAGCATCCCCCCAGGCGCCAAGGACGGCCAGTGGATCTGCCTCACAGGCAAGGGCCCACCCGGAGAGCGCGGCGGCCCGGCGGGCGATCTCTACGTTCAGGTCCAGATAAAGCCGCAGCAGCGGGTCGAGGCGCCCCGGACGCACGTGGTGGATCCCCACGGGCGAGGAGATTTCACTACGGTAACGGCAGCGATCAGGGCGGCGAGACCGGGAGACAGCATCTTGGTGCGGCCTGGACTGTACGAGGAAGACCTGATCGTGGACAAGCCGCTGACTATTTCCGGCGAGGGCCCGCTCGCCGACATCGAGATCCGGGCCCGCAACACTCATGTTCTGTCGTTCCAGGCAGCTACCGGGCTGGTCTCGAACCTGACGCTACGCCAGACAGGAGGCGACGACTATCACGGTGTGGAGATCAGGCGGGGACAGCTACAACTCGATGGCTGCGACATCAGCAGCCAGAGCGCAGCGTGCGTCGGCATCCGGGACGGCGCTGAGCCGCTCCTGCGCCGGAACTACATCCACGATGGCGCGAAAAGCGGCGTGCTGTTCCGCGACGGCGGCGAAGGCATACTAGAGGATAACGATATTACCCGCAACGGCACCTCGGGTGTGATCATCAGGGCCGGGGCTAAAGCAACACTGCGCAGAAACCGGATCCAGGGGAACGACCAGAGCGGCGTTTTCGTCTACGACCGCGCCTCCGGCACACTGGAGGATAATGATATTACCGGCAACGGCCTCGTGGGCGTGTCCGTCAAAACTAGTGCCAAAGTCTTCGTGCGCGGCAACCGGATTACACGTAATGAACGTGAGGCCATATGGGTTCGCGAGCGCGGGCGCGCCGTGGTGGAAGACAACGACCTGAGGCATAATGCCCACGGCGCATGGGACATCGCGCCGGGTTCCCAGGGATACGTTACTCGCGCGCGCAACCGGGAAAGATAGAGCGCGGTTGCCATAAGCAGACACGTGTCCGACGGCCTCCAGGATCATCGGGGTGGCGCGGCGGATCGAGCGTTCGGCGTCGCCCCGGGGGCACCAACCGCAGGGACGGCCCCCGCTGGCACCTCGCCGGGCGGCTGACCCTACTGAGTCCCGGCAAGTTGACCTGCTGGACCGCATGGCCGGTTCGCGCCTGCTGACGCATTGCAGGCGGCCTGGATGCGTGGCATCACGGGTAGGACACTGACCGTAGCCTTGCGCATGACGGAACCTATCTGTCGCCGGCTGACGAGGATGGGACTTTTCTGTCGTCGGCTGGGGAGGAATAGGTGGCATTGTCCGGCTGATGCGTGGCTGAGGAGATGATCAGTGCCAATCGCGCTGCTCGAGACGAAGTTGTATGTCCCGAGGTCGCGGCGTGGTCTGGTGCCGCGCCGGCGGCTGAGCGAGCGGCTGGACCGGGGGGCGGAGTCGAAGCTGGTGCTCGTTTCCGCGCCTGCTGGTTTCGGCAAGACGACGCTGCTCACCGAGTGGCTTGCGGCGAGACCGGCGGCGCTGGCCGATGAGCGGCTCGCGGCGTGGCTGTCGCTCGATCGGGGCGACAATGATCCGGCATCCTTCTGGACCTATGTGATCGCCGCATTGCGGACGGTGGCATCCGGGGTAGGTGAGAGTGCGCTGGCCCTTCTGAACGCGACGCAGCCGCCCCCGATCGAATCGTTGCTGACCACGCTGCTCAACGACCTGGGCGCCGTGGCCGGCGAGATCGTGCTGGTGCTCGATGACTACCACGTCATCGATGCGCGTGATGTGCAGGACGGGATGGCGTTCCTGCTCGACCACCTGCCTCCGCGGCTGCATGTGGTGATCGCCAGCCGGGCCGATCCCGCGTTGCCGCTGGCACGGATGCGAGCGCGCGGTGAGCTGGCCGAGATTCGCGCGGCCGAGTTGCGCTTCACCGCTGATGAGGCCGCGGCGTACCTCAACGAGATGATGGGCCTGCAGCTGACAGCGCGGGACGTGGCCGCACTGGAGGGGCGCACCGAGGGTTGGATCGCCGCGCTTCAGCTGGCGGCGCTGTCGATGCAGGGGCGAGACGATGTCGCGGGCTTTATTGCCGGTTTCGCGGGCGATGACCGTTACGTGGTCGATTACCTGGCCGAGGAGGTGCTGGCGCGTCAGTCCGATCGTGTGCAGGCCTTCCTGCTGCAGACCTCTATCCTGGGTCGGCTGAGCGGTCCGCTGTGCGATGCGGTCACCGGGCAGGGGGGCGGCAAGGGGATGCTGGAGGCGCTGGACCGGGGGAACTTGTTCCTGGTCGCGCTGGATGACCGCCGCCGGTGGTATCGCTACCACCACCTGTTCGCTGACGTGCTGCAGGCGCGGCTGCTGGACGAGCAGCCCGGCCAGGTGCCGGACTTGCACCGGCGGGCGAGCGAATGGTACGCGCAGAACGGCGAGCTGTCCGAGGCCGTCGACCACGCGCTGGCCGCCGGGGATTTCGAGCGAGCGGCCGGCTTGGTCGAGCTGGCGATCCCGGCAATGCGCAGGACCAGGCAGGAGGTCAGGCTGCGTGGCTGGCTCGAGGTGCTCCCCGACGAGGTGGTCCGGGTCAGGCCGGTGCTCAGCGTTTACTTTGCCGGGGCATTGCTGC
>Ga0306920_100008903_pt1 | contig 13362 bp, 14 predicted proteins | sample flu12Cox44000170_FD_204666 | JGI IMG/M metagenome (GOLD analysis project Ga0306920, IMG submission 204666) | Lab enrichment of tropical soil microbial communities from Luquillo Experimental Forest, Puerto Rico - flux4day.12C.oxic.44.000.170 (v2)... | ecosystem: Environmental > Terrestrial >... | reverse complement strand
TCCGGGTGGTCATTGGCCGCGATAAAAGCGAAACGCCACCGAATGTAGGTGGCACGTTCCAGCTTCCGGCTCGAAAACACCCCGTCGCATAGCCGTAAACCAACACACCCAGCAGCATCGAAGGGTGGTACGACGCCGAACCCGAACCGCGATAGCTGCCAACCAGCGCCCGCAGGTCCAGCCCATCAATCACTTCAACCACAAACCGCGCCAAATGCCGTTGCGGCAGCCACTCATCCACCGACGGCGGCAGCAGAAACCCCGTCTGCCGATCCACGTCGCGAAAATTGCTCATCCCCCCAACCGCCACTGGTACCCATAACCAGCTCACCCTACCACATATGTGCCACGCTGCTTAAGTCCGACAGGCTACTAGCTGCTGTACAACAGGAGATCATTAAACGAACCATTTCAGTTCCGCGGCTTCTCACAAGGCCGAACCATGTTACGGCGGCGGCGTGTGAACGGCAATGGTCGTCAAGCAAAACGATTTCTGCTACCGGTCCGGGCGACGGGCTTATTCGGAGCCCCGTTCGCTTGCCGATTCGAGCGGGCCCGTGCTAGCTTTTCCCAGCTGATGCGGCCTCGAAGCAGGGTGAGGGGGAACAGATGGCAGCTGGCTCGGCAGCCCAGACCACTACCGGCGAAGAGGCCGCAATGCAAGCGGTCGCCGCGGCGATGCGGGACGCGGCGGCAACGGCTTCTGACCATGCCGCCAAAGTGAAAGAATCGGCAAGCGAGGCGGGGACCACGGCGCTGGAGGGCATCTCGCGGATGGTCTATACGGGCTCATATGTGCTGGCGTACGGCCTCGTCTACGCTACGGTGTTTGTCGCCCGGTCACTGCCGCAGGAGAACCCAATCATGCGAGGGTTTCGCGACGGCGGTCGGGCGGCCATGGGCGAGCTCGACGCCGGCTAGGCACCCGAGGCGGAGCCGGCGTGGGTGGCTGATAAGGCCCTGCCGCCGCGCCGGTTGACCGGTCGTTCGACGCGCGTATAGTCGCGACGCCGAGAGGCGGGCGTGGCGGAATGGCAGACGCGGCAGACTCAAAATCTGTTGTCCGAGAGGACGTGGGAGTTCAAGTCTCCCCGCCCGCACCAATAACTCCAACAGCTTAGACGACGGTGTGGCAATCCGGCCTTCCTGGGAAGGCCGCTTCATGTGTAAATCCGGTGTAATCAGGTCACGATTTCGGGTTAGACTGAGCGCGAAAATGTTCGACAACTGTTCCCTGTTCGAGACGATCGAGCGCGATATCCACGGCACGGTCCTGAGCGTGGGCGTAGCGCAGCACCATCGCTAAGCTCTCGTGTCCCGAGAATTCCTGGATGGTTTTAATGTCAGCCCCGATCGCGGCCACGCGGCTTATGGCAGTGTGCCGCATTATGTGCGGCACAACTGCGGCGGGATTCATGCCCGCCGCCCTCACGCAACGTCTGAACGCCGCGCTCATACTCTCCACGTGACCACTCTCAGACCTCGAACTCGGGAATAGGAAGCCCTTAGGATCCTCCGCCATCTCGCGTTCTTTCACCAAGACTTCGGTGATATTCCGGGTCAAAGGCTGTCGGCGCCATCGTCCACCCTTGACTTGAACACGCAACCGTCGGCGCTCAGGGTCGAGATTTTCAAAGCGAGCACGGAGTAACTCCGAATGTCTCAGCGATGTGGCCAGCGCTAGTTTGATAAAGAGCCAGATATAAGTGTTGCCATCGCGCAACGCAGCGTCGAGCAGTAGTCGCTCTTCGCCCTCTGAGATGACGTAATCCCGCTCGTTGTGCTCCTTCCTGAGTTCGATCATAGGAAGCGGGGAGGGGATCACCTTCCATCTGACCAGCTTCCGCCCCATTCGGCGATATGTGGCCAGGATGCGATTGACCGTCGATTCGGCCATGCCTTTCTTTAGACAGTGAGCTTGGAATTTCTGCAAAGTGAAAGCAGAAATCTGGTCGAGCCTCATTGTTCCGAGATAGGGTTTCAAATGTAGCCGAATGTGCTGCTCATTATTCACGTAGTCCTTACCATCGATCTCAATCAGCTTCTTGAGGTAAACATCGGCGGCAGCGGCAAACGTGAGATGAAGCTTGCGGCGTTTCGGCAGCGATAGTCTGTCCGAGCGCGCATCCGTCCGAGCTTGTTCGATGAACTCTTCGGCTTGGGTGCGGGTAACTCCATCACTCGCCTTCCCGATCACGCGGTGGATGCGTAGACCGTCGACCATGACATTGACGGAATAGCGAAGATCGCCATTGGCAAGCTGCTCGGCAATGATCCCGTGCTCGGTGATCCTCTCGCCGGGCCTCAGCCGGCGGATAGCAGGACGGTCAAGGCGAGAAAATCGCAGGGCCATATTTGGCTTCCCCTATCGATGTTTAGGAAATGAAAGCCCAATCTTGGCCGCCTCGTTCGCCACATCAGCAAATTCGATTAATTTTTTTTTCAGGGCCCTTTGATCTTGTCGATGCTGTTGCATTTGATGATCATATTGGGTTATTTCCCTTTGGTACTGTACAAGCCTCTTCTCTAGTTCGCGGGCCTTTTGCTTTTCTGGCACGGGTTCACCGCCAAGGCCCCCAGACACTTCAAGACTCGGGAATGTGGGGGGCTGAAGATTAATCATCTCGTCAGTAATCCTGAGGTTTTCCTTTACGGCCACCCCTTCAAGCGGATCGGACGTAAGGTTGTGGATGATCTGTCGCCAGGCATTACGAGCAACACCGGACGCCTCGGGATCGGAGAAGGGCGATTTTCCAAGTCGAACTTCGATGACGCGAGCGGCGGCGGCCATCATTTGAAACAATGCTTCGTACTCCGGACCCCCTAGCGCTGCGGTGCGGTCAAACGACCGCTCCAATCGGGATTCGATTTCCTCGCTTAATGAGCGGCCAGCCGATCGGGCTGCCTCTTCTAGTTGTTCTTTTAAGGTATTCCGCAACCTGGTATTAAAGGCGGCGCGCTTTGCCTCCCCCGGCGTGAGCGGCGGGCGCCCTCGGCGAGCCGGTTTCGATATTGCTGCCCCCACGCGCGACCTCGTTCTAGATCGTTCTCGATAATGCCAAGAATATCGTTGGCAGAAAAGGCTTGCAAGGCAAATTCGAGCATTCTATAATTCGCCAACCGAATTAATGGCATAAATGAGCACGAGATGGAAACCTCACGCATCGCTCTAATGGGCGGGACAAAGCAAGTAACGAACGGGGAGCCGGCTATAGAGCAAGTAAAGGTGCGCGTCCTGCCTGATGGGCGAATCGCTCGAAGCGATGCCGCGCGTTACCTAGGTCATCAGCCGAAGACTCTCGCCATGTGGGCTCTGCAGGGGAGGGGGCCTCGATCCGTCAAGGTAGGCGGTCGCGTTTTTTATTTCAAAGACGATCTCGACGGATTCATCCGTGGCCCGTAGAGGTTGTGTTAAAGCGATCTTAGTAAAAAGAAACCCGTCTGAGCCGGCAAGCTGCAGACGGGTCTTTGACCAACCTCCAGGGCCTGGAGGATAGTTTGATCACAGATCTAGATAGTCGGCTCTGCTCTACTCGGCAACATTTTATCTGGCGCTCCCAGCGCTTCTTTTTCCGATTGTCGAGACTGGCATGATGGCGCGCTCGCGTGGACCCGGACCGCTGAGCGCCTATCAGGCCGCCGCCGGCCTGCCGCCCTGGTGGAACTACATGGTAGTGAATAGGGATGGCGCGCCAAAAAGTATCGCTCTGAACGCAGATGTTGCGCTGTCGCAAGATCCTGCATTCGCTGGCGCAATCAGGCTCGATAGGCTGCGCGGGCAGACGATGCTCTGCGCGCCGGTCCCGTGGGACCAGAACGCGCTCGTCCCAAGACCATGGCAAGATAGCGACGACTACCAAGCGATGCTCTGGCTGCAAGAAAACATGGTAATTGTCAGTCTAAATATAACACATGAAGTTATCAACGGTATCGCCGCGCGCAATGCTTATCACCCAATCATAGATTATTTCGAGAGATTGGGTGGAACCTCGATAACAACCTCGATCTGGGACCGAATACCGCGCTTGGGTGATCCGACAAATTACTCTAATTCTGCTGGCGTCTCTTGGTTGACTTATTATCTCGGAGCGCGCGACAGCGAATACATCCGCGCTGTCGGCTCCCGCTGGGCCATCTCCGCCGTCGCTCGAATATTCGAGCCGGGGTGCCAAGCGGACTGTGCTTTAATATTAGAAGGAGCGACCGGCATCGGTAAATCCTCGACTTTCAAAATACTCGGCTCGCCTTGGTATACGAATAATATTGCTGCGCTTAATACGAAAGATGCACAGGAGCAACTTGTCGGCATTTGGATTGTGGAGCTTGACGAACTCGATGCCGTCAACCGATCCTCCGAATGGTCTTCTGTAGTCTCCTTTATTTCGAGATCAGTCGACCGCTTCAGGTTTTCGTACGGTCACCGCGTGCAGGAATTTAAGCGTCAGTGCGTTTTTGGAGGCACCACGGAACGTGATGATTGGCTCCCGAAACTGGACGGCCGCCGAAGATTTTGGCCCGCCCGTTGCGGCCAAGATATCGACCTCGACGCTTTGACGGCTGATCGCGATCAGCTATGGGCCGAAGCCCTTGTCCGTTACGGGTTGGGCGAACGCTGGCATCTCTACGAGGATGACCTCATCGAAGCCGCCGTCAGAGAGCAAGAAGACCGGTCACCGCCTGATGTGTGGACCGACATCATTATGGCGTTTTGCAAGGGCAAACATTATGTCACCACGACCGACGTTTTGTTGAACGCCCTCGGCTTTCCAAAAGACCGGCTCAAAAACCAGGATCAAACCCGCGTCGCCGGTGTGCTCCGTCGCCATGGATGGAAACGCGATCAGCAGCGGGTCCCCGACGAAAACGGCATCCCCAAACCGACCAAAATCTTCGTCAATCCCGAGTTCGCTCACCTCTTCGGTGAATAGCCTCTTTCTCATTCCGGGGTAGCACCTGATCCGCGCAAAAAGACGCTTCGGATATTTTTCTTGTCACTCCCGTGACCCCGTTGTTTCCCCTTCGTTAATTACAAAGATCCTTTCTTTCCTATTCTGTAACCCCGTTACCCCACATGTGCCCTCGCGCGTAAGAAGCGTATGTTGCACAATAAACCGCATGTTTTTGCAGCGCATCCAAAATGCCCACGGAATACCAAATACGAAAACAGGGATAACAAGGGTAACGGGGTAACAAAACCCAGCGTTGGACCCAGACTCAGGACCACACGAGGGCGTTGCTAAGGTGAAGGCCGCTCCTCTTTCGCGTCAAATGTATATCACGTTTTGTTGTTGTTGGCCCTGTGGAGCTGTGGGCGACGCGCCAGCGTCGTCGGCAAGAGATTGTAGACCGCGTGCAGATTAAGGTCTGATTCTAGTCGGTTGCGGTGGGTTCGCCGCGTTCGCGAAAAGCATCCCTCTCCTGCCGGAAGCGGTTCTGGGCCTCTGCCCAAGGATCTCTCGAAACAACGCGGCTCTTGGCAGCAGCATCCGGGCCGACTTCGATCTTATCGTGGACCGAAGAGTCGCTGACCAGTCTCGCGGCGACGTTTTCTCCCGAAGCAACAAGCCGATAGTGTCACGCGTGACGAAGCGATGACCGGGCAAACCGGATGAATGCGCTCTTGACCGCTTGTGGATTGGCACGGTCGCTGTCACGTAGCCAGCCGAAGTTAATTAGATCGCTGATCGTGGTCGGCGAGACAACCAGCTGTATCACCACGGCGCCTCGTCGGCGGCGCTCGCGGCGGCGACGTTGCCGCTCGGCAGCGGGCGAGATCGGGCGCGGCGAGGGTGCCTCGACGCCGCTCTGTGTCACGCGTGACGCCCTCGCGTAATCCGGTGTGGTACGGTACCGCCCATCTGGCCTTTGACCTCAGCTGTGGGGCCTTCAATCTGCGCCAGAGGATGTTCGCGTTGGTATTTTTCGAATAGCGTCAGGTGCCTCGCTCCCCTCTCCAGCAACTCCTCGGCCAGTGCTATTCGCTCTTGTGGACTCATTGCCGAAACCCTGGCCTCAACGCTTAATCTGTTCTCTGCCCGATCGATGAACATCCCAAGTTCCTCGCGAGCAATTCGAAGTATCTTCGGTGACGGATCGCCACCGCGAGGGTAACAGGTCACGGCGATTTCGGTACGACCGGGCAATTCCGGCTGCGCGGGTGAGCGGACCGGGATACCGACGGATATCCATGCTCGTCCGGCGGCACCCTCAGGGTACGTAGCGTCAGGGACGAGCTCGCCTTAGTGGCAACGGAAGCATTCCGAGGTGGAGGGCTAACAGTACCAGCGCCTGCAGCTTGTCACACATTTCTATACGCGTCAGCTTGGTGGCGCTCGGTGTACCCTCACTTGAGCCCTCCGCATATCGCTTCACGACGATGTCGTGTATTGCTGCCGCTTGGCCGCGCGTTCCCCTCGACAGGTCGACAGACACCGACCCATCCGGATGTACTGTGATGAAGTCGGCGATGTTCGAAAACGCCAGCTCTGCGAGTTCGCGTACGACGCGGTCGGCGGTAACCTCGGTGCGTTGCGATCGCGCCTGCATCGCCTCTCTTACAGCAGCCTCGACCTTAGCATCACTTAACAGCCGCGAGGCCTGCACTTCAGCAGTTTTCGGGTTCGGGCTGTACCCCGCACGAATTGCCGCTCGCCGTCCATTGAGGTCGACGAGGTATTCCTCGACGAAGCGCGACTGCTTGAGGGTAAGCATGACCGTCATTTGGTGGGTCATCGCGCCCCGAACAATCCGTTAGGCGGGCATTGATCCTCCCCCGATTTGGTGGACGCCGATGCTAGGCTTTCGAGCCGGACGTGGCGCGCCCGACGGGAACCTTGCGGCTCTCGCCGATCCGCTCGGCCAATGGATCGGCAAGGTGCACCAGCGGCGACCGCCGAGGACCATCGTGCTCGACATCGATTCGAGCGAGAGCCCGACCCATGGCGAGCAGGAAGGAAGCGCCTACAACGGTCATTTCGGCTGCACCTGCTACCACCCGCTGTTCGTGTTCAACCAGCTCGGCGATGTCGAGCGGTGCGCGCTCAGACCGGGCAATGTGCATAGCGCCGATGGCTGGCGCGCGGTGCTGGAGCCGGTGATCGCCCGCTACCGGGGCATCGTGAAGCGCCGCTATTTTCGCGGCGACGCGGCTTTCGCCAGTCCCGAGATGTACGAGTTTCTTGAAGCCGAGGGGATCGGCTATACGATCCGATTGCCGGCGAACAGCGTGTTGCAAAGCAGATCGGATACCTGCTCAGGCGCCCGGTCGGGCGCCCGCCACACGAGGTGCGCCGGTACTACGCCAGCTTCAGCTATCAGGCACGGAGCTGGAACAAAAGCCGCCGGGTGGTAGCCAAGAGCCTGCCTTCGCGAAGGCGGGGGTCGAGTGGCACCCCAGCGAACTTTATCCGCGCGTCGGCTTCATCGTGACCAACCTGGCGCGGCCGGCGGAGCGCGTCGTCGCCTTCTACAACCAACGCGGCACGGCGGAACAATGGATCAAGGAAGGCAAGGGCGCGATTAAATGGACGCGGCTGTCCTGCCGAACCTTCGCCGCCAATACCGCCTCCAGCTCCATGCCCTCGCCTACAACCTCGGCAACTTCATGCGGACACTGGCGATGCCCAAGGCGGCGGAGCCGTGGTCGCTGACCAGCCTACGTGAGAAGCTGATCAAGATCGGCGCCAAGGTCGTCAGCCACGGTTGCTACGTGGGCCTACCCCTCTGCCCCCACCATACACCCCCTAAATCAGGGGCTGGTACCATCGAAAGAATTCTTATTTCCCCGCGACTGCCTATGAAAATTGGCGTCGGGAATTAATCAGGACGGGGTGGCGCAGCTGGGGGCGGCGGTTTTAGTGACGCGCGGCTTGGCGCAGTGCGGTGCGCGAGGATCCGCCCCAGGCTTTGCCTTTGTGCTGGAGTCGGATGCCGGCGTTGCGGAGGGTTTGCACGACGGCATTTTCGGAGGCGCGGAGGGAGCAGGCGCGGGCGATGCCGCGCGGGGTCCAATGCGGGTGGGCTGTGGCCAGCGCGATGATTTCGGTCTCGGTCTCGGAGATTTCTGCGTTTTTCTCATTGGCGCTTGTGACGGTCTCCGTGATCGGCGCGGCGGAGGCCGGGTCGGGCTCGGCCAGGATTGTTTGCAATGCGGTGACGAAGCGTTGGGTATCTTCGGCTCCGAAGATTTCGACGAAGTTGTGCGCCGAGGCGGCGATGTGCTCGGGCGAGAAGTCGACGGGCGCGATGCTGTGCGTGATCTTGTCGGCGGTGTGGTCGCCCTCGAAGAGGTCGCGTATTGTGTTTTTGCGGTCTCTCGGCTTCTCGCTGGCGCTCCTCCAGTGTCGGAGCACGGCGTTAGGGTGGTTCAGTTCGAGCCGCCGCTTGAGGGGGAGGGTGGCGCGCCGGGCTTCGATTGCGGGCAGGTTGCCGATGCAGGTTTGCAGGCGCGAGCGCGCGGCTTTGTCGATCTGGTCGAACTCGTTCTCGAGCAGCCACCGGCCGAACACGGTCGACCAAGTGCGGCCTTTGGGCAGGTTGGTGCCGAGGTGGCGCATGATTGTGGTGCGGGCGATGTCGATGGCACGGCCGATTGCGACCCATTTTTCCCAGCTTTCGTCGCGGCGCAGATCGCGCCAGGCGGCGCGGCCGCGGTCGATGACGCGGGCGGCGTCGCGGTCGAAAGTGATGGGCATGGGGCTCTGGCTGGTGTCCTTCGAGGCGGGCCGCGCCACCACATGAGTTGCTCTTAGTCAATCAAAAATTGAGGGTGTCTTCCATATTTTCTGGCGATATCGTTGACGATGAGTTGTCCAACAAACGCCGGGAACTGGTATACTTTGAAGTCTTCTGGTCGGGCCTTACTCGATGTCCATTCGTCTCGCGCGGGTCGCCTTTACGACCTCGCGGCTGGCCGAGTTCTGCGGTGAGAAGGAGCTGACGGCGCAGACCGGTCACGCGCCCGAAGAATGGCCGCTGGTTATTGCCAAGGAGTTGGTCGACAACGCTCTCGACGCTTGCGAAGAGGGCGAGATCGCGCCCGAGATCAGCATTGCGGTATCCACCGAACGAGGCGAGATCGTCATTGCTGACAACGGCCCGGGATTGCCCATCGAGACGCTCGGCGATGTGCTCGACTATACGGTCCGCACCTCCAGCCGCGAGGCCTATGTGTCGCCCTCCCGAGGGCAGCAGGGCAATGCGCTGAAGTGCGTCATTGCGATGCCGTTTGCGCTCGACGGTGGGCGCGGTGTCACGGTCGTCGAAGCGAAGGGCCAAGCCCACCGCATCGTGTTCGAGATGGATCCGGTCCGGCGCGAGCCCAGGGTTCTGCGCGAGATTGCGCCGTCGAATGTACAAAACGGTACCCGCATCACGGTGCACTGGCCCGAGAAGGCAAGCCATTTGCTGGCGGCCGCGGAGGAGCGATTTGTACAAGCCCTCGGCAGCTTCACCACCCTTAATCCGCATCTGACGGTTCGCGCGCGCTGGGATGAGCGCGAATTTCTCGATCTTCCCGCCACCGATCGAGGGTGGCACAAGTGGCGAACGTGCGACCCGACAAGCGCTCATTGGTACGATGTCGAGCAGTTCGAGCGCTACATGGCGGCGCACATTGCCCGCGACCAGGATCACGGCAGAGGCGGGCGCACGGTCCGCGATTTCATCGGCGAGCTGCGCGGCTTGGCGCGCAGTGGCAAGCAGAAGCTCGTGCTGGCAGAGACCGGTGCGTCGGGTGTCCCGCTCGCGGCTTTCTTTGCGGACGGGCGCAGTGCCGCAGCCTCACTGCTGTCCGCCTGTCGACGCCACACAAAGCCGGTTCCGCCGGAGGCTCTCGGTCTGATCGGCGCTGAGCACCTGCTGGCGGATTGTGCTGCCGTCGGCGCTGCAGCGGAGAGCTTCAGATACCGCAGGCACCCCGACACGACGCAGGCCGGCCTGCCCTACGCGATAGAGGTGGCGTTCGCGTATTGTCCAGGCGAGCCCGATCAATGGCGGCTGGTCACCGGCGTTAATTTCTCGGTCGGGATCGGCAGTCCGTTTGAGCGGCTCGGTCCATTCAATAGCCTGGCATCGATCTTGGGGCGCCAGCACGTCAGCCGCCACGATCCCGTGGTGCTGATCGTGCACTACACCTGCCCGCGCGTCGACTTTGCCGATCGGGGAAAGGGGACACTCGCATTGCCGCGTGACGTCGCCGGCGAAATCGTCGCTCTCGTCGAGGCGGTCACTAAAGACTGGGCGAGGCAGCGCCGCGCCGAGCTGCGCTCCGACGCCGCTGAGGCAAAGCGCAGTGAGCGCCTGCTCCGTCAACGGCTTCGCCCCGAGAAGGAGGGGCGGCCGGAGCCGAGTGGCGCATTGGCGGAGACAATCTGTCGCGCAGCGGATGACCTCGGCATCTCGGTCGACGCTCTGCTCGTGCTGTCGCGCGACATTGATCCGTACACGGCATGGCGGCGCCGCCGCGAGGCCGAATGGTTTGCGCGGCTGTTCGATCTGTTTGTGCCGGCGGGAGCGACCAAGCACCTGCGCGGGGTCTTCTATCTGCTGGTAAGCTCTCCCGACCGCATCACCGGGCCGGACGGCAAACCATTCGTCAACGATTACAAGCATTGGCACGCGTTCCAAAAGGCGGCGAAGGCAGCGCGCTGGCTGGGGCTCGTTCCGTTCGAGCGCATCATCGACGAGCGCAACGAGCCGCCGGAGATTTATGTACCGGGCGTTACCCCGATCTCGGCCAGTATCGATGCCGGCGCCGGGTGTGAGATCCCGCCTACGGCTGCGGCCGCCCTGCCTCGACTGCATCTTGAGGGGTTCCAAGGCCGGCAAACGCATCGGATCATTTTCTACGGCGAGAAATCCTCGCTGTCCGTGGTGCTGCGCCCGATCGCCGAGCAGATCGGCGCCGAGATGATCCTGGTGACGGGCGAGAGTTCGGATTCGCACATCGCGGCGATGACCAAGCGGGCGAGTGAAGACGGCAGGCCAGCGGTCGTCCTCTACTTCGCCGACTTTGACCCGAGCGGCCACCAGATGCCGATCAGCGTCGCCCGCAAGCTGCAGGCATTGCGCGATCTGTACCATCCCGACCTTAACATCGAGCTGCATCCGGTCGCGCTCACGTTGGAGCAGATCCGCGCATTGGGGCTGCCCAGCTCGCCGCTGAAGGAGACCGAGAAGCGGGCGCGCCGGTGGCGCGAGCGGATGGGCCATGAACAGACCGAAATCGACGCGCTGGTCGAGCTGCATCCCGAGGCGCTGCGCGAGGCGGTCTTCGAGGCGATCGAGCCGTTCTACGACGGCGGTCTCGCGAGCCGCGTGCATGCCGCCGAGATGGCGTGGCAGGAACAGGCGGACGCGGTGTTGCAAGCGCATCCCGGCTACCGGGCGGCCAGTCGGCGGATCACAGCGGCATGGCAGCGCGCGCGCACCGCCGCTGCCAAGCTCCACGACGAGCAGCGCCGGCTCGCCGGCGTCCTGCAGGACAGTGTTCCTGAGCCTCCGGAGCTGCCGCAGGCGGAGCCCGAGGGGGTGGCGCAACCGGCATTGTTTGACAGCGAGACTGAGTTCGTAACCGCGACGCAGAAACTTATTCGCCACAAGAAGCTGATCGGAGAGGATAACGATCCCGACGGTTGATCACCGGCGCCACCACGGGCGGGCGCGGAGAATGGAGTTCGTGACTAGTGCAGCAACCGGATCGGCGCTGATCCGTTCCGTAGCGCAAGTTCGGCGAGATCCATCGGCAACCGATCGACCCGAGCCCGTCGGCCGCTAGCGCGTCGCTTAACGCGGCGATCGACGAGCACAACGCTTCGATGTTTCGCCGAACTCGCCGAATCTTGTCCGTTCGTCTTGCTGATCATCTGTGCGACGAGGCGTGCAACGATCAATCGTCGCACGAGGCGGAACAGCGACAGTGGGCCCGGCCGGCGCGTGCTGGGGCGCGAAGACCGAGAGGCGCGTCGTGAGGCCCTGGCCCATCAGCGTCGAGTTTGAGAGGGGGCCAGGCGGCAGACCTGACGGCGGGCTCCTCCCGCGGACTATGTCGCCGTCATTCTAAGATCCTGACCGACTGCTTTTGGAACCAACAACGGCCGCTCCGCCTTGGCGGCGGGAACGGCTCTTCATGCCCCAACCCGGTCATCGCCCTAGCCGGGACGCGCACGCTCATTTGGTGAGGAGCAGTCATTCGTTCCCCGCCAATGGTTGGCGGAGGTGCGTCATAATCGGCTATACTGGCGGTTGCATTTCCGGATCGACAACTTCAAACAGGATCACTTTCAGTGGTCTGATCAATGACCTCGTCGACACGGGCGAGGATCGCCGGAGGGATGGTAAGGTCGAGCGATCGCGCGGTATTGAGATTGATGATTAGCCCAAATTTACGGGGCGGCTCGACCGGCAGATCAGCGGGACGAGATCCCCTGAGGATCTTGTCGACGTAACCCGCTGCTCGGCGGAACAGGTCGTCGTAATCGGCGGCGAACGAGATCAACCCTCCTTCGATGGCAAAGATCCGGAAGGAGTAGATCACGGGCAGCCGAGAATCCGCAGCAAGTGCAATAATCCGGGCGCGCTTGACGGGGCCAAGCGGGCCGGACGCCACGTAGATGGCCTTGGCACGATCGCCGCGTAGCCGGGCAAAGGCAAGTTCCACGGCCTTCGCGGTCGTTGCTTGGAGCATCAGAGTCTCGATCCCCATGCGCTGAGCATTACTGCGAATGTCCTGCAATTTTTGATCGAGGCCGGGATCGTCCCTGACGATGACTGCTAGGCGGCGCAGGCCAGGGACAAGCTGCCGCAGCAGCTCCTCGCCCGTCGCCCCGCGTCCCCGCGAAGGTCCCCTGACTGAACCGAGAGCGGTCGCTCAGCCTTGGCGGCGGGAACGCGTCCTCATGCCCCAAAGCCGCCATCCATCCTTGGTTCGAGGATCGTCGGGGTGGGGTGGGAGAGGGAGTTCCGGCGATCCCACCTTCTGCAACCGGGCTATCAGCGGTACTACGGGCCTCTCCGCCACCGTACTTCGGCAGCAGATAGGGCTTTGCGAGAAGGCTTTGAGGTCGGGACCGTATGGAGGATCTCGTCAAGAGAGCATCCTTGTTGATCAGGGCCGTGGTCTGCGTGAACAGGTTCTCCGCTTCCTCGGCCCCGTCGTTCAGAATCTAGGCCGCCCGTCGCGCAACCGAGGCAGCCGCGGCGGGACCATCAAGTCGCCTCTCATTGATGGTTGATAACCGATCGGACGATCTCCACAACGTGAGCAGCTCGGCAACTTCCGCGATGAGTGGAAGGGCGGTTGTTTTTGCGGTCTTGAGGTCGATTACCAGTTCTTACTTTGTCTGCGCTTGCACAGGAAGATCG
>Ga0306920_100008902_pt1 | contig 13365 bp, 14 predicted proteins | sample flu12Cox44000170_FD_204666 | JGI IMG/M metagenome (GOLD analysis project Ga0306920, IMG submission 204666) | Lab enrichment of tropical soil microbial communities from Luquillo Experimental Forest, Puerto Rico - flux4day.12C.oxic.44.000.170 (v2)... | ecosystem: Environmental > Terrestrial >... | reverse complement strand
GCCCGATCCTGCGCGAGCCGCTGGCCATCCAGCGGATCGGCAGCCGCCAGGAACAGCACAACAAGATCGCCGCGATCCTGGACGAGGTCGGGCTGCCCCGGGCCGCGGTCGACCGGTACCCGCACGAGTTCTCCGGCGGGCAGCGGCAGCGCCTGGGCCTGGCCCGGGCGCTCATCCTCAATCCCATGCTCGTGATCGCCGACGAGCCGGTCTCCGCCCTGGACGTGTCCATCCAGGCGCAGATCCTCAACCTGATGCTGGACCTGCAGCGCGACCTCGGCCTGACCTACCTGTTCATCTCCCACGACCTGTCGGTGGTGCGGTACCTGTCCGAGACCATCGGCGTGATGTACCTCGGGAAGCTGGTCGAGGTCGGCCCCGCCGACGACGTCTACTACCGGCCGGTGCACCCGTACACCCGGGGCCTGATCGACACCGTCCCGGTCGCCAACCCGGCCGTCGCCCGGGACCGGGAGGACAAGGGGGTGGCCGGCGAGCTGCCCTCGGCCATCAACCCGCCGTCCGGCTGCCGGTTCCGCACCCGCTGCCCGCGGGCGCAGGAGATCTGCGCGCAGCAGGAGCCGCCGCTGCGCCCGTTCACCGCGGCCGGCCACCTCGCGGCCTGCCATTTCCCGCTGCGCGAGCCGGAAGCCGCCCCCGCCGCCGCGGCCGCGCCGTAATCAGCCATAACGGGCCGTCACCCGCTGGACGCCGCGGAGTCGCCCGCCGCACGCTGCGTGGTAACCCGTGCACGGGGCGAGGTTCTGCGCCGGGGCCAGGTGCGCCTCCTCGCGCGGCCGGGCCTGCTGTGGCATCATGGCGGCTCGAATGAATGTTCGGTGCCCGCTCCGGCGGCGCTCACTCCATGATCGAGAGGAGATCGGCGTGCCTGAGCTCACCTGCCTGGAGATCTGCGCGGGCGCCGGAGGCCAGTCGCTCGGCCTGGAGCAGGCGGGCTTTTCCCACGTCGCGGCCGTGGACAACGACCCGGACGCGTGCGCGACGCTGCGGCTGAACCGCCCCGCATGGGACGTGATCCAGCTGGACGTGCGGCACTTCAAGGGCGTCGACTACCGGGGGGTCGACCTGCTGGCGGGCGGCGTCCCGTGCCCGCCGTTCTCGATCGCGGGCAAGCAGCTCGGCGCGGACGACGAGCGGGACCTGTTCCCCCAGGCCCTGCGCCTGGTCGAGGAGTGCGAGCCCGCCGCGGTCATGCTGGAGAACGTGCGCGGCCTGGCCACCGCCCGCTTCGCCGCCTACCGCGAGCAGGTCATCGGCCGGCTGCGCCAGCTCGGGTACGAGGCCGACTGGCAGGTGCTCAACGCCAGCGAGTACGGCGTGCCGCAGCTGCGCCCGCGCTTCATCCTGGTGGCGGCCAGGCCCGGCGCGGCTGAGCACTTCGAGTGGCCGGGCGCGGCCGGGACGCCGCCCACCGTCGGCGAGACCCTCCGCGACCTCATGGCGGCCGACGGCTGGACCGGCGCCGGCGCCTGGGCCTGGCAGGCCAACGGCATCGGCCCGACCCTGGTCGGCGGGTCGCGCAAGCACGGCGGGCCCGACCTCGGTCCCACCCGGGCCCGCGAGGCCTGGCTCCGGCTGCGCGTCGACGGCCGCGGGCTGGCCGACGCCCCGCCCCGGGCGATCAACCCCTCTAACCACATCCCCCGGCTGACCCTGCCGATGGCCGCCGCCCTGCAGGGCTTCCCGCCGGACTGGCGGTTCGCCGGGCGCAAGACCGCAGGCTACCGGCAGATCGGCAACGCGTTCCCGCCCCCCGTGGCGCGGGCGGTCGGCACCAGTATCCGGTCAGCGATCGAAGCCGCCCGCGCCGCCCCGGTCCGCCTGCTGTGCGAGGCCTCCTGACCGCCCGCCCGGCCCGTCCTCCGGTCCCGCCGTGACCACCTTGCCGCTCTGGGAGCTGCCGGAGGATACCGACGCCGAGCTCACAGCGGTCGAAGCCGAGCTGTACCGGCTCGATCCGACCGGCGACGCGGTCGCCGACGTGCTGCGCGACACCTTCGACCAGCTCTACGACGGCCAGCATTCCGGCCGCTGGGCCTACGAGCAGCTGCGCAAGACCGAGAAGACCCACATGGGGACGCTCGTCGAGATCAACCTGCACCGGCGGTTCGGCTTCGCCGACGGCGACGCCACCGACTACCGGATCGCCGGGATCGAGGTCGACTGCAAGTACTCGATGTCCTACGGCGGCTGGGAACTGCCGCCGGAAGCCGTCGGCCATCTGTGCCTGGTCCTCACCGCGGACGACGCCAGCAGTTCCTGGACCGCCGGGCTGATCCGGGTACGCGAGCCCGACCTGCGCGGCGCCGCCAACCGCGACGCGAAACGCCAGCTCACCGCGGCCAGCCGGGCCCGGATCCGCGAGCTGTGGCCGGCCCACGGGCGGCTGGCCGGGAACCTCTTCCTGCGCCTGGACCCGCAGATCCGGCGGCGGATCTTCAGCGCACGGGCCGCGCGCGGCCCGCACCACGGCCGGGCCCGGACCGACGAGCTGTTCCGCCGCGTGCAGCGCCGGATCATCCGCCGGGCCGAGCTGGCCACCGTCGCGCAGCAGGATGACTTCATGCGGCGCGCCCGCGGCAACGGCGGCGCGCGCACCCACCTGCGCCCCGAGGGCATCCTGGTCCTCGGGCACCAGGACAACGACCCGCTGATCGCCGGTGCCCTCGGCCTGCCCGTGCCGCAGAAGGGCGAGTTCATCTCGGCCCGGGTGATACCCGCCCGCGAGGACCGCGCCGACCCGGTGGCGGTCATCGGCGGCCAGCGCTGGGCGCTGGCCCGGCCCGGGGACCCGGTGCACCCCGCTCCGCCATTGCCCCGGTAAGGCCAGCGACCCTTTTCATCCTCCCCCAGGACTACCCACATACCCTGGGATGGCACTGACGGATGAAAAGGATCCGAGTAGAGCCATGACCCTGACCGCGGCCGACGTCGCCGCGCCGGTGGCGGGCTACGCCCGCCGGTTCCACGCCAGCGCCGGCGCGCGCCACCACGTCGGCTCGCCGCTCGGCGCGTGGCTGCTGCTCGCGCTGTGCGCGTCGCCCAGCGAGGGAAAGACCCGGCAGACCCTGAGCGCCACGCTCGGCTGCGATCCGGCCGCCGCCGCGGATCTCGCGGCGGAGCTGCTCGCCCGCCCGGACCCGCAGGTCCCGGCCGCGGCCGCCGTGTGGCATCGCCCCGGGCGCCTGACCGACGTGGTGACGCGATGGCTGGCCTCGCTGCCACCCCAGGTGCGGACCGGCCCGCTGACCAGCCAGGCCGACCTGGATGCCTGGGCCCGCGACGGCACGCTGGGGCTCATCGAGAAATTTCCCGTGACGCTCGACCCTTCGCTCTACCTGCTGGCCGCCACCGTCATCGCGGCGCGCGTGTCCTGGGAGCGGCCGTTCGACCTGGCGCCGGCCGCCGAGCTCGGGCCGTCGAGCCCGTGGTCCGGGACGCTGAGCCAGGTCCTGCGGACCCCGGACGGGCCCGGGCACCAGCAGTTCGTGGCCGCGACGCAGGGCGCGGGCGACGTCGCGGTGCACGCTGCGCGCGCCCGCGGCGGCCTGCAGGTCATCTCGGTGGCCGCCGCGCCCGGCGTCCCTCCCGCGGACGTGCTGGCCGCCGCCTACGACCTGGGCCCGGCCGTGGCCACCGGCAGCACCGTGACCCGGCGGTCGCTGTTCGACCTGCCGCTGGGCGAGGGGCCGCTGTGGGCGGTGACCGAGCGGACCGGGCCGGTCCAGTCCGCCGCCGGCCGCGAGGAACGGTGCACGGCCGTGCTGCCGGCCTGGTCGGCGCGCAGCCAGTTCGACCTGAGCGATCCCGGCCTCGGCTTCGCCGCGGCCGCGTCGGCGCTGGCGCCCGGCGACCCGTGGCAGGCCCGGCAGGCGGCGATGGCCCGGTACAGCCGGGTCGGCTTCGAGGCCGCCGCGGTGACCGGCATGGCCGTCGCGATGGCCATGCGTCCGTCCCGCCCGGGCCTGATCCGGACCGCGGAACTGCGGTTCGGGCACCCGTTCGCGGTGGTCGCGGTCGCCGCCGGCGATCCCGGCCACGGCGGCGACGCGGGCCCGTGGCGTGGCCTGCCGGTGTTCTCCGCCTGGGTCGCGCAGCCCGAGGACGCCGGGCCAGAGTAAAGTCCCGCGAATGAACGGGTCCGCCCGGCTGACCGGGCCTGTCGCGGGGCGGCCGGAGATCATCATGACCGGCTTCGACCTCGGCCAGGTCGGCTACACGCTCGAAGAGTTCTTCCTGGAGTCCACGGCCACCCGCTTCGAGCTCTCGGGACCCGCGAGAGCCGACGGGTACTGGCCGGTCACCCCGGCGGGCCAGGCGCCGTTCGCTACCCGGCTGGTGGCGTGCCGGCCGTCCGACCCTGCCGCGTTCACCGGCACGGTGATCCTGGAGTGGCTCAACGTCAGCGCCGGCTTCGACGCGCCCGCGCACTGGATGCTGACCCACCGGCAGGTGGTCCGGGCGGGGTGGGCCTGGGTCGGGGTATCGGCGCAGCGGGCCGGTGTCGAGGGCGGCAGCATCTTCGACACGGCCGGCGAGGAACCGGACCAGGGGTCACGGCAGGCCATGGTGATGCCCGCGCTCAAGCAGAGCGATCCGGGCCGGTACGGGGCCCTGCGCCACCCGGGCGATGCGTTCTGCTTCGACATCTTCTCCCAGGCCGCCCGCGCGGTCCGCGGCGGCGGCGTGCTCGGGCCGCTGCCGGTCGAGTGCCTGCTCGCCGCGGGCCAGTCCCAGTCCGCGATCCACCTGGTCACCTACGTGAACGCGGTGGCGCCGACCGCCGAACCGGCCTGCGACGGTTACCTGATCGGCAGCCGCACCGGGTTCGCGGCCCCGCTGGCCGGGTGGGACGGCCGGATCCGCCACGAGGGGCCGGACGGCACGCGGGTCCGTACGGACGGCCGGGCCCCGGTGCTGACCGTGCAGACGGAGAGCGACGTGACCGGCGTGCTGGCCGGGGTGACGGCGCGGCAGCCGGACAGCGACCGGTTCCGGTGGTGGGAGATCGCCGGCGCCGCGCACGCCGACACCTACGTGCTCGGTGCCGGGTTCAGCGATTCCGGTGACCTGCCGCCCGCCGAGCTGGCCCGGCTGATGGCGCCGACCGACAAGCCGCTCGGCCTTTCCAACCCGGTGGCGGTAAACTCCGGGCCGCAGCACCACTACGTGGCCCAGGCCGCGCTCGCGCACCTGGACCGGTGGGCGCGCGGCGGGCCGCCGCCGCCCAGTTCCCCGCGGCTCGAGACCGACCCGGATGATCACATGCGGCTGGTCACCGACGACGCGGGCATCGCCCGCGGCGGCATCAGGACCGGCTGGGTCGACGTGCCGGTCGCCGCGCTGTCCGGGCTCACCCCGCCCGGTGCCACCGGGATCGGCATCCTGTTCGGCTCCACGTGCGTGTTCGGCGCCGCCGAGCTGGCGCGCCGCTACCCCGGGGGCCTGGCCGAGTACGCCGCCGCGTTCCGCGAGGCCACCGCGCGGGCGGCGGCCGCAGGCTTCGTGCTGGAGCAGGACGTCGACGAGATGGTCGCCGTGGCCGCCGCCGCCTACCCGGCCTGAGGTCCGCCCCGCCCGGGTCGCCGCCCGTCCGGCCCGGTACGTTTTTCCGGGTGGCGCTGACTAATTGATCTTTTTATACCTTCAATCGGTTGTGGTCACATAACCGCCCGGAATGCGCGGAATGTCCGCGCGAGCCGGCGAAGGCGAGGATGATCATGTCGAGTAAGGTTAAACAGGGTTCCCCTGCGGGTCTTCACTCGCGCGCAACCCGGACGTAAGATCACCGTTAATTCACCTATCTGGGTGGGTTAACCCGCGCGGGGCCGGGTCGGTCGCTGACGCAGGGAGGCGAGTCGTTGGGCAGCCAGGCCGGACCGTCTGTCGCGCATGCGTTGGCGCGGCGGCACGTCTTCCACAACGCGGCACTTACCCTGCCCTCCGCCGGCCAGCCGCACTCGTTTGCGAGCCCGCCGGTCAGCCAGGGAGCCCGGCGTGGTTAGCGAGGTCGCCGCGTTCGGTCGGCACAACGCCCGGCTGGAGCCGGTGCCCACCGCCTTGCCGCCGGGCGACCGGGCCGCCCGGGGGAAGGCCGCCCGGGCGGCGGTGCCCAGGGAAAGCCACGCGTACTTCAAGCCGGCGGTCGGCCGGCCGGACCCGGTGAGCTCGCTGGAGCGGCAGGCCATGTCGCGGATACCGGAGCTGCTGCCGATCCGGTACGGCCGGATGGCGGCCTCGCCGTTCGCCTTCTTCCGCGGGGCGGCGCTGATGATGGCCGGCGACCTGGCGGATACCCCGGCATCCGGGCTGATCGTGCAGACCTGCGGCGACGCGCACCTGTCCAACTTCGGCATCTTCGGCTCGCCCGAGCGCCGCCTGGTCTTCGACATCAACGACTTCGACGAGACCCTGCCCGGCCCGTGGGAATGGGACGTCAAGCGGCTGGCCGCGAGCGCCGAGGTGGCGGCGCGCGAGAACGGCTTTGGCCGTAAGCAGCGGCACCGGATCGTCGTGGCCGCGGTCGCCCGTTACCGCCGGGCGATGCGCCGCCTGGCCGGGATGGGCGAGGTCGAGGCCTGGCAGTCGCCGGCCGAGGTCGATGACCTCAAGAAGCGTTACCACACCATCTTGAGCTGGCGGGAGCGCAGGCTGGCCGACGCCGACCTGGCCCGCGCGCGGGACCGGGCGGGCCTGCACTCGCTCGACAGCCTGATCTGCCCGGCCGGCGAGGACGGGAAGGACGGCGAGCTTCGCTTCGCCCTGGATCCGCCGGTGCTCGTGCCGGTGGCCGACCTGCCCGACACCGAGGCCTCCGGCCTGGAGGCTCACCTGAACGGGATCATCGCCAACTACCGTCGCACGCTGGAGTGGGACCGCCGGTACCTCATCGGGAAGTACCAGGTGGCGGACATGGCGCGGAAGGTGGTCGGCATCGGCAGCGTCGGATTGCGCTGCTGGATCATCCTGCTCACCGGGCGTGACCGGGAGGATCGGCTGTTCCTTCAGGTCAAGGAGGCGGTGCCATCGGTCCTGTCCGGGTTCGTCGGGGACAGCCCGTACCCGAGCCAGGGCGAGCGGGTGGTCGCGGGCCAGCGGCTGATGCAGGCGGCCAGTGACGTCTTCCTGGGCTGGAACCCGACCAGGAGCGTGCTCGCCCACGACTGCTACGTCCGCCAGCTGCGCGACTGGAAATTCTCGCTGGCGGTCGAGGACATGGACCCGCCCGTCATGCTCACCTATGCGGAACTGTGCGGGCAGACCCTGGCCCGGGCCCACGCCCGCTCCGGAGACCGGATCGCGATCGGGGCCTACCTCGGCAAGTCACCGGCCTTCGAGCAGGCCCTCGCGGACTTCGCCGCCGACTACGCCGACCAGAACGAACGCGACCACGCCAGCCTGGTCACCGCGATCGAATCCGGCCGCGTGGAGGCCGAGCCGGACACCTAACCGGCGGGGTACGACCGCCGTCCGCCGGCGCTGGCGCAGGCGATGCAGGTCGCCGCGGCCGGCCGGGCGGCCAGGCGCTCGGCGGGGATCGGCAGCCCGCACCGCTCGCACTCGCCGTAGCGGCCGTCGGCGAGCCGCCGGCCGGCCCGGTCGATCTCCGCCAGCTGGTTCTCGGCCTGGCCGAGCAGGGCGGCCACGTGCTGCCGCTCGAACGCGGTCGACGAGCCCTCCGGGTCGTGCTCGTCATCCGCCCCGGCTGCGGAACTGTCAACGATGCTGTCGAAGTCCCGGCGCAGGGCCGCGAGCCTCGCCTCGGCGCTCGCGCGCTGGGCCGCCAGCCGGCGCCGCGCGGCGTCGGTCACCGCGGCACGCCCGCGGCCAGCCGGCCGATGATCTCGGCGGCCGGGAGATCCGCGGCGGCGCGGAACCCCTGCCCGGCGTAGAGGCTCATCCGCTCGGGGTCTGCGGCCGCGGCGGCCCGGGCGCGGAGCGGCCGGGTGGCGTTGTTGATCTCTGGGTACGCGGCCGGCGCGTCCGGGTGATCGAGCACGAACCGGTTGACCAGGGCCCGGGCCGGGCGACCGCTGAAGGCCCGGGTGATCGCGGTGGCGGTGCGGCGCGGGTCGGCCAGGGCCGCCTTGTGCAGCGGGTGTGCGCCGCTCTCCGGGCAGCGCAGGAACGCGGTGCCGAGCGTCACGGCGGTCGCGCCCGCCGCGAGCGCAGTCGCGACGCCGTCGGCATCGGCCAGGCCGCCGGCCGCGACGAGCGGAACGCTGGCCGTCCCGGCCACCTCGGCCAGAAGGCCGAGCAGCCCGGGCCTGGTGTCCTCCGGGTCGAAGTTGATGAACGTCCCGGAGTGCGCGCCCGCTTCGCGGCCCTGGACGATCAGGCAGTCGGCGCCGGAGCCCATGGCCTGGTCGGCCTCGTCCCGGCTGGTCACCGTGATCCCCACCAGGGTGCCGCGGCCGCGGAACTCGGCGATCACTTCGGGCGGAGGGCAGCCGAAGGTGAAGCTGATCACCGGCGGCGGGTCGCCCAGCAGCAAGGCGATCTTGTCCGCCCAGCCGTCGTCATCCCACCGCGGCTCGCCCGGCTCGGCCCCGAGCCGCTCGGCATCCTTGCGCAGCGAGCCGACGTAGGCGGCCACCGCCGCGGTGTCGCCGGCCGGCGTGCCCGGCACGAACAGGTTGACGCCGAAAACGGGGGGGCCTGCGGCCCGGACCGCGTCCATCTCGGCCCGGACGGCGCCGGCCGTCTTGTAGCCGCCGGCCAGGAACCCCAACGCGCCCGCCTGCGCGGCGGCGGCGACCAGGCCGGCCGTGGACGGGCCGCCCGCCATCGGCGCCACCCAGATCGGCAGCGCGCTCAGCTCGCGGATCCTGCCCGCCGGATCAGCGCTCACTGGCTACTCCTTGTCGGCCGGGGTATGCGACGGCAGCGTCTGGCGCCGCCACGGCCCGCCTACCATCAGATCATCCCGGTCGGCCCCGGTGGCGCGGGCACGGCCGATCATCGGGCAGGCTTGGGGCTATGGCGGACACTGTCAATCAGCCCACCCAGCCCACCCAGCCCACCCTGATGGCGGTGCACGCGCACCCCGACGACGAGTCCTCCAGCACCGGCGGCGTGCTGGCCAAGTATTCCGACGAGGGCATCCGGACGGTGGTAGTGACCTGTACGAACGGCGAGTTCGGGGACACGCCGGACGGCGTCAAGCCGGGCGAGGACGGTCACCACGAGCAGGCTGTGGCGGAGATCAGGCTGGCCGAGCTTAGGGAGGCCTGCAAGCACCTGGGCGTCACCGACCTCGAACTGCTCGGCTACCACGACTCGGGCATGCCCGACTGGGAGTACAAGGACCGGCCGGACGCGTTCTGCAACGTGCCGCAGAGCGTCGTCGCCGGGCGCATCGGCGCGCTGATCGAGCGGTACCGGCCCCAGGTCGTGATCACCTACGACGACCAGGGTCCCTACCAGCATCCCGACCACCTGCACGCGAGCCGGTGCGCCCAGGCCGCGGTGGCGGCGACCGGGATACCGGACAAGCTCTACCTGACCGCCATGCGCCGCAGTGACTGGCGCAAGGTGTGGGACGCCCTGCGCGAGGCCGGCGTGGAGGTGCCCGACACGAGCCAGATCGACGAGCAGGCGCTGCGCCAGATGGAGGAGGCCGAGCGGCGGATCACCACCAACGTCGACATCAGCCCCGTGCTGGAGCGCAAGCGGGCGGCCCTGCTCGCCCACGCCAGCCAGATCCGCGATTCGTGGTTCAGCAAGATCCCGTCCGACATCGCCGCGCAGGTGTTCGGGCGGGAGAGCTTCACCCGGGCCATGGACCGGACCGGCGCGCCGGTCCCGGAGGACGACCTGTTCGCGGGGCTCCGCCCGGCCGCCGGCTAGCCAGCGGCCGGCGCTACGTCACGCGTCGTCCGCGGTGAAGATCATGCGGCGTACCGGGGCGAGTTCCTGGAGGCGGGCCGCGTCTTCGCCGGTGGCGCGGCCCGTGGGCGTGGCGAACGCGGCGCGCAGGTCGTCGGGCGTGTCCCAGTCCAGCTCGGCGACCAGGTAGTACGGCGCGCCGTGCAGGGCCACAAGGTCACGGCTGACCGTGTACCGGCGCAGCCCCGGCAGGCGAAGCCCGAGCGGGATGTGGACCTCGCGATAGTGCCGGTCGAACGCCTCCGGATCGGCGGGCGTCTCGTAGCAGGCGAGGAACCGGGCCGTCATCGTGCTGCCCTCCGGTACCGGGCCAGAACGACGGCGCCGGCCTGCTCGGCCGACAGGCACTCCAGGTACGCCGGCGGGCCGCCGGCCGGGAAGAGCCGCTCGCCGGTCCCGAGGGCGATGGGGAAGGTCAGCAGCCGGTACTCGTCGATCAGGTCCGCGGCCATCAGCGCGTGCGCCACGCTCAGGCTGCCCATGATGAGCACGTCCCGCTGCTCGCGCTTGACGGCGTCGACGACGTCGCCGTCGATGACCTGCGAGTTCTGCCAGGCCGAGGTGCCGGTCAGGGTACGGGAGGCGACCAGCTTCGCCGCGGCGTTCATCCGCGTGGAGAACGGGTCGTCGCGCCCCGGCCAGATCCGGGAGAACGACTGCCAGGTGCTGCGCCCCAGCAGCAGGACCCCCTCATCCAGGGTGCGGCCGAGCCGGAACGGGTTATCGGCGACCGTCTGCGGGCCGTGCCGGAACGCCCAGCCGCCGGCCGGCGTGCCGTCGGACCCGTCCGGGTCGGACACGATCCCGTCCAGGGTGATGAATTCGATAACGGTGACGCTCATGGTGGGTCTCCTTCGGTCGATGCTCACCCGTACGTACCGCCGGCACCGGCCTGACTCATCGCGCCGGGCGCAACTCGTCGAAGGAAAATCGTTCGGGCAGGCCGAAGGCCTCGAACACCGCCGGGTCGGCGAACACGACGTTGCGCGTTATCCGGCCGCCGGTGACCGTGAAGACCTGGAGCGTGTGCACCCGGTGCCCGCCGCCGGGCTCCGGCGCGTACGCGGCGAACGCGGGCTGCCCGTTGGCGGACACGCGCCGGACGCCCCAGCCGGTCCCGCGCATCTCGAACACCCGCCGCATGAACCGGCCGTAGTCGCCGCGGCCCCGGTACCACAGCGGCACCGGCGGCATCTCCAGGACCGCCTCATCGGCGAGCAGCCGCACGAGCGCGGGAACGTCGGCCGCCTCGAAGGCTCGCACGTACCGTTCGATCACCGCGCGTACCTCGGGATCATCCGGCTCGGTGATGTCACCCGCGTCGCCCACGTCCGCCAGCGCGGCGCGGGCCCGCTGCAGCGCGCTGTTGACGGCCGCGACCGTGGTGTCGAGCTGCCCGGCGACCTCGGCCGCGCTGAACTCCAGCACCTCGCGGAGCACGAGCACGGCCCGCTGCCGCGGTGGCAGCAGCTGCATCGCCGCCACCAGCGCGAGCCGCATGTCGGCCCGCACCCCGACGTCGGACCGCGCGTCGGGAAACGGTTGCAGCCAGGGAATGTCGAACGCCGGCGTGAGCGGAGCCGCCGGGTCCTCGCTCGGCGCGCCCAGCCCGGACGGCAGCGGCCGCCGCGCGCGTCCCTGCAGTGCGGACAGGCAGGCGTTGGCCGCGATCCGGTACAGCCAGGTCCGCACCGACGCGCGCGCCTGGTCGTACCGGTCGCGCGCCTTCCACGCCCGCAGCATCGTCTCCTGCGTCAGGTCCTCTGCCTCCTGGAACGAGCCCAGCATCCGGTAGCAGTACGCCACCAGCTCGCCCCGGTACGGCTCGAAGTCCACGCAGTTAGCGCCTGCGCGCCAGGGTGACGCCGTCGCGCACCGGCAGCATCACCGACTCGACCCGGCCATCGCCGGCGATCAGGTCGTTCAGCCGGCGCATGGCCACGGTGCCGCCGTCCTGGACGGCCGGGTCGGCCACGTTGCCCCCGCGCAGCACATTGTCGAGGATGATCAGGCCGCCGGGGCGCAGCCGGACGACCAGTTCCTCGTAGTAGTGCGGGTAGTTGCTCTTGTCGGCGTCGATGAACGCGAGATCGAGGACCGGCTCGGCCGGCAGCGCGCGGAGCGTGTCCAGCGCGGGCGCGATCCGCAGCTCGATCCGCTCCTCCAGCCCGGCCCGCTTCCAGTAGCGCCGCGCGATCGAGGTCCACTTCTCGCTGACGTCGCAGGCCAGCACGTGACCGCCGTCCGGCAGGCCCCTCGCGATGCAGATCGACGAGTAGCCGGTGAACACCCCCACCTCCACGGCCCGCCGGGCTCCGGCCAGCCGGGCCAGCATGGTCAGCAGCCGGCCCTCGTCGGGCGAGACCTGCATGCCCGCGGCGTCACCGGTGACCTGGCGGGTCTCGGCGGCCAGCTCACGTAGCAAGTCATCGGCGGGCGTGCAGTGCGTGAGCAGGTAGTCGCTGACCAGGGGATTGACGATATCCACGGGTCCTCCCTGCGCCGCCGCGGCGTCGGCCGCTCCCTGTCCTCAGCTAACCATGCGGACGCCGCTGACCTCGCTCCCGGGTCGGCCGCCTGGACGTGAAAGGTGTACCAAGGCGCTAGCCATTTGCGGTAATCAGGACCGCCCATCTGCGCCACCTGGCGCCAATCTGGCGGCTGAACAGGCCAAACACCCGCAGGGCGGGTCTGGCGGGCTACAGGAGAACCCGCTAGCCGACGACAAGCCTGGCGTATATGCCACCTGCGATCGTGGATAAACGGCCATTCCAGTGCCGGGCTCCGACGGTCGGAGCCGAGTCACCAGCGAAAAGGAGATTTATATGGGGCGTCCTTATGCCAGGATCATCTCGCTGGCCGGGGTCTTCGCCGCGGCGCTGTTCGCCGTGGCGAGCGGGGGACCGGCGGCCACGGCGAGCACGACGCCGGCGACCACGATGGTGCGGGTACCGATGCAGGTCGTCGGTTTTGACGCCAAGGTCGCCGCGGCCCACGGCTACGCTCTGCGGAAGGAGGCGAACGGGGCAACCGAACTGGTCAACGTCAGGACCGGCAGCGTGGTGCCGCAAAACGTGCTAGGCGGCAACTGCGGATACTCCTGGTATTTCCTGAACAAGAGGACTGCTAAGACGTGGACCTTCAACACCGGATTCCACATCGACGCCATCAAGTACGGCGCCGCTGTGGACTTCACGTGGCACACGCACGTCGCGGGGCCGGCCGGCTATTCGAAGACCGATAACTTCGGCGGCGCACTGGCTCTCAGGGCTACCTGGCAGAGCAGGAACAAGCGCTTCCACTCTTACGGCCGTCGCGGCACCTACCACGGCGTGGTCACGTCTGGCCATGCGGTAACGGTCCTCGGAGCCGTCTGTTATACGGCGCACCCTTCCGCCACGCTGGTTCATTGATCCTGACCGGCATAAGAAGTGCGGGAGGACCGGCCCGGACCGG
>Ga0306920_100008901_pt1 | contig 13365 bp, 15 predicted proteins | sample flu12Cox44000170_FD_204666 | JGI IMG/M metagenome (GOLD analysis project Ga0306920, IMG submission 204666) | Lab enrichment of tropical soil microbial communities from Luquillo Experimental Forest, Puerto Rico - flux4day.12C.oxic.44.000.170 (v2)... | ecosystem: Environmental > Terrestrial >... | reverse complement strand
CTTCCCGGGCAACCCGGCGATCTTCGATGACGTGACGGCCAACATCTTCCGCAACTTCGAGGAGGTGACGGCCGGCGTCCGCTGGGATCTGACGACCTGGAGCGCGATCAAGCTCGAGTACCGCGGCACGTACCAGCAGGATCTCGCGCGCATTCACGCCGGCACGCTCGACTGGTCGTTTGGCCTTTAGGTCCCCGGGGCCGCTTTCTCCCCGTCCGCAGCAGTGCTAGATGAGCGGGGCGTGCGCCCCGCATCCGTCATCCTCGCTCTCGTCGCCGTCCTCGCCGCCGGCTGCGGCCGCCGGGCGTCCGCCCGCCAGGCGCCGCCGCCGGCGACGGCGCCGTCCGCCCGCCGGCCGTTCTCCGACTTTCGGACCGAGGCGCCGGGGCGGTCGCACCTCATTCGGCCGAGCGATCTGCCGCCCCCGAACTTCGCGGAGGACACCGACAACGGGCCCCGCCTCGTGCCGCGCCCCGCGGACGCCTGGCCGAAGGCGCCGGTCGGGTTCGTCGTGCAGCTCCACGCCGACGGGCTCGAGGATCCGCGCCTCATCCGCACGGCCCCGAACGGCGATCTGTTCGTCGCCGAGAGCAAGCCGGGCCGGATCCGCGTCCTGCGCGGCGTCGGGCCCGGCGGCCGCGCGGCACAAGTGTCGACGTTCGCGCGCGGCCTGCGGAAGCCGTTCGGCATCGCCTTCTACCCGCCGTCGGGCGAGCCGCGCTGGGTCTACGTCGGCGACACCGACGCCGTGGTCCGGTTCCCGTACGTGTCGGGCGATCTCGTGGCCCGCGGGCCGCGCGAGACGGTGGTCCCTGATCTGCCGGCCGGCGGCCTCCTGCGCGGGGGCGGCCACTGGACACGCGACGTGGCCTTCTCGCTCGACGGCAAGACCATGTTCGTGTCGGTGGGCTCGCACTCGAACGTCGACGACACCGACGGCAACGCCGTCGAGTTCCACCGCGCCGACGTGCTCCGCTTCGACCCCGACGGGCGCGCCCTCGGCGTCTACGCCTGGGGGATCCGGAACGCGGTCGGCATCGCCGTCCACCCGAAGAGCGGCGTGCTCTGGGCGTCGGTCAACGAGCGCGATCGCCTCGGCGACGACCTCGTCCCGGACTACATCACCAGCGTCCGCGAGGGGGGCTTTTACGGCTGGCCCTGGTACTACATCGGCGCGCACCAGGACCCGCGCCACGCCGGCAAGCACCCGGAGCTCGCCGCCAAGGTGATCGTCCCGGACGTGCTGCTCCAGCCCCACGACGCCTCGCTGGAGATGCTGTTCTACGAGGGGGTGCAGTTCCCCGCCGCCTACCGGGGCGACATCTTCGCCGCGGAGCACGGCTCGTGGAACCGCTCGGTCCGCTCCGGCTACGAGGTGGTGCGCGTCCCCATGCACGGCCGCGATCAAGCCGCTGGGGAGTACGAAGACTTCCTGACCGGGTTCGTCACCGACCGGGGCGATGTCTGGGGGCGGCCGGTCGGCGTCGCCGTGGCGCCGGACGGCTCGCTCCTGGTGAGCGACGACGGCACGGGCTCGATCTGGCGCGTCAGCTGGATCGGGGGCACCGGGGGCACGGGGGGCAAATGACCGCGGAGATCCGGGTCGGCCCGGCCGGCTGGGACTACCCGGACTGGAAGGGGGTCGTCTACCCGGGCGGCAAGCCGAAGAAGTTCGACGCGCTCGCCTACCTCGCGCGCTACTTCCAGACCATCGAGATCAACTCCACGTTCTACGGGCCGGCGACGGAGAAGACGGCGGCGGCGTGGGTGGAACGGGTGGCGACGAACCCGCGCTTCCGGTTCACGGCCAAGCTCTGGCGGCGGTTCACGCACGAGCGCGAGACCGCCTTCACAGCCGCCGACGTCGCGCAGGCCCGCGCCGCGTTCGACGTGCTCGCCGCCGCCGGGAAGCTCGGCGCGGTGCTGCTGCAGTTCCCCTGGTCGTTCCGCAACGACGGCGTGGCCCACGAGTGGCTCGGCGATCTGTTCGGTGCCTTCGCGGGCCTCCCGCTGGTGCTCGAGGTCCGGCACGCGTCGTGGAGCGATCCCGACGTGCTGTCGTGGCTCGACGAGCGCGGCGTGGGTCTGGTCAACGTCGATCAGCCGCTGTTCGGCAGCTCGCTCAAGCCGGCGGCCCACGCCACCGCCGAGGTCGGCTACGTGCGCCTCCACGGCCGGAACTACCGCGACTGGTTTCGCGACAAGGCGACGCGCGACGAGCGCTACGACTACCTCTACACCGCCGACGAGCTCCGCCCGTGGGTGGCGCGCATCCGCGACATCGCCGCCCGCCCGCGCACGCGCCAGGTCTACGCCGTGACCAACAACCACCACGTCGGCAAGGCGGTCGTCAACGCCGAGATGATCGAGGCGATGCTGCTCGGCTCGCGCGTCAGCGCGCCCCCCGAGCTCTACGCCCGCTACCAGGCCGCGCTCGAACCGTACGCGGTGCCCGCCGCCGGCCCGCCCTCGGCGCCCGCCGCCGGTCCGCCCCTGGATGGTAAGTTTTAGGCATGCCCGCGCTGCCCGCCCGAACCGCCGTCCGGTACGGCACGCCGCTGCGCGAGGGTGGGTCGCTGCCAGCGATCGTGGAGGCCGATGACGGCCAGCTCTACGTCGCGAAGTTCGCGGGGGCCGGGCAGGGGACCGCCGCGCTCGTCGCGGAGATCGTCGCCGGCTCGCTGGCGCGCGCGGTCGGCCTGCGCGTTCCGGAGCTGGTCACGCTCGACGTCGACGCCGCGTTCGGGCGCACCGAGGGCGATCCCGAGATCCGCGACCTGCTCGCCCGGAGCGCCGGGCTGAACCTGGGCGTCGCCTACCTCGCCGGCGCCGTCGGCTTCGACCCCGCGGCCCGGGTCCCGGTGCCGGGCGCGCTGGCCTCGCTGATCGTCGCCTTCGACGCCTTCGTGATGAACGTCGACCGGACGGTCAAGAACCCGAACCTGTTGTGGTGGCGCGGCGAGCTCTGGCTCATCGACCACGGGGCCGCCTTCTACTGGCACCACGACTGGGACGGCGGCACGATCGGCGCCGATCGCCCGTTCGCGCTCATCCGCGAGCACGTGCTCTTGCCGGCGGCGGATGCCCTCGCCGACGCGGGGGCGCGGCTCGGCGACCGGCTCACCGACGAGGCCGTGGACGAAGCGCTGGCGCTGGTGCCCGACGCGTGGCTGACGGCCCCGGCGGCCGGCGCCGGCCCGGCCGCCCGCCGTGCCGCCTACGCCGCCCACCTGCGCGCGCGCCGCCAGGCGGCGCCCACCTTCATCGGGGAGGCCGTCCGTGCCCGCGCGCAGCGCGTTTGACTACGCCGTCGTCCGGGTGGTCCCCCGCGTCGAGCGGGAGGAGTTCGTCAACGTCGGCGTGGTGGTGCACGCCCCGGCGAAGGGCTTTCTGGGCTGCGCCATCGCGCTCGATCGGGCCCGCCTCGCGCAGCTCGCGCCCGGCCTCGCCGCGACCGACCTCGACGAGATCGCTGCCCACCTCGAGGCCTGGCGCGCCGTCTGCGCCGGCGACGGGGCGGCGGGGCCGATCGCCTCGCTGTCGCCGTCGGAGCGCTTCCACTGGCTCTGCGCCCCGCGCAGCACGATGCTGCAGACGTCCCCCGTCCACGCCGGCGTCACCGACGATCCGGCGGCGGCGCTCGATCGCCTCTACCGCTCGCTGGTGCTGCCGGAGCCCCAGCCGTGAGCGCCTACGAGGTCGACTGCCCGTTCTGCGGCGAGCCGGGCGAGATCGCGGAGGACTGGGACCCCTCCGAGCCCGGCGAGCAGGTCTTCGTCCAGGACTGCGCGGTCTGCTGCCGCCCCTGGACCGTCACCGTGCACGTCGGCGCCGACGGCGAGGTGACGTTCGACGTGGGGCGCGGCTGAAGACCACCGGCAGCGATTGTCACTTGCCGGTTGCTGATGGCGCCCCTATGCTTCCGCTGGTCATGAGCACCTCGCGGCTTTCGAATTCGCGCTCGCGCACCGTCGACATGATTCGACGGGCCGGCCGGATCGACCGCGTTTAAAGCTCGCGCGACGATCCCGGCCTGGCGGGCCGGAGATCGTCCCTCCCTCGGCGATCTGCGGTCTGCCGGCCGGACCACGGAGACGGACATGAGCACCTCGCCGATCGAAGAAGCCGAAAACTCCAAACGTCCAGCCGCCGCCGATCTCGGGCGCGAGCGGTTCTGGCCCCTCGTGCGCGAAGCGCTGGCAGGGTCGCGGCGCGACCTGACCGCGACGCCGCTGCCGCGCGCGGTGCTGCTGCTCGCCGTGCCGATGGTGCTGGAGATGGTGATGGAGTCGGTGTTCGCCGTCGCCGACATCTTCTGGGTGTCGAAGCTCGGGTCCGACGCCGTCGCCGCCGTGGGCATCACGGAGACGTTCGAGACCGTGATCTACGCGACGGCGATGGGCCTGGCGATGGGCGTCGGGGCGCTCGTCGCGCGCCGCACCGGCGGCAAGGACCCCCGCGGCGCCGCCCGCGCGGCGGTGCAGGGGATCGGCCTCGGCCTCGGCCTGGCGGTCTTCGTCGGCGTGGCGGGTGCCTTGGTGGGGCCGCGCCTGCTCGCGCTCATGGGCGCCTCGCCCGGGGTGCGCGCGATCGGCGCCGGCTACGCCCGCATCATGCTGGGCGGCAGCGTCACCGTCGTGCTGCTGTTCCTGATCAACGCCGCCTTCCGCGGCGCCGGCGACGCCGCGGTGACCATGCGGACGCTCTGGCTCGCGAACGGGATCAACATCCTGCTCGGGCCGGTGTTCGTGTTCGGGCTCGGTCCGGCGCCGCGCCTCGGGGTCACGGGCGCGGCGGTCGCCACCACCATCGGGCGCGGCATCGGCGTCCTCTACCAGCTGCGGGCGCTCGCGCGCGGGCGCGGGCGGCTCGCCGTCCGGCGCGAGGACGTGGCGCTGGATCCGGCGGCGCTCGGCGCCATCGTCCGAATCGCGCGCACCGGCATCGTGCAGTCGCTGATCGGGATGACAAGCTGGGTCGGCCTGGTCCGGATCCTGTCGGTCTTCGGCAGCGTGGTGCTCGCCGGCTACACCATCGCCATCCGCGTCGTGTTGTTCGCGCTCTTGCCGTCGTGGGGGCTCGGCAACGCCGCGGCCACCCTCGTCGGCCAGAACCTCGGCGCCGGCAACCCCGCGCGCGCCGAGCAGGCGGTCTGGAAGGCGGCCTTCTACAACCTCGTGTTCCTCGGCGCGGTCGGCGCGGCGTTCGTGGCGTTGGGCCCCGAGATCGTGGGCCTCTTCACGCGCGACGCCGGCGTCGTCGCCGAGGGGGGCCGCTGCCTGCGCATCGTCGCCGCGGGCTTCCCGTTCTACGCCTACGGCATGGTCGTCTCGCAGGCGTTCAACGGCGCGGGCGACGCCGACACCCCCACGCGCATCAACCTGTTCTGCTTCTGGCTGGGGGAGCTGCCGCTCGCCTACCTCCTCGCGCACCAGCTCGGGGTCGGCCCGACCGGCGCTTACCTGGCGATCGCCGCCTCGTTCTCAGCGCTCGCCGTCGCGTCCGTGGGGCTGTTCCGCCGTGGGACGTGGAAGACGATCAAGCTGTGATCGGCGCCAGGTCCTCGACGGCGTCCGCGAGCTCGCCGAGCGAGACGGGGCGGGGGAGCACGCGGTCGGCCGCCGCGTCGCGCACCGCAGCGGTGGCGAGCGCCGCGGCGCCGCCCGTCAGCACCAACCGGGCGGGGTGGCGCGCCAGGACCGCCAGCCGCGGCGGGGTCACTGCCTGCCCCTCGACGGAGACCACCATCACCCGCGGCGGGGAGACGGCCCGGCGCGCGAGGCGCTCCAGCATCGCCTCGAGCGTCGTGAACCCGATGGCGTCGTAGCCGCGCTCGATGAGCTCGGCGCGGAGGCAGGCGCGCGGCCATTGATCGGCGTCTACGATCCAGACCGGCGGTGCGGGTGCGGGGCCTTCCGGCGCGTGCGTTCGCGGTGCCACGCCAGGAAGCGTGGGGGCGGGCCGCCGGCCGTCAATCTCCCCTACCCGAGGAACCGGGCGAGGAAGTCGGGGTGGATCGGGAGCCCGGCGAAGCCCGCGACGCCGAACAGGACGCCGAGCCCGGCGAAGGTCCAGGCGACGTAGAGCAGCCGGCGCTTCTGGGTCAGGGCGGTGATGCCGAGCAGCGCGATGGCCACGGAGATCGTCGCCTCGGCCATGTCGAACTGGTCGTCGTGGAGGTTGAGACGGTCGTACTCCTGCTTGTACCCGTCGGCGCTCTTCTTGATGTCGGCCTTCTCCTGCTCGTAGTGGGCCATCTTCTGCTGGTAGTCGCCGATCTTCCGGTCGAGCAGGGCGCGGGCCTCGGGGGAGAGGCCGGGAGTGATCTCCCGCTCCACCTTGAGGGCGTCGAGCGACGACTCGGCGAGGTTGAGCTTCGTCCCCTTGGCCTGGTAGTAGGCCCAGGCGTCCACGCGGTCCGCCTCCGCCTCCTCCATCGCCTGGACGATGTTGCCGTCCTTGACGTTGCAGAGCGCGACGAACGTCGCGGTCACGGCGACGCTGATGGCGACCAGGCTGTTGAGCGACATCCGCCCCTTCGACGAAGGCCCGCCGTCCCCGTGGGCCCGTCCTCCGCCTCCCCCCTCCGCCTGGTCCTCTTGCGACCGCTCGACCGCTTCGCTGATCACGTCTCCGAGCTCGCTCATGGGGGGATTCTCCCACGCCACCCTGGCGCCCGGAGGACGGATCGTGTCACCGTGGTCACGTGGTGGCTGGCCCCGGCCTAGGGTTTCTCGCCCTCGTACCCCTGGCGGCGCTCGCGTCCGGCGCGGCGCCCGCGGGTGAGCCCATCCCGATCCGGGTGGAGTTCGACGCCCCGGCCGGCTGCTCGAGCGCCGACGCGTTCTACGCGGGGGTCATGGCGCGCTCCGATCGCGCGCGCCGGGCCGGCGCGGGCGAGGAGGGGGTCCGGCTCGGCGTCCGGATCACGCGCGTCGGGGGCAAGGTGCACGGCGAGCTCCGCGTGCTCGACGGTCGCGCGGATCTGGAGACGCGCAAGGTGGAGGGCGGGCGCTGCGACGAGGTGGTCGAGGTGCTGTCGCTCACCGCGGCGCTGGCGATCGATCCGGGCGCGCGCGTCGCGTCGGTCCCGGCGACGTCGGCTGCGGCCCCCGCGGCGGCGACGACGCCCACCACGGCGGGTGCGCCGCCGGTCACGGCCCCGGCGCAGCCGGCGCCCCAGCCTGGCCGCCCGCCGTCGCCCGAGACGCCGCCCGCCGGTCCCGGCGCCGTCGCCACGGCCACCGAGACGAAGGCGCCCGGCGCGGTTTCGGCGCGCGCGCCGCTCGCGCTCAGCTTCGGCGTCGGCGCGCGGACCGCCGAGACGGTCTCTCCGAGCTTCGGCGGCGCCGTCTCGGTCAGGCTCGAGAAGACGACGCCGGCGGGGCGGGGGCCGTCGCTGGCCCTCGCCGGCGTCTACGTGGACAACGAGCTGTTCGCGCCAGCCGCGGAGCTCGCGTCGACGTTTACGGCGCTGGAGCTCTCCGCCTGCCCGGGGTGGAGCGCCGGGACCACCCTCGTGGTCGAGCCCTGCGCCCAGGCGATCGGCGGCTGGTTGACGGCCACCGACCGGGCCGTGACCAACCCGCACGCCGTCGGGCGGACCTGGGGGAGCCTCGGCGCCATGGTGCGCGCGGCGCTCCGCGTCGGCGCCGGGTTCGCGCTGGAGCTCGAGGCGGGCTTGGCCGTACCCGTCGTGGCGCGGCGCTTCATCACCACCACCCCCGAGCAGCCTGTCGGGCAGACGCACGCCATCTCGGGCGCTATAGGTCTCGGTATCACCTTCACCCCCTAATGAGGTAATCTAGGGGAGCGCCCATGATCACTGGGCGACGGAGCGGGAATTTGAAGCCTGAGACTGTCATGCCGCCCCTGACCGCGCTCAAGCCTGCGAAGGCCGAGGCCGAGATGGCCCCGTTCGGCGTCCCGGTCGCCGTCGCGATCTCGGGGCCGCCCCCCGCGCCGGCTCCCGCGCAAGTCCAAGCCCGGCCGCCGCTCAATCCCGAGGCGCGGCTCCGCGAGATGGTGGATCAGCACGTCGACTTCGTCGCCCGCGTGCTCCGCAACGCGGGGACGCCCCCGTCGGACATCGACGATGAGGTGCAGCGCACGTTCATCATCGCCGCCCGCCGCCTGGACGACGTCCGCGCGGGCGCGGAGAAGAGCTTCCTGTTCCGGATCGCGCTGAACCTGGCGGCGCACGTGCGGCGGACGATGGCCCGCCGGCGCGAGGTCTCCGGGGATCAGGCGCCGGAGCGGGTCGAGATGTTCGCCACGCCCGAGCAGCTCACCGATCGCAAGCGGATGCGCGAGCTGCTCGATCGCGTCCTCGATCAGATGCACGACACGCTCCGCGAGGTGTTCGTGCTGCACGAGTTCGAGGAGATGAACATGTCGGAGATTGCCGCCGTCTTGGGGATCCCCCGCGGCACGGTGGCCTCTCGACTGAGGCGCGCGCGCGCCGAGTTCCGCGAGCGGGTGGCGGCCATCGAGGACGTCTGGACGCGCGAGGGGAGCTCCTAGCGATGAAGTTCGTCAGTGAGCCCGTGAGGCTGCGCCGGGAGAAGGGGAGCGCGCTCGAGCACGCGCTCTTGAGCGCGGGGGCGGCCACCGACGGCGCGGCCGACCGGCGCGCCAAGACGCTGGCGGCGCTGGGGCTGGCCGGCTCGGCGGCCCTGACCGCCGGGACGGCGAGCGCGGCTTCGGTGTCGTCGCTCTCGGCGGCGGCGAAGATCGGCTGGGCGAAGCTGGCCCTCGGCGTGTCGCTGGTCGGCGCGGTGACCGCCGTTCCCGTCGGGTACTACTACACCCACCGACCGGCTCCGGCGGTGAGGGCTTTGCGCCCCGTCGCCGCGCCTGTGGTCGCGGCGCGCGTCGCCGCGCCCCCGGCGGCGCCCGCCGAACAGCCAGCCGAAATCGCCCCGCAAGATGAGACGAAGGATGAGACGCCGAGCCGCCTGCCGCACGCCCGTCCGGCCGCGCGGGCCGTGGAGCGCGGCACGCTGACGCACGAGCTGGCGGCGCTCGACGCGGCCCGGGCCAAGCTGGCCGATGGCGACGCCAAGAGCGCGCTCGCGCTCCTCGACATCTACGGCGAGAGCTTCCCCCACGGCCGGCTGGCGCTGGAGGCGGAGGTGCTGCGCATCGACGCGCTCGCGAAGAGTGGACAGCGTCAGGCCGCCCGCCAGCGCGCGAACGCGTTCCTCCGGCGCCACCCCACGAGCGTGCTCGCGTCGCGGGTGCGCGCCCAGGCCCTCCCGGGCGAGTAGGGCGCGCGCCGTGCGCGGGCAAAGCGTGCGCGCCGTGCGCGGACAGGCCGTTTTCGTCGCGGCGGTGGCGCTCGTCGCGGCCTGCGGATCGACCGTCGACTCCGTCGGCTACAACGGCGCGAGCGGCGCGGTCCTCCACACGCTCACGCTCCCGGCCTCCTACCCGAACGCCTTCCGGGACCTGCTCGGCAAGAGCGACACCGACATCAACAACAAGATCCTCGGGGCGTTCAACCAGCTGTTCCACGGCGACGCCTCGACGCAGGCGATCTACTTCCCGGTCACCGGCACCAACCAGGCCTTCATCCAGGACGTCCTCCACGGCGACATCCGCACCGAGGGGATCGGCTGGGGGATGCTGATCGCCGTCGAGCTCAACAAGCAGGACGAGTTCGACCACCTCTGGAACTACGCCAAGGCGAGCCTCGAGTACACGGCGCCGCCCGACCCCGGCTACTTCCGGTCTTCGTGCGACACCGAGACCGGCGCGGCGCCCTGCACCGATCCGTTCGGCATGGAGCAGTTCGTGATGGCGCTCATCTTCGCCCACGATCGCTGGGGGACGACGGGGGCCAGCGCCTACGACCAGGACGCGCTCGCGCTGCTCGAGGTGTTGCGCCACAAGCAGGATCAGAACGGCGGCATCGTCGATAGCGTCACCGACGCCTTCGACGATTCGACCGCGCTCCCCTACGACGTCCCGGACGTCACCGCGGCGGGGGTCACCCGGCCGTCGATCGAGATGCCCGGCTACTACCAGCTGTGGGCCGAGGCGACCGGCGACCCGTTCTGGACACGGGCCGCCGCGGCCGCCCGCGCGCAGTGGGCACGCACCGCCTACATGGGGACGGGGCTCCTCCCGGTGAAGGCCACCTTCGACGGCATGCCGGTCGCCGGCTCGGACACCTACCAGCCGGAGGCCTACCGGGCCCAGATCCACATGGTGATCGACAACATCTGGATCGGGCCGTCGGCCTGGAACGTCACCGAGGCCAACAACCTGCTCGGCTTTTTCTCAGGCCAGGGGATCGACAGCTACGGGAGCGCCTACACGCTGCCCGGCACCGTGCTCACCGCGGCCCACGACCCGTCGTTGGTGGCGGTGAACGGCATGACGGCGCTCATCGCCATGACCGCGGACCGCGCCACCTACGTCGATCAGGTCTGGAACATGGCCACCCCCAGCGGCGTGCCGCGCTACTACCAGGGGATGCTGGACATGCTCTCGCTGCTGGCCCTCGGCGGCCAGCTGCGGGTCTATTAGCCCGCTAGAGCCCGGCGAAGTGATCGTGGACCGCGGTCGCGTAGGCCGAGTTGGGCGTGCCGTTCGTGTACGACATCATGAGCGCCCAGGGGCTGCCCGTCGCCGGTGAGCCGCCGCTGGCCGTCCCCGCCTGGCAGGTCCCCCACGCGTCCCAGGTCCAGGCCAGATAGCTCGCGCTCTTGCTGTCGAGGAAGCTGAGCAGCGAAGTGAGGAACGTCCCCGCCTTGCAGTCGTTCTCGCCGAACTCCGTGGCGACGATCGGATAGCTGGCCGCGAGCGTCGTCGGGGCCATGTTCCAGCAGGTGGTCGCGGCGCAGCCGTTGAAGTTGTAGATGTGCCAGGCCGGCGCGAGGTTGTTCATGGAGTCGGTCGGCTTGTACATCGCCCAGCTGGTGAGGGTGTTGGAGTACTGCAGCCCGCCGAGCAGGATGATGTTGCTCGCCCCTGCGCCGCGCACGCCGTCGACCAGCGCCTGCATGCCGACGGCGGTGTAGGTCCCGCTCGACATGCCGCTCGAGTTCAGGAGCGTGGCGTTCGAGCAGCCGTCGCGCCAGCACGTCCACCCGGCGGTGCTGTCCCGGTTCATGTCCGGGAACGGCTCGTTGAAGAGCTCGAAGATCACGCGGGTGTCGCTCCCGAAGGTCATCGCCACGTCGGTCCAGAACGCCAGCGAGTGGTCGGCGTCGGGCATCGGCTGCTGGCGGTTGGCCAGGGTGGTCCCCGGCGCGGACCAGTGCAGCTCGAGGATGGGGGCCATGTTCCGCGCCTCGAGCAGGCCGACGTACGCCTTGAGCGCGTTCTTGTAGTTGGTCCCGGCGTTCACGGCGGGGACGCCGTTGATCGCCAGCCAGCAGTCCTCGTTCATCGGGACCCGCACGGCGTTGACGTTCCAGGAGGCGATCACGCCGAGCGACGCGTCGTCCGAGGCGCCGTCGAAGATGTTGGGCGTCTGGGTCGTGTTGGCGGCGATGCAGCGGTACTCGGTCCCCGAGCGGTTCACGCCGTGCAGCCGCACGATCTGGCCGGCGCCGTTCTTGATGGCGTTCCCGTCGACGTGCAGCCCGGAGAGCGGCACCGAGGCGCCACCGCCCGTCCCGGTCGTGCCGGCGGTCCCGGTCGTGCCGGCGGTCCCCGTCGTTCCCGCGGTTCCCGTCGCGCCACCGCCTCCCGTGGCGCCGCCGCGGCCCGCCGAGCCGGTGGAGCCCGCCGTCGCTGCCGTCCCCGCGGTGCCGGTGCTGCCGGCCGCACCCGATGTCCCGGCCGATCCCGTGGTGCCGGCCGCGCCGGTGCCCTCGCCAGCGGCGCCGCCGCTGCCGGTGGTCCCGGCGGCGCCCGTGCCCCCTGATTGCGCGTCTCCGCCGCAACCGGTGACGCCGACGAACACGCTGGCGGCGAACGCGAGATAGACCAGGAGCAAGCTAGGGCGATGCATAAGGGGGCCTCCGCGGCCCAGAGTGCCATAAGATCGCCCAAAATGGACCGCGCCCAAGACCTGATTGAACGCCTCGGGCTCGCGCCCCACCCGGAGCGCGGCTACTACGTCGAGACCTACCGGGCCCCGCTGGTCGTCGGCGGGCTGCCCCACGGCGCCCCGCGCGCGGCCAGCACCGCCATCTATTTCCTCGTCACGCGGGCGCAGCCGACGACCTACCTCCATCGCCTTCGCTCGGACGAGATCTTTCACCTCTACGAAGGCGGGCCGCTCGACGTGCTGCTGCTCGGCCCGTCGGAGGGCCAGTCGGAGGGCCACCCGGACGGCGAAGTCCGCCGCCTCGGGACCGACGTCGCTGCGGGGGAGCGCCCGCAGCTGGTGATCGCCGCCGGGACCTGGTTCGCCGTCGAGCTCGCCGACGGGGCGTCGCATTGCCTGTTCGGCTGCACCGTCGCCCCGGGGTTCGACTTCGCGGACTTCGAGCTGGCCGCGGGGCCGGAGCTGGCCGCGCGCTACCCCGCGCACGCCGCGCGCATCGCCCGCATGACCCGGCCGGAGGCGCGGGCGACGCGGTGAAGCGCACCTTCGGGGTCGCGCTCGTCGCGGCGCTGCTGCTCGCGTCGCGCGGCGCCAGGGCCCACGACCCCTTCTCGATCACCTCCGAGGCCCGCGTTGGGCATGGCGGCCTGGAGATCGACACGACGATGTCGCTGCTCACCGCGACGCGCGCCTGCCTCCCGGGGACGTCGGCCCTGCGCATCCCGAAGCCGGCCGACTTCGAGCCGGCGCGGCCGGCCTACGAAGCCTGCGCCCGCGACCTCTACCGGATCACGTCGGGCGGGACGGCGCTGTCGGTGCGCGAGGTCCGGGTGGCGCTGACGCCCGAGAACGACGTCACCATGCAGGTCGGCTACCCGCCGCCCCCGTCGAGCCCGCTGGTCTTCGAGGCGCCGCACCTCCGCCCGCTCGTCGCCCGCGCCGGCATCGTCCTCACCGTCACCGGCGAGCGGAGGTTCCTCGGGCAAGAGCTGCTCCGCCCCGAGCAGCCGCGGCTCGAGATCCCCCTCTCCCCCGAGGGCGAGGCCGCGGGCACGCCGCCGCTGCCGACGTTCCGCCAGTACCTGGCGCTCGGGATCCGCCACATCCTCACCGGCTACGATCACCTGCTTTTTCTCCTGGGCCTGCTGGTCGTCTGCCGTCGCTTCCGCACCGTCGCCGCGATCGTCACCTGCTTCACGCTGGCGCACTCCGTGACGCTCGCGCTCGCCGCCCTCGATGTCGTCAAGCTCCCCGCCCGCGTCGTCGAGCCGCTCATCGCCGCGACCATCGTCTTCGTCGGCCTGGAAAACGTCCTGCGCGGCGAGGAGCCGAAGGGACGCTGAACGCTCACCTTCAACTTC
>Ga0306920_100008900_pt1 | contig 13365 bp, 12 predicted proteins | sample flu12Cox44000170_FD_204666 | JGI IMG/M metagenome (GOLD analysis project Ga0306920, IMG submission 204666) | Lab enrichment of tropical soil microbial communities from Luquillo Experimental Forest, Puerto Rico - flux4day.12C.oxic.44.000.170 (v2)... | ecosystem: Environmental > Terrestrial >... | reverse complement strand
CAACGGCCTGAAAGCTACCCGGAAGGCACGATGCGTCTGGTGTCAGAGCGCGAGTTCCCGATCTCGACCACCATGACCGGCGCGCTGATGCGCGCATCAAGCCCGGCGCCCTGCGCGAGCTCCATTGGCACCCCAATGCCGACGAGTGGCAGTATTATCTCGCGGGCCGCGGGCGCATGAGCGTGTTCGGATCGAATGGCCGCGTGTCGGCGATACGCAGGTCTCGCAGCGTCTTGGCAGCTTTCTCCACAGCCGCCTTCGCAGCCTTCTCCCAGGAGTCAGTGCTGGTCCCGACCAGCTCGACTATCTTGTAGACGCTTTCCGCCATGGTCTCCTCCGATATTGGGCTGTCACTAGCCCTGCAAACGATGCGCTTGCCGCAGTGAGATTGCAATCTGGAGAAGCAGGAATCAGCCGCGCAGCCTGAACCGCTGGATTTTGAGGTTTCCAGCGGATTTTGATCCGCAAGCGGATCATTGCAGACATCGACAGCAAATCATGCCTTAGTGCCGCAACGGAGTTATTCTCTAAGCCTCACTGGAATGCGTGCTAGCGCGCGCTGATGTTCACGGTGGTGGCGCTCGTCACCATCGGCCGCACGAGATTGTCGTCCTCCATGACGACGGTGCACTCGCGGCCGGATTTCTCTCGGCAGCTGCCAAGCGCACCCTTGCGTGCGGCATCAAGGCCGCTCGTATGGATGTACCATGACACGGTTCCGTTGGGGCTCACCGCGAGGACCTTGGGCATCGGCATGGCCAGATATTGCTCGATGAATTCTCGTTTCAACGGGGCGAGCCCGGGGGCGCGCTTGACCTCGTCCAATCGTGCCACATTGGCATTCGGCATATGATTGGCGAGCAGGAAGGCATCGAGTGCCGGCAGCCATTGGGCGCGCCCCGTCACATCCGCGAACAGCGCATGACCCTCCTTGCCCACGGGCGGAAACATCTTGAGCTGCGCGCGACCGCCCGCAACAACATAGACGTCGTGCATGCGGTTGACGACCTCGGGCGGGAACAAGCTGTCATTCTCGGCATAGAGCCACAGGGTGGGAACGCGCGTGCGGTTGCCGAAGCTGTCCATGGCGGCGATCAGGGCATTGTAGTCGCAGACCCCGCTCGCTTCCTGCCGCCGAACCCCGCCAGACACATTGACCACCCCGATCAGGCCCGCCGGCTTGCGGGCCGCAAAGGCGAGCACGGTGCCGCCGCCGAACGACTGTCCCACCGCCAGCACGCGCGAGGCATCCGCATCGGGCCGCGTCGACACCGCCTGCAGCGCACCGGCGAGATCGTCGGCCTCGACTTCGAAGCCGCGCACGAGGTCGGCATTGCCGCACGCCATGTAGGCACCGCCGAGGGCGACGCCGGGTACGCCGTCGGACGCGCCGTAGCCCCGCCGTATGACGACCACGGCGAGCCAGCCGCGCGCGGCAAAGTCACGCGCCTGCGGGGCCATCCAGTCGGCGTGGATGGCCTCGTTCTCGAGCGGGGTGAGGTTCTTGCCATGCGTGATCAGCGCAATCGGCAGCCGCCCTGTGGCCGCCGCCGGGCGCACCAGCAGTGCTTCCAGCCGGTATGATCCCTTCGCATTGCGAACGGTGAGGAAGGTATGCTCCTCGATCAGCCCGCCATTGGTGACGCGCGACTCCTCCGGCGCGGCAGGAAGCCTGCTCGCCACGCCCGGGGCCGAAGCCGGGTGAGAGTTTGGCTTGATCGCAGCCAGGCAGGAATCGACCTCGCTGATCGCTGTACTGAAACCTTCGAGCCGGAACCGATAGACAGCCTGCGCCGTCTTCACCTCCAGCGTTGGCGCGGTCGCGAGCTTCTGCATGAACGTAGTATTGCCGCCGAGCTCGATGATCATCGCCTTGGGCGAGACCGCAACCGCATTGGCCTCACTGCGGAATACCGGCGCTGCATTGAGATCGACCGGAAGCACGCTGCCTGGACTAAGCGCCCATTCGTCCGAGACGAGGACGATGCGATACATATCGGGCAGGCGCACGAGCCCGAACTGCACCGGCGCGCCCGCTGTCGGCCGCCGCTAGGCAATGCAATTGGACGGATTGCCGGCCTTCCCCCAGCCCGTGATGCTCCACTGTCCCGCCTGCCTCGGCGCAATGATTTGCTTGGTCTCCGCGGCAGGGTTGCTCGCTGCCAGCGCGGCGCTCGCAGGCGGGAGCAGCGCGGCTGCTGCGACGACTGCGGCCATCCATGGTGCTGGTGGGAAAATGGGGCTGCGCACGGTGATCCTCCTGCCTGTGACGTTTCTTGTGGCAGGAAGGATTGCGCCATTTCGCGCCGGCGCGATGTGACCGAACGCACGCCGATGGTGTGACGGCCAGCACAAAGACGACGATTTGCCGGCTCGGAGGAGGTGGGAAACCTGCAATTACGGAGCGCAAGGAGCCGTATGCTCGCGCAGTTCGTAGGGCGGATTAGGCGCGTTCTTCACGCGCCGTAATCCGCCACCTCGCCGCGGATGGCGGATCACGCTAGTCCGCCCTACGTGCTGACACACTTCGCGGTCAGTCCGCTCTGGCGCCGGCAAACTTGACCACCTTGCCCCATTTTTCGGTCTCCTCGGCGACCAGGTTGCCGAACTGCACCGGCGTCATGGGCATCGGCTCGCCGCCGAGCTCCGCCATGCGCGCCTTGAGCTTTGGGTTGTCCAGCACGGCGTTCACCGCGTGATTGAGCGTCGCGATGATGTCGGCCGGCGTGTCCTTTGGCGCTGCCATCCCGTACCAGACGCTTGCCTCATAGCCCGGCACGGTCTCGGCGATCGCCGGCACGTCGGGAAGCGCCGGCACGCGCTTTGCGGCCGTTACGCCCAGCGCACGCACCTTGCCGGTTTTGATGTGCCCGATCGAGCCGGGCAGGTTGTCGAACAGCACCTGCACCTCTCCGGCCAGAAGATCGGTGAGCGCGGGCGCGGTGCCGCGGTAGGGGACGTGCACAAGCTCGACGCCGGTCATCGCCATGAACAGCTCGCCCGACAGATGCGGAGAAGTGCCCACCCCGCCGGACGCAAAGTTGATCCGGCGCGGATTGGCTCTGGCATAGGCGATGAACTCTGCGATGTTTTTGACGGGGAGTGCGAGGTTGACGTCCATTACGTTGGTCAGGCGCATTGTTCCCGCAACGGGGGCGCTGTCACGCATGAAGTCAAACGGGAGCTTCTCGTAAAGTGTCGCGTTGATCGCATTGTTGGGGCCGACGAACACGACGGTGTAGCCGTCGGGGGCGGAGCTGAGCGCCGCCTGCATGCCGATATTGCCGCCCGCGCCTACCCTGTTCTCGATGACAAATTGCTGGCCGAGATACTCCGACAGATATTGGCCGATGAGGCGTGCAACAATGTCGTTGGGGCCGCCGGCTGCAAAGCACACGATCCAGCGCACCGGCCCCGTCGGATAGGCTTGCCCGCGTGCAAGGCGGGTGACTGCAGGCAGCGCGACAGCGCCCGCCGCCAGCTTCAGCAATCGCCTGCGGGGAAGTGTCATGGCATTCCACCCGTTCGGCCGGCGTGAACGCGGCTTCGTCGCTGTCTCGGCACGCAGGTGCCGGCGGCTTTGCGGTCACGCTACATCAATGTGGTGCTTGCGCGAAGGGGCAACGGGCCGCATGCCGCAGTGGGCGCGGCCGGTTGCCTCACTGGCGCGCTCAGTGCGCGGTCACGTCCGAGGTCTTGGCGCTGGTGACGAGCGGCCGCACCAAGTCGTTGTTCTCCATGACCAGCGTGCACTCGGCGTGAGCCTGCTCGCGGCAATTCTTGAGCGCGGCGGCCCGCGCCGCCTCGATCCCGCTCGTGTCGGAATACCAGTAGGCGTCGGTCTCTCCCACGCTGACCGCAAGCGCCTTGGGAAGCGGCATGGCGAGATATTCCTCGAGGAAAGCTTGCTTGAAGCCGGCGAGCCTGGGTGTCCGCTTGACCTCATCGAGCCGGGCGACATTGGCGTTCGCCATGCCATTTGCGAGCAGGAATGCATCGAGGGCCGGCAGCCACTGAGTGCGTCCGCTAAAATTCGAGAACAGGCCATGTCCGTCGTTGCCAAGCGCGGGGAACATCTTGAGCTCGGCCTGCCCGCCGGCAGTGACATAGGCCTCGTGCATGCGCTTGACGACCGGAGGCCCAAACAGGCGGTCGTTCTCGGCATAGAGCCAGAGCGTGGGCACGCGCGTGCGGCCGCCGAAGCTGCGCATGGCGTCCACCAGCCCATCCCAATCGCAGACCTCGTCATCGCCGCCGGTCCGGAAAACGCCGCCCGACACGTTGATCACGCCAATGAGGCCGGCGGGCTGGCGGCTGGCAAAGGCGAGGGCCGTGCCGCCGCCGAAGGATTGGCCGACGACCAGCACGCGCGAGGCATCTGCGTCCGGCCGCTCCGAGATCGCCGCAAGCGCGCCGGCGAGGTCATCGGCCTCGACCGAGAAGCCGTGCGCGAGATCCCCGTTCCTTCCGCATGCCATATAGGCCGCGCCGCGCGACACGCCGGGTATGCCGTCCGAGGCCCCGTAGCCGCGCCGTACAATGGCGGCGGCAAGCCAGCCGCGGGCGGCGAAATCGCGCGCCTGGGGCAACATCCAGTCGGCGTGCAACGACTGATTCTCGACCGGCTTGAAATTCTTGCCATGCGTGATCAGCACGATGGGAAGGGGACCGCTGGCCTGCGCGGGCCGCACCAGCACCGCCTCAAGGCGATAGGATCCCTTGGGATCGCGAACGGTGAGGAAGGTGCGCTCCTCGATGAGACCGGCATTTTCAGTGATGCGCGAGGCGACGGGCGCTGCAGTGTTTGCATTGCTGGTGCGGGCGGCGGTGGTGGTCGGCGTGGGCGCAACCGGATTAGAGCTCGATTGCAATTTGAGCGCAGCAAGGCAGTTGTCCACCTCGGCAACAGCGAGGCTGAAATCCTCAAGCGGCAGCCGAAACACGCTCTTCGCGGCCTTGATCTCCAGGTTGGGGGCAGTGGCGAGCTGCTGCACGAAGCTGCTGTCGCCGCCGAGCTCGATGATCACGGACCCCGATCCAACGGCGACCGCGTTCGCTTCGCTGCGGAAGACGCCTGGCGCAGTCAGCTCGACAGGAAACGCCGACCCGGGGCTGAGCTGCCATTCGTTGGACCCAAGGAAGATGCGATAGGCATCCGGCAGGCGGATGAGGCCGAACTGCAATGGGCCGCCGTCGTCCAGAACGCCATTTACGGAACGCTCGGCGCTGCAGTGGCTTGCCTCCCCGTCGCGGCCCCAGCCGTTGACGACCCATGCTCCCGCATGCTTGGGCGCGAGCACAGCCTTGACTTGCGCGATCGGCCTGCCCTGCGCCATGCCCGGCTCCGCGGCCGGGAGCGACAGCGCGGCCCCGGCGAGCAGTGCTGCGATGGCGCGTGCGTGGAGAGAAGAACGACGGGACACGGCTTGGTCCTCCTGCAGGACGGTTCTTGTTGCAGGAAGGATGCGTCATTGTCGGCCGCGGCGATGTGACCGCGAGCACGATGGCGATGTGACGGCCAGCACAAAAGGGACGATTTGCCAAGCTCAGTCCTAGGGCAGAGCTGGCCCGCGTGCGCCCGTGGCCGCCCATTGCGCACTCTCGCGCATCGCCGCGCGGCCGAGCTGATGATAAACCGAGCGCGCCCGTCGCCGCGTCACGTCATCGAGCTCGACCGGCAGCAGATCGAGCGCGCGCTCGAACAGCACGCGCAGCCGCTGGCATTGCCGCGCGTGCGCCCGGAACGCTGACTGCTCGCAGTAAATCGTGAGTGCCGCGGCCATGGCCGGCATGAGGCCGATCAGCACGACAATCGCCCGCGCCAGCCAACCGTAGCGGTCGCCGGCCAGGAGCAGATAAAGCTCTTGCGGAGCCAGCACGAACAGCGAGAGGACAATGAGCGCAGCCGCACCGGCCGCGTGACGATCCGCGCGCTGCACCTGCCGGAGCGCCTGCCGGCGGTACCGTACCGACTGGCCGCGCACCCAGAACCGGCGCGCGATGGCATGGCCGATTGGATCGAGGGCGTGCGGGAATGTGCCCTGCGGCTTGTCGAGGCCTTCCAGGGTTCGCAGGCATACCGTGACCCAGGCAGTCTCCCCCTCGATCGGGTAGGCATTGGCCACCTCCTGCTCCGATGCGCCGTCGACTTGGGCGTCATGAGCGCCATCAGCGCCAAGAGCTCCGCTGCATGTTGCCTGGACATAGCCGGGCGCGATGCTGAGCAGCTTCCAGAAAACCGCGACTCGCAGCGCCTCCGCGAGTGCGTGGTACTCGAGAGACCAGTGTCGCTCGCGCCCTGACTGGACGATGAGGACGAGCACTGCGACAAGGAAGATGAAATATCCGCCGAGCAGCACAGCGGCTATGCCGCCGCTCGCAACGGATGCGGCCTGGGCAAACAATGCGAACCACAGAACGGCCAGCACTCCGGCCGCGGACACAAACTTCCAGTTTCTGTTGAGCCGGCTGCCGCGTTCCTGCGCCAGCGCATCGGCCATGGCATGGAGGCGCAATCTCAGCGGCGCAAGCTCCGTCACGCGTCGCCTTGCGTCGGGCCAGTCATTCTCGCCGGCATCTCCATCGTGAAAAAAGGAGACGAGGCTCTGTTCCAGGCGCCTTGCGCCATCGTCGCGCCGGAGCAGCGCTTCGGCATCGCGATTGAATTGCCGGTTGCGTTCGACAAGCGCCTCGAACCGTTGCCAGCTCTTGATCTCGCGCCTCTGCGCAGCCGGCAACGCCGTGCTGCGGGGATTGCGCCCGCGCGCTAGGCCATGCGTAAGCGTCTCCACGGCACCGCCCTGCCGCTCGAGGACCTCCTTTCCCCACGGCTTGATCGAGACCTCGCGCGCCGCGTGCGCGTGCTTCATGCGCGGGGTAAGAATCTCGATGACCGGTCCGATCGCGGAGCTGTCGAGGCACTCGCGCGCGGAGGCAGCAAGGCTCAGCGGAATGCCGTCGCGCTTGAGCGCCACCACCTCCGCCGCCCCGCCGGGACTTACGTCCTGCTCGTTGCCGTCCCAGAGCGCGAGCAGCACATGGCAATGTCGGGCAATGAAGATGCCGAGCGCGCGGTACTGGTCGGCCCTCACTTTGCTGTCGCGGAGAGCCTCCATCGGCGCAGCGCGCAAGGGCATGACCGGGGCGGCAATGGCCTGTGCGAACAGCTCCTCAAACTCTGCAATGTTGCCCGCCTTCAATCCGGGCTCGAAGTCGCGCCGGTATTCCGCAAGCGGCATGGGCAGGGGCGCGACGAGCTTGGCGCCTGCCGCCAGCGCGGCCCGCGCCGCAACCCGGTCGGCGCCCTCCGCCAGACCGGAAAGCACGATCACTTGCGTCTCGCTATCGCCGGCGGGGAAGTCGCGCCGCAGGGCTGCGATGACGGACACGACGGCCTGCTCCAGCAACGGGATATCGCGATCATGCAGATCGCGATGGCCGGTGACGCCGATCACCAAGGGCAGGCGGTCGGATGCGAATTGGGTCATCGTGTCTTCGCCGCGATCTGGCGACAAGCGGCCATTGCGCTTGCGCATGACGGCTGCCAGCATGCTTGAATTCCTGCTCCGGCAGAAGGCCTGACCGACACGCTGCACGGCCATCCAGGGGAGAGCGCATGGCGTATGAGGCAATCAATTTCGCCAGCAAGCTCGATCTCTTCCACGATCATTGGCAGCCGAAGGTCATCGCCGAGATGAACGACTACCAGTTCAAGCTCGTGAAGCTTCAGGGCGACTTCATCTGGCACGATCACAAGGATACGGATGAGACCTTCATCGTCCTTCAGGGTGCTCTGAGGATCGATTTCCGCGATGGCGCGGTTCATTTGTCAGCGGGCGAGATGTTCGTCGTCCCCAAGGGCGTGAAGCACAAGCCTTGCGCCGAGCAGGAGGTCTGTCTGTTGCTGATCGAGCCGCGCGGGGTGCTCAACACTGGTGACGTGGGCGGCGAGCGCACGGCCAGGAACGATGTCTGGATCTAGGCGCAGCGGCATGCGGCGGCGTGAATTCATCACCGTTGCCGGCGGCGCGGCGATATCTACGGCTTCCATGTCCTCGGAGCAGAAGCCCCTGCGCGGCTTGCGCGGCTTGTCCACCCGGCTCGCATCGCAACGATCGAGTCGCCCATTCCAATCGCAATGCCGCCGATGATGAGCAGCATCGCAGCCATCAGGCTCCAGGTGAGCGGCTCGCCGAGTGCGATCGACGAGCAGGCGACGCCCACCACCGGCACCACCAGCAAGGCCAGCGCCGTCGTGATCGCCGGCAGGTTTTTGTTGACCATCTGCATGGCCCAATAGGGCAGGGCGATGCCTGCGGTGCCGCCGTAAACCAGGAGCGCAACCAGCCGCGCTGTCCACTCGATATGAGGCATGCCCTCGAACGCGAGCGCCAGCGGCGCAAGCGTGCAGGTCGCGAGCAGCGCCTGCCAGGGAACGAGCTCGAACGGCGTCGATACCCAGCGATGGGCGCGAACATGCAGGATGCTTGCCGCCCAGCATAACGAGCCTGTCAGCACCAACAGGTTTCCCGTCGTCGCCGCACGATCGTGCCAGGCGAAGCTCGCGGGATTGAACATCACCACGAGCCCGAGCAGGCCGATGCCGATGCCCGTGATGCGGGCCGGCGTCAGCGCCTCGCCCAGGAATATCCGAGCGCCGATGCTCACCCAGAGCGGGGTGGTGTAGCCCAGCACGATGGAGCGCCCGGCCGGCACGAATTGCAGTCCCACGCTCACCAGCGCAGCAAATGCCACCATGTGCAGGAGCGCGACATTGAGCAGGACCGGAGCGTCATCACGCCTTGGCAGAATCAGCGCCCGCCGCCCAGCGGAGATGGCAAACAGCGTGGCTGTTCCGATGGCGGAGCGAAGCACAAGCGTCCACAGCGGCGGGATATCGTGCAGGATCGCCTTGATGACGGGCCATGCCGTGCCCCAGCCGACCGCGATGGCGCAGAGCAGCAGAACGGCTTGCCATGGCCCCACCGAACCTCACCCCTGCGGCAATTGAAAGCGCATCAGCGCTGCGAGCATGTGGCGTTGATGTTGGTTCGCACTCGCCATCGGCGATGGTTGCAGCTCTAACATGCGTCAGTCGATCGGTACACCGAGAAAGTAAGGTAGTACCACCGGTCGCACTCGTTCGCAGTGTGACCGTGGTCACAGACCTCTCCTGCAGATTGTGAGAAGCTGCTGATGTCGCTCTCCGCCGCGGTCGGGACGAAGCGGAGAGTCCCCGTTCATGGAGGCGGGATCATGAGCGCTTCAGCGAGGAAGGTTCTGGCGACACACGGCGCGCGTAAAGCCATCGTTCTCATTGCCGCAGCCTTGCTGCTGGCGGCGGCAAGTGCTTGGGCGATGACGGGAGGCAGCGTGGAATTCGTTTCCGGCGGCGGACACTACAGCTTGCAGCCGGTCTGGTAGCACAAGCTACGTCGGGCGGATTAGGCGCGTCCTTTGCGCGCCGTGATCCGCCGGCTCGCCGCGGACGGCGGATTACGCTGCGCTAATCCGCCCTACGAACATCGCCGTGAAGCGGGCCGCAAACGTTGCAGTCATATCCGTAGATCGGCATGGTTGTCCTCGTAACGGAAAGGATGAGGACGATGCGTCCGACGCGGTTGGTTTTTGCGTTTGTATTGGCCTTGGCGGGAGGCGGCAACATGGTTGCCGCGCAGGACTATCCCTCGCGCCCCATCACGGCCATCGTCCCGTTTGCCGGCGGCAGCGCCAGCGACGTCGTCAGCCGGATCATGTTCGACCGGATGTCGAAGCTGATGGGTCAGCCGATCATCATCGAGAATCGGCCGGGCGCCGGCGGCAATATGGGGACCGCGATCGGCGCCAAGGCTGCGCCCGACGGTTACACCATCATCGGCGGTGGCTCGGGCCCGGTGGCGGCGAACGTGTCTCTATACAAGGCGCTCGGATACGACCCCGAGAAGGACCTCGAGATTGTGTCGCCGTTCGCGGGTTTCACCATCGTCGTCACCGCCAGCACGAAGCTGCCGGTCACCTCGCTCAAGGAGCTGATCGCGTACGCAAAGGCCAATCCCGGCCTCAATTTCGGATCGGTCGGCATCGGGAGCTCGCAGCACCTTGCCGGCGAGTATTTCAGTCAGGTGACGGGGGTGAAGCTCGTCCATGTGCCGTACCGGAACATCGCCCAATATGGACCTGACCTGATCGCAGGCGCCGTCCCGCTCGGCTTCCAGTGGTTTCCCAACGTGGCCGGCCCGTTGGGGGCGAACGGGGCACGCGCGCTTGCGGTTGCCGGCGACAAACGCATCCCCGCGCTGCCCGACACGCCGACGACCGCGGAGGCTGGCCTGCCGGAGTACAAGGTGAATGGCTGGTTCGCGTTGCTGGTGCCGGGCGGCACGCCGAAGCCGATTGTCGAAAAGCTGCATCAGTTCATGACGGAAGCGCTCAACGACCCTGCGGTGCGCGCGGGCTTCGAAAAAGCCGGCGCCGAGGTGATTGCGCTGCCGCTCACCGAGGCCAAGCCGTTTCTCCATGCCGAGATCGCCAAATATCACGACATCATCACCAAGGCCGGCATCGAGAAGATCGAGTGAGGGCAACAGCCCTGAGGCGATCAGTCCTGCGGCAACAGTCCGGCTTGCTTGATCACCCGGCTCCACAACTCGGCGTCGGTCCTGAGGAATGCCCCGACCTGCTCGGGCGCATCGGGCCTGGTCTCGTAGCCGAGGGGCGCCAGGCGGCCCTGCACGCTTTGATCCGCGAGCGCGGCAATGACATCGCCATTCATCTTCGAAACGATTTCAGGCGGCGTCTTTGCCGGCACAAACAAGCCGTACCATGACACGACGTTGAAGCCAGGAATGCCGTCCTCGGCGATGGTCGGCACCTCGGGCGCGATTGCCGAGCGCATCGCTCCGGTATAGCCGAGCACCCGCACCTGGCCCGAGCGCGCGTTGTCGAGCGTCGCGCCGCCCGAGAACAGGAGATGCACGCGACCGGGAATGAGGTCGCTCATCGCCGGCGCCGCCCCGCGATAGGGCACGTGCACCATTTCCAATCCCGCCATGTGCTTGAACAGCTCCCCGCACAGGTGCGGCGAGGATCCGGTGCCGGGTGAGGCGAGCGTGAGCTTGCCCGGATTGGCCTTGCCGTAGGCGATGAACTCGCTGACCGATTTCACCGGCAGCGAGTCGGGCACGAACATGAAGAACGAATAGCTGCAGAGGAAGGCGACCGGCGCAAAATCGGAGATCGGGTCGTAGCTGAGCGAGCGATAGAGGCCACGTGTCGTTGCCTGCGACGAGCCGCCCATCAGCACGGTGTGGCCGTCGGGCTCCGAGCGAACCACCATCTCGTTCGCGATGTTGGTGCCGCCCCCCGGCCGGTTCTCGATCAGCACCTGCTGGCCCCAGCCTCTTGAAAGCCGCTCGCCGACAATCCTGGCGATCACGTCGGTCGGCCCTCCGGCTGCGAACGGCACGACCAGGCGGACGGGATGTGTCGGCCAGGCGAGCGCGTTGGCGCGGTCGGAAACGATCGCTGGCATCAATCCGGATGCGGCAGCCAGCGCGTTGAAGCGGCGGCGAGTGATGGTCAAGGTATCTCTCCAGCAGTGCGACAAATCGGCCGCGTTGCAGCCGCCTACACCCTATCAACTTGGCGGCCGCGCCGTCATCCTTGCAGGTACTGATAGATTGGGAAGCGTCAAAAATGGGGTCGCCGCATAGGCTGCAAAGCTTGGGGATCACGACCATTCCGGGAGCACGAACATTTCGCCATCATTGAGCTGATATTCCGCAAGGATATCCGGACCGGCTTCCGAATCTATCTTGACTTCCGCATCGGGAAGGCATGCTTGGACCGCTCGGACGGCCTCTACTTGGTCGGCAATGGCGACAAGGAATAGTTCATGGCGCATTGCGCCTGACGCCCCTCTGCCAGGCCTTACGGCCCGGATCTTCCAGCCCTTTGCCATGGTTTAAAGCCGGTCCCGCTCAAACTGAACCGCTCCCCCACCGTCATGCGCGGGCTCGACCCGCGCATCCATCTTCTTGCGAAATGATGGATTGCCGGGTCAAGCCCGGCAATGACGATCGACATAGTATGACATAGGTTCTGGTCTCTGGCGAACCAGCCGCCGATCAGCGCCGCTCATCGGCAAATTGTGGCAAGGTCGCCGTTTCAAACTGCCCCAATACCGCCTTGCAGGGCCAATGTCTCGCGGGCTTGCCGCGGTTGGTCTTGCCTTATGAGCAGCAGACAGCCGGGCTGCCACGGAGGAGCTTGGGTAAAGCTCTACCGCGCGCGGCGACCGTGACCGCGCTCGGGCGACATTATGTGATGCGCGTCATAACGCCTGACTGCGCGGAGCCGCTAACGCTGCCCCCATGATTATCGGGAAGCTGCTTCCCGAGGACATGGAGGTCGATCCGATGCGGAGACCAATCACCATTGCGTTCGTGCTTGCGGTGATGAGCCTCGCCATTCTGATTTTCTGGCAGGTGGCAGCAGCCAGCGTGCGTCCAAAGCCGGAGTACGCCGTTACGTCCGCTCCCTACCTGCCGATCAAGAGGCTCGCCCCAGTTTACTGAGGAGCATCGTGCGCCGCCCCTGCAACCCCGGCGCGACCCGGCGCGCTACTGCGTGCGGCCCCGGATGTAGTCCTGCACCACACGTTCAAGCACCGCCATCGGCATGGATCCCGATTGCAGCGTGATGGCATGAAAATCGCGCAGGTCGAAACGGCTGCCGAGCTCGCTTCGCGCCCGTTCGCGCAGCCGCAACCACTGAAGCTTTCCCGTCATGTAGCTTAAGGCCTGGGCCGGCTCGACACAGTATCGATTCATCTCGCTGATGTTGGAGGCATCGGGCGAGCCGGTGACCTCCGCAAGGTAGCTGAGCGCCTGGGCACGGCTCCAGCGCATGGCGTGCAGCCCAGTGTCAACGACCAGCCGCGCTGCGCGTAGAAGAGCCTGCTGCAGGTAACCGATCCGGCTCCACGGTTCCTCATCATAGAGGCCCCATTCGTCCGCCAGTTGCTCCGCGTACGTTGCCCAGCCTTCGCTATAGGCCGTGAAGTCCCAGAGCTTCAACGCCAGCGGCACGTCGGTGGCTTCAGCGGCGAGCGAGAGTTGCAGGTGATGTCCCGGCACGCCTTCGTGATGCAGGATGGTCGGCAGCAGGAAGGAGGATGTCTCCGCCGGATCTCCCAGATTGATCCAGAAAACGCCGGGCCGCGAGCCGTCGAGCGGCGGTGCATCGTATTGGCCGGCCGCGCCCGCCTCGAGGTAGGGGGCATGGGTCGTATCGTGAATTCGGCGCGTGGCAAGGTCGCGAACGATCCCGGCAGATGCGCGCGTGCGCCCGCGGCGATGCGGTGTG
>Ga0306920_100008899_pt1 | contig 13366 bp, 9 predicted proteins | sample flu12Cox44000170_FD_204666 | JGI IMG/M metagenome (GOLD analysis project Ga0306920, IMG submission 204666) | Lab enrichment of tropical soil microbial communities from Luquillo Experimental Forest, Puerto Rico - flux4day.12C.oxic.44.000.170 (v2)... | ecosystem: Environmental > Terrestrial >... | reverse complement strand
ACGAGGTTCTGGCTGGCGATGCCCGCATCCCGAAGGGCCAGCTCAAAAGAGGTGAGACGTTCCTTGTGCTTGCCGACACCCTTGGTGAAGAACAACTTCTTCGGGACCATGCTTTTCCCCAATTTCTATGTACCCTCCGTGAGGCGCCAGAAACGGCATTTCCCGCTAGAGTGTAAATCAATTCGGCGGCCATAAAACCGAAAGGTTTGCGAATTTCCGGGAGAGGCTCGCGCGGCCACCCCGACGCGTGTGGGGGAATTCCGGCGCGAAACTTTTCTCCCCTGCCTGGGTCAGAGCATGGATGAAGCAGATTCTGCGGCTTGCCCTTCCTGTCGTTTTCGCATCATGCATGGCCGGGACGGCCCAGCAGACCGCGCCGCCGTACGACCCTCCATCGCCGCAGCCCGGACCGGCGTACGGCCCAGTGATCCTGGACTGGACGCCTCCGGCCCTATCGCAACTGAGCGCTCTGGCCGCCGTAAAGAATAGCTTCACGCTAGACCGCAACATGCTCGGGATGGCGGCCAGCACATGGCCGGATACCGACGTGCCCACGCGCGAGGCTGTGAATCATCTCGACGGGCTCAGCGTCCACATGCTGCGCTTTGGGACCATGGGGGTGCCCGATGAAGGCGCGGTGGACAGCATTCGGGAGGCCTATCACCTGCGCGGGTGGAAGCATGTCGTTACCACGCAGACAAACGGCGGCCCTGTCCACGATGGAACCACCGACGTATGGGTGGTTATGGACGGGGTGAATGTACGGGGCGCGGTGGTGCTGGCTGAAACACCCAGGTCTGTCACGCTGGTGACCGTAGCCGGAAATCTGAGCCCGGTGGATCTCTTGCACCTGCGCGGGCATTTCGGGATTCCGCGGTTCGAGGGAGATGAGTTGCAGCGCCAGTCGCGGCGGTAAGGATGGTGTGCGTTTCTTCGAGCGACTCTCACGGTGCGGCCCCGCCATTGCCACCTCTGAATCGCGGATGCTAGCCTTCATGGGATAGATCACCCTGGAAGGACATAGCCTAGACCCCATGCAAAGCAGCTATAACGGCCTGGGACTGCCGAACGACGGCAAGCCCATCGAGTACAGTAACGGCCAGTTCACCATCCCCGACAATCCCATCATTCCCTTCATCGAAGGCGACGGCACCGGCCGCGACATCTGGAAGGCCTCCCAGCGCGTCTTCGACGGCGCAGTGAACAAGGCCTACGGCGGTAAGCGAGCCATCAAGTGGTTCGAAATCTTCGCCGGTGAAAAAGCATACCGCCAATTCAACACGTGGCTACCAGACGACTCAGTGAACGCGGCGCGCGATTTGCGCGTTTCCATCAAGGGACCGCTCACCACGCCTGTGGGTGGCGGGATCCGCTCGCTGAACGTGGCGCTCCGTCAGATTCTCGATTTGTACTCGTGCGTGCGTCCGGTGAAGTACTACCAAGGCGTGCCCAGCCCCGTAAAACACCCCGAGAAGGTGGACATCGTTATCTTCCGCGAGAACACGGAGGACGTGTACTCGGGCGTGGAGTTTAAACAGGGCTCGGCCGATGCAGCCAAACTGATCTCGTTTCTCAACGATGACCTGCTGAAGGGCGGCAAGAAGAAGATCCGGACTGACTCGGGCGTTGGCATCAAGCCGATTTCGATCTTCGGCACCAAGCGGTTGGTGCGCTACGCCATCCGCCATGCGCTTGAGTCGGGCCGCAAGACCGTCACGCTGGTGCACAAGGGCAATATCCAGAAGTTCACCGAGGGCGCGTTCCGCGAGTGGGGCTACGAGGTGGCAACCGAGGAGTTCCGCGACCAGACCGTGACCGAACGCGAGAGCTGGATTCTCGGCAATGTCGAGGCTAACCCCGGGATCTCGCTAGAAGACAATGCGGCGCTCATCGAGCCGGGTATGGAGTTCGCTCCCCAGAGCTTTGGCGACGCGGTGTGCGCCGAGGTGAAGGGCGTGCTCGATTCGATCGGAAAGTCGCACGGCAACGGCGCGTGGAAGAACAAGATCCTGGTCAACGACCGCATCGCCGATTCCATCTTCCAGCAGATCATCATCCGGCCGTCGGACTATAGCATTCTGGCCACTTCAAACCTGAATGGCGACTATATCTCCGACGCCGCGGCGGCGCAGGTGGGCGGGCTGGGCATCGCGCCGGGAGCCAACATCGGTGACGGATACGCGGTGTTCGAGGCTACGCACGGCACGGCGCCCAAGTACGCCGATAAGGATGTCATCAATCCGGGTTCTGTGATTTTGTCGGGTGTGATGATGCTGGAGTTCATCGGCTGGAAGGAAGCGGCGAGGATGATCGAAACCGCCATGGAGAAGACCATCCAGCAGAAATTCGTGACCTACGATTTCGAGCGGCAGACCGCCGGGGCCACCAAGGTGGGAACCAGCGAGTTTGCGACGCGAATTGTCGGAAACATGTAGGTAGACGACTGCGAGACACATCTGACGAGCTGAACTGATAACTTACGGAGATTGAAATGCGAAAGAAAGTAAGTATTGTAGGCGCCGGTAACGTGGGCGCCACGGCCGCACACTGGATTGCTTCGAAAGAGCTGGCCGATGTGGTGTTGATTGACGTGGTGGAAGGCGTGCCCCAGGGCAAGGCTCTCGACCTGCTGGAAGCCATGCCGATCGAGAAGCGCGACGTTCACGTGACCGGTGCGAACGATTACGCCGCCACCGCTAACTCCGACATCGTGGTGATCACGGCGGGCATTCCCCGCAAGCCCGGCATGAGCCGCGACGATCTGCTCCACACGAACTTCAAGATCATGTCGGAAGTGGTGTCGAAGGTGGTGGCGCAGTCGCCGGAGAGCATTCTGATCATCGTGTCGAATCCTCTGGATGCGATGGCGCAGGCAGCGTTCCGCCAGGCCGGTTTCAACCGCGAGCGCGTCATCGGCATGGCAGGCGTGCTGGATTCGGCGCGGTTTCGCACGTTCATCGCCGAGGAACTGAATGTCAGCGTGGAGAACGTGACCGCGTTTGTGCTCGGCGGCCACGGCGACACCATGGTGCCGCTGGCGCGCTATTCGACCGTCGCGGGGATCCCGATCACCGAACTGATTGAGCCGGCGCGACTGGAAGAACTTGTGCAGCGTACGCGCGACGGCGGGGCCGAGATCGTGAAGTATCTCAAGACGGGCAGCGCCTACTACGCACCATCCGCGGCCACGGTCGAGATGGTGGAAGCGATCCTGAAGGACAAGAAGAAGATCCTTCCCTGCGCGGCCTATCTGCAGGGCGAGTACGGCATCGAGGGATACTACATCGGCGTACCGTGCAAGCTCGGAGCCGCGGGTCTGGAAAAGATCATCGAGATCAAGCTGACGCCGGAAGAAGATGCGGCTCTGAAGAAGAGCGTGGCAGCGGTGAAGGAACTTTGCGCTGTGATCAGCGTTTAAAAGCCTGGACCGAGCAAGACGAGCCATGGCCCATCCCGAACGGGATGGGCCATGCTCTTTTAGAAATCACTACGGCGCCTCTCTCCCGTCCCCTCGTTCCCAGATCCCACCTTTCTCCACCCAAAGATGGATGACCGGCGACCCTTCCATGCCTGAGACTTCTCTCGACGTAGATAGCTGCCCCGAACAGGCGCACAACGCATGCGCCGAACCGATTCATTCTTCGCCGACCTGGGGAATCCCATTCTCAAGCAAGATCTTTCAGGAGTGCCATGATCCGCAGGAGTTTCTACCTCGTTGTCTGCATTCTGTTCGCCATGGCCGCGGTTCGCGCGCAAAGCAACCTGGCGGTCGTGCGCGGATCGGTTCTCGACCCGCAGCACCGGCCCGTTGCAAGCGCACGCGTTCATGTCACTTCTGCCGATACCGGCGCGCAACGCGGAGTTGTGACCAACGGCGACGGTTTGTACGAGATCGCCGGCCTGCAGCCAGGGTCCTATGAACTCGTCATCGAGAGCCATGGGTTTCAACAGACGAAACAGAAGCTGAACCTCGAAGTCGGGCAGCAGGCGACGGTGGACGTATCTCTCCGCGTGGGAGGGGACGTTCAAAGCGTGAACGTCGAAGCCACGGCGAGCGAGTTGCTGAAGACCCAGGACGCGAGCGTCGGCGCGGTGGTGGACCAGCGCTCGGTCGATTCCCTGCCCCTGAACGGCCGCATGCTCATCGACCTGGTGCTCACCGTTCCCGGCGCGCATTTGAGTCACGGCGCGGGCGCGGGCGATATGAACCCGCTCTACTGGCGGCCCGGTCAGCGGTCGGCGGTGAGCATCGGAGGCCAGCGGCCCAACGCAAACTACTTTCTGCTCGACGGCGCCACCAATACCGATCCGACATTTAACACGCAGAGCCTGAGCGCCTCGCCCGATGCCGTGCAGGAATTCCAGGTGCAGACCGGCAGTTACTCGGCCGACATGGGCGGCGCGGGCGGCGGCCAGGTCAACATCGTGACCCGGGCCGGAACCGGCAATTTTCACGGCACCGCATACGAGTTCCTGCGGAACGGCGCCCTGGACGCCACGACGTTCAACCAGATGGGCAACAACTTCCTGGTCCAGAACAATTTTGGCGCTTCCGTCGGCGGGCCGATCTGGCGCAAGCGCAAGACGTTCTTCTTCGTGAATTACGAAGGGCTGCGCAACTCGGAAATGCTTACCATGATCGACACAGTGCCCAATGAGGAAGAGGTCTCCGGCGATTTCAGCCAGAGCGGCGTGGATATTTTCGATCCGAATACGACGCAGCCAAATCCGAACTTCAATCCGCAGCTTCCGGTGAGCAAGACCAATCCGCAGTACGTGCGCGAGCAGTTCCAGTACAACGGCGTGCTGAACGTGATTCCGCCCGACCGCATCGGCCAGGCGGCGTCCATCATGCTGGGCAAGTACACGCCGCGGCCCAACACCATGGACATGGGGAGCATGAGCATGATGGGCCAGCCCACCGTGGTGGGCGCGGGCAACGACGCAAATAACTACCTGGACCAGCGCAAGCAGCACATGTACAACGACCAGGGGACGGTCCGTGTGGACCACAACTTTGCGAATGGCGACAACGCCTTCTTCCGCTACTCGGCCGCGGGTGAACACGGCTTCCATCCGCAGGGCCTGCCCGGTTTCGGGTTCTACCACGACGATCTTGCGCAGCAGGGCCTTCTTGCATGGACGCACATCTTCAGCTCGCACCTGGTCAACTCTTTCTCGGGCGCCATTTCGCGCCTGGTGATGATGCATTCGACGGAGAGCGCGAACAGAAACGACATTGTCACGGAGTTGGGCATTACAGGAACGGGCTTCGGCGGTCCCGCCGCGTGGGGAGCGCCCTACTTTAATGTGCAGGGCTACTCGCCGCTGGGCGACAGCTACCTGGCCACGCCGATGCACGCGTGGGATACGGTGGTCGAAGGCCGCGACTCGCTGAACTGGCAGATCGGCCGCCACAGCACCAAGTTCGGCGGCGCTTACCAGAAGTTCATCTGGCCCATGTGGGGCTTCTTCCAGAATCGCGGCTATTACCAGTTCACCAACGGATTCACCACCGAACACGCTCTCAACGACGGCAAGACTGGATCGGCGCTCGCCAGCTTCCTGCTCGGCCTGCCCGCCGCGCGCCAGGGCCAGGCCGGCGTGCCGCAGATGAATCTGCGCCAGTGGTACGCCAACGGCTACGCGCAAGACGCATGGCGCCTCGCCGCGAACACCACTCTCACCTATGGCATTCGTTACGAATTCATGAGCCCGCTGGTCGACATCAGTTACACCAACAGCAATCTCGACCTCTCGAGCGGAACGCCCCGGGTCTTCATCGGCGGGCAGAACCACTATCCGAAGGGGCTGATGTACGCCCAGAAAACAAATTTCGCCCCGCGGCTCGGCCTGGCGCAGACTTTCCCCGGCCTCGGCCTCGTTGCGCATCTGGCGTACGGCATCTTCCACACGCCCGTCGACATGAATACATGGTGCAACCAGCGCCACAACGTACCCTACGTGTTTCCGCTGACCTCGCAAAGCGACCCGTTCCTCCCGAGCATCCCTACCCTGAACTTTCCCGCCCCGGTGCTGGGCGTGAGCGTGGTCAGCTTCACCGGTCTTGAACTCCACGCCCAGGCGCAGTACATCCAGCAGTGGAGCGCCTCGCTGCAGAAGCAGTTTGGCGCCGAAACAACGGTCGAGCTGGGCTATCTCGGTTCCGGCGGCTTCCACCTGCAGCGTTCCCACCTGATCAACAACGCCCAGCCAGGGCCGGGCCTGATCCAGCCGCGGCGGCCCCATTCCAAGATCAGCTTCGTCGATAACACGACCTTCCCGTCGAATGTGAATGTTGTGAGTTCCACCTTCCCGGTGAGCACCATTAACCTGCTCGAGAACACCGCGCAGAGCTGGTATGACGCGGGGTACGTAAACGTGCGGCGGCGGTATGCGAAGGGTCTCAGTTTCCTGGCTAACTACACGTTCGCCAAGGCCCTCTCGAACGCGCCCGATTTCCGGGCACCCATGTTTGAAGCGGCCACCCCGCAGAATAACGACGACCTGAACGCGGAAAAGGGGCTTGCCTGCGATATCCGCCATCGGTTCGCGGTCAGCGCGGTGTGGAACCCGCCTTCCTACAACCGCAACAACTTCACGCGCACGGTGACGCGCAACTGGCTGGGATCGGTGCAGTACCAGGTGCAGAGCGGCTGGCCCATCACCATCTCCGTCTTCGGCGACACAGCCAATGCCGGGACCGTGGTGGGGGAGAATCCTATCCGCGCCAACCTGACCGGCAAGCCGATCTTCGGCTCCGGAACGCGCAATTCGACTACCTGGTGGAATCCCGCGGCTTTCGCCACTCCGCCCGCCTACACCTACGGCAACGTGGGCCGGAACTCCGTTTACGGGCCTCACTTGCAGACGATGGATCTCGGCATTGTGCGGTCATTCAGCCTGGCGGAAAAAGCCCAGTTCGAAACGCGCGCGGAATTCTTCAATGCCTTCAACCACACCAACCTGGATATCCCCAACCGGTTCGTCAACACGTCCAGCTTCGGCGGCATCACCGGGGCCGCAACCCCCGGACGAGAGATTCAGATCAGCGCGCGGCTTTCGTTTTGATCTTGGCGCAATCACGAAAATAAAGGGCGGCCGGGATTGAATTCACATTTCATTCCGGCCTATACTTATTCACGGTCGGCAGTTCACCCAGGCGTCGCCGCCCCGCGAGGGGAGCTAAACCTGCCACTCACACCTCGACTGACACCTTATCCCGTGCCAAGTCGGAAGCCGGCGACCACCGATAATCCTGATGCTGGATCGGCACGCTTTGAAAGGGATAAGCGATGTCCAGGACAGTCCTTCCACTTCGTGTGGACGATATCTCCGCTCTTGCGCGTTCACTGAATCACCAGATTTCCGGCAGCGACCACTCTCCCAGCCATCTGGAGTTGCTCAACATGCTCGCTCGTTCCGCGGGATTCCGGAACTTCCAGCATTTTCGCGCCCAGGCGGCTGCGCACGCGGCGCTTACCGCGCCCAATGCGCCCGCTGCTGGGGTCGATTACGTCGAGATCAAGCGCCTGGCGCGCTTCTTCGACGCGAAAGGCCGGCTCATCCAATGGCCCGGAAAGTTGAACCAGAGAACCCGATGCATTTGGGTGCTGTGGTCCCGGCTGCCTGCGCGAAAGGCGCTCAGTGAACACGAATTGAACAAGCTGCTCCAGGCCAATCACCTGTTTGCCGATCCCGCACTGCTGCGCCGCGAGCTCTACGATCAGGGTCTCGTGTCGCGCACGCCCGATTGCCGCGAATACCGGCGCATCGAGAAACGGCCAACAGAGGATGTCCTCGCATTGATCCGCCACGGGACGCGCGCCGGACAGCCTGAGCAGCCATCAACCATCAACCTCGAAGAACCAAAGGAGGAGTGTATGAGTACCGACGCTCGCATTGCGTCTGTGTGTGAAAAGTTGCGCCCAATCTCTATCCGCACTTCGCGGGGAAACGTAGACGCCGTTTGCTGGGGAGAAGGACCCGCCGTGTTGTCGCTGCATGGCGCCATGGGCGGGTACGACCAGGGAATTCTGCTGGCAAAATCGGCGGTCTCGCCGCGCCATCGATTTGTAGCTGTCTCCCGTCCCGGCTATCTGGGCACGCCGCTCGCGGCCGGCCGCACGCCGGAAGAACAGGCGGACGTCTGCGCCGAAGTCCTCGATCAGCTCGGGATCGCCGAGACAGCGGTCATCGCCATCTCCGGCGGCGGGCCAGCGGCGGTGCAGTTCGCGCTGAGGCACGCGCAGCGATGCGCGGGGTCTGGTGATGATCTCGGCGTGCAGCCAGCAGCACCTGGATGTGCCGGTTCCGTTCCGCTGGCAGGTAATGAAGCTGATGGCGCGGATACCCGGGATGTCCGCTTCCATGCGGAAACGTGTCGGGGCAGACCCGGAGAAGGCGGCGCAACGGGCGATTCCCAATTCCGAATGGCGCGAACGCGTTCTGCGCGATCCGGAGACTGCGGCCTTGTTCATGGGCCTGCAATCCTCGGTGCTCGATCGCATGGCGAAGCGCATCGCGGGAACCGACAACGACATCAGGCAAACGCGCGGCGCGATGGCGTGGCCGCTCGAAAAGATAGCGGCACCAATGCTCGTGATTCATGGAACGAAGGACAGCGCGGTTCCATACGGGCAAGCGGTGCGGCTGGCTGCTCGGGTGCAACGCGCCCAGTTGCTGACGATTGACGGCGGCGAGCACGTGAGCCTCTTCACGCATCGGTACGAGATCCGAGAATGCGTCGGTCGTTTTCTCGAGTCCTTAAAGCATTTATCATTGAGCTATATACCACGAAAGCAGAGGCGAAACCAGGCCTCTGCGTTGTCTGGAGAGATTTGTGACAACGCTTCAGTGATGGCCTGATCAAGCGTTTCTGCGGTTCGGGCTTTGAGTTGGCGAAGAATCTGCTTGAGTTTGGACCAAGCCTTCTCGATGGGATTCAGATCGGGAGAGTAGGGAGGAAGGTAGAGCAGCTCAGCCTGGCGCTGTTCGACGCGCTGACGGACCCCATCGACTTTGTGCGAGCTGAGATTGTCCATGATCACCACATCGCCCGGTTGCAAGGCTGGGCACAGAACCTCGTCCAGAAAGCCGAGGAAAACTTCTCGGTCTGTGGGCGCTTCAATGGTCATGGCGGCAATGATGCCGCGGGTGCTCATCGCGCCCAGAAGGGTGAGAATCTGCCAATTGCCCTCCGGGGTTCCCTCGTGGACTCGTTGCCCGCCCGGAGCACGTCCATACAAGCGCGTCATGCGCGTGGTGACAGCGCTCTCGTCGAGGAAGATCAATTTTTCCGGTGCGATCGTACGGAGACGCTGGACGAATTCCTCTCGCCTGTGACGGGCTTCTTCTGTATCTCGCTCGCTGGCGTGGAGTGACTTTTTTTCAGTTTCAGCCCCATCCGCTTCAGCGCCCGGGCTACCTGTGCAAGGCTGATGGAAATCCCGCAATCCCGTTGCAGCTTCTCGCGTAATTGCTCCAGAGTCAGATCCGGAACCGCTATCAGCCACACACGCAACTGCTCCCGCGGACCGTCCAACAACTTGCGGGGTGTACCTCGCCGCTGCTCCACTCGCTCCATCTGGCCGGTGCGTTGAAACTGACCATGCACCTTCTTGCCATAAGCCAGACTCACCATGAAACGCTCGGCTAACTCATCAAGGGTGCCTTCGCCCGCCTCATAGGCGGACAAAAACCTCCGCCGAAGGTCATCGGAATAAGCTTTCGCCATCAACTCAATACGCAGAGAATCGCCAAACTGAGTATATACCTAAAAGAGAAATGCTTTAGTGTTTCGTTTCAGCCCGTTACCTTCCGCATGTACTCCACGTCGGCGCGGAGATCTGACATGGGCTCGCCCTGATACTCTTCCTGCTCGATGAAATAGTGCTTCACCCCGGTGGCCGCCTTCATGATGGGTTTGTAGTCGATAAACCCGTGGCCCATGACCACATTCTTGAACTTTCCGTTGCCTTCCTTTACCAGGTCCTTCACGTGCAGCAACGGGAAACGCTCCGGTGTTTTGCTCAGGTAATCCGCGGGGTCATGGCCGCCCGCCACCACCCACCCGCAGTCCATCTCGAAGAAGACGTATTTGGGATCGGTGCGCTTGAGCAGTTCGTCGTAGAAAACCACGCCGCCCTCATTCCCGAATTCGACCCAGTGATTGTGGTACCCGAAGGTCATGCCCGCGGCCTTGACCTTTTCGCCGATCTTATTGAACTCATCGGCAGCGTAACGCCAGTCGTCCAGGTTCATCTCGCCCTTGCGCGCGGGATCGCGATGCACGCCCGCCCAGGAGCAAATGATGTATTCGAGGCCCAGCGCGTTCCCGTACTCAATCCACTCGTCGAGCTTGGGCTTCAACTCAAGCAGCGCGTGATGGGTGCTGACGCAGCGCAGACCGGCCGCATCCATCGAGTGTCGGAACTCGGCAGCCGGCTTTTTGAAATATCCCGCCGCCTCCACTTCCTTGATGCCGACGGACGCCAATTGATGGAGCGTGCCGTCGAAGTCCTTGGGCAGCTGCTCACGGACCGAATAAAGTTGCAGGCCGACCGGCAGCCGATGCGTATCCGCCGCCAAAAGCTTGCCGCCAGCGCATGCCGCTGCGCCGAGCGCGCCTGCGGTCTTCAAGAATGTTCTGCGCGAAGTTGTTTTCATTCTGATTCTCCCCCGGGGTTCTACGCCCCTTTTATGTTTTGTGCCGCAGCGTCCCACGTGGCCACGTTGCGATGGAAGTAAGAGTGATTCGCCATGTGGCAGGCGATCGCCGCGTTATTTCCGAACACCTCATCCTCGATCACGTGCTCGCGAGTTTCCACGGCGCGGAAGAACGCGGCCAGATGATCGGCGGTGTCGTCATTCCCGCGAGGCGCCGAGAATGTCTCCACCTCGCCGAGTTTTGCCGGCTTTTCAGGATGCGCCGCTCGCCAATCGTCGTAGTACTTCTTCTTGGCTTCCGCGGTCCATCCGTTGGTGGCGTAGTATTCCGGCTGCGGACTGTTGTCCTGGGGAGCCACGGTAAGCGTGTTGTCGCCGATGGTCAGTGTGGCTTCGCGGCCGTAAAACACGGTCGATTCGGGATTTCCGTTGTTCTGGTTGCAGTGCAGGTTTACGGAGACGCCCGGATAATCGTACAGGGTGGCGAGCAGGTCGGGAAAATCGCGGCTATCTTTGAAGTGAGTCAGGCTGCCCGACGAATACGCGCGGGACGGGATCGCATTGATGCCACTGACGCATTGAATCCCGGAGATGAGGTGCACGAAAAGGTCGCCGGCCAGGCCCTCGCCGTAATCTGCGAAGCAGCGCCAGCGAAAGAAGCGCTCCGCGTCGAACGCCCGTTCGGGCGCATCGCGAAGCCACGTTTTCCAGTCGATGGTTTCCGGGCTCGCGTCAGGGGCGACGGGATAAACCCACGCTCCCGAAGGGCCGTTGCGGTCAGTGCGCGCTTCGATGTAGGTGACCTCGCCAAGGCGGCCGGATTTATAGATCTCCGCGGCTTTCCTGAACACGATGCTGCTCACGCGCTGGCTGCCGGCCTCGAATATGCGCTTGCCTTTCTGTACCGCTTCTACCATGGCGAAGCCGTCGCGCACATTGTGCGACATGGGTTTCTCGCAGTAGACGTCCTTGCCCGCGTCGAGGCAATCGAGGACCACGCGGCGATGCTGGAAGTCCGCCACCGCCACGATCACGGCGTCCACGTCTTTGCGGTCGAGGAGAGAACGATAATCGCGCGTGGTGGGAATGTCGGCCCCCCAGGCTTCCTGGCCGGCCTTCTGGTGCATGGTGTAAAGATCGGCAGTGCCGACGCATTCGCCGGTGGGCACCTGGCGCGCAGAGCGGAGCAGATCGCAACCGCGGATGCCCGTGCCGATGGAAACAAAACGGATCTTGCGTCCGTTCGCGGGAGGCGCTTGCGCGGAAAGTAATGATGGGGTGAGGACGGTCGACTTAACTGCCGCTCCTGCCGCCAATGCTCCCGCACCCATGCGCACGAAATCCCTGCGCGTCCAATGAGTGTTCATCTTGTCCTCGTAACTTGCAGCGCAATTCTCGCTCCCGGGGCGTAGTTGTGTAAAGTGCTCGCTAAAACGTTTTTCTTCGCGCATGGAATCGGGAGGGTTGGGGTTGAACGCGGGCCACCCGCGCAGTACTATTGACACCGATCATCCAATCAAATAATTGCGGGTCCAAAATGAAATCAATCTCGCGACTTGCGCATTCTCTTAGAGTTGCCATTCGTAACATTTCGTGCGTTTTTGCCGCAGGCGTGCTTGTTTCGGGCGAGTTATGCGCCGGACAGGCCGGATTGCAGCGCACTCCAACTCCCGATTTCGGCCCCAACGTTCTGGTGTTCAACCCCGGGATGCCGGCGGCGCAGATTCAGCAGCAAATCGACAAGGTTTATGCAGCGCAGGAGCACAGCGAATTCGGGCTTGAACGCAATGCCCTGCTGTTTCTTCCGGGTGAATATCACATCGATATCCCGGTCGGGTTCTACACGCAGGTGGTGGGGCTGGGGACCATTCCCGATGCGGTGCACATCGTGGGCAATGTGCACTCCGATGCGAGCCTGCCGAAAAACAACGCGACATGCACGTTCTGGCGCGGTGTGGAGGGGTTCGCGGCGACCCCCAAAGGCGGCACGATGCAGTGGGCGGTTTCGCAGGCTGTCCCGTTTCGCCGCATGCACGTGCTGGGCGACCTGGTGCTGCACCAGCACGGGGGCTGGGCCAGCGGCGGATGGATTTCCGATTCGCTGATCGATGGCAACACCGATTCCGGTTCGCAGCAGCAGTGGATTTCGCGAAACAGCGAATGGCGGAGTTGGACGGGTTCCAACTGGAACATGGTTTTCGTGGGGATGGTGCACGCGCCCGAAGGGGAATGGCCCAAGCCGCCTTATACGAAGATTGCCCAGACGCCTATCGTGCGCGAAAAGCCGTTTCTATTTGTGGACGAGCACGGCAATTGGGGAGTGCGCGTGCCCGCGCTGCGTACCGATAGCGTCGGCATTACCTGGCGCGGCGGCGTTACGCCGGGGCGCACAGTTCCGCTCTCGAAGTTCTATATTGCGCATCCGGGCGACAGTGCGGCGGCCATCAACGCGCAACTGGCGCAGGGCAAGAACCTGCTGGTTACGCCGGGGATCTATGAACTGGATGAGCCGATCCGGGTAACGCGTCCAAGCACGATTGTCCTCGGATTTGGTTTTGCTACCCTGAAGCCGGTGAAGGGCACGGCGGCTTTGACCACTTCCGATGCCGACGGCATTATCCTCGCGGGCGTGCTGATCGATGCGGGAGAGACAAAGTCGCCCGTGCTGATGGAAATTGGTCCGGAGGGAAGCAAGGCG
>Ga0306920_100008898_pt1 | contig 13366 bp, 13 predicted proteins | sample flu12Cox44000170_FD_204666 | JGI IMG/M metagenome (GOLD analysis project Ga0306920, IMG submission 204666) | Lab enrichment of tropical soil microbial communities from Luquillo Experimental Forest, Puerto Rico - flux4day.12C.oxic.44.000.170 (v2)... | ecosystem: Environmental > Terrestrial >... | reverse complement strand
AGTGGGTAGCCCTCCGAGCGCGCAAACACGCGCTCCACCAGCCCCTCATCCGGGGCCGCGCCGAGCAGGTCGCCGAGCTGCAGCGAGAGCTCCTCGCGCGTCAGCGGTGCCAGCTCGATCAGCCGCGAACCGTCCAGCCGCGTCAGCTCGGCAAGCAGCTCGCGCAGCTCGTGGCGCTGGCGCAGCTCGTCGCGCCTGTACGTCGCCACGACGAGCACCCGCTCGCGGCCGAGGTTGCGCGCCAGGAATGCGAGACACGCGCGCGTCGCCCGATCGGCCCAGTGCAGATCCTCGATCACCAGCAGAACTGGCGCGCTCTGACCGAGCCGGTCGACCAGCCACAGCAGCGCCTCGAACAGGCGCCCCCGGGCCGATCCCCCCGACGGCACGTCATCATCGCCGACCTCCCAACCCAGGGCCGGCAGCAACGTCGCGAGCTCGCTGCGCAGCGGCGGCGGGATCGCCTCGAGCACCGGGTCCCGATCGCGGACGAGCGCCCGCAACATGGCCGCTACGGGCGCATATGGCAGCTCGCCTTCGTCGAGCTCGAGACAGTCTCCGCTCAGGACCCGGCTTCCGCCGGCGGCCGCTCGCGCCGCGAACTCCGACACCAGCCTTGTCTTGCCGACGCCGGACTCACCGCCCACCAACGCGAACCGCGCCTCCCCCGTGCCCGCCTCGTCGAGCGCAAGCTCAAGCTCCCCGAGCTCGGCGGCCCGCCCGACAAGCGCTGAACTCGACACTCGCCCGTGCACGAGCGAAGTATGAGCCGAGCGCGCGGCACATTCGAGCCCGAGGCGTGAAGCCACGAGACCACACTGTCGAGTTCGCGTGCTGGGGGCGGCGGACACGTCGGGTCGGCGCTGCTGCTCGATCAGTAAGAAGCAGCCACACCGGCGGTGTGCTGCGCAGCTCATCAACCCCGCCGACTCGCGTCGACCTTGACGAAATCTTGACGGTGGCCAGCGGTTTCTTAGCGCCGCTTTGACGGAGCCTCGGCGAGCATACGCGGTGCACCATTTGAGATGTCTGTTGCCGATCTCCAGCCCGTTTCGCATCCGGCTCTCTCTTTCGGTCGGGGAGGGGGCTGGTGGCGGCGGGTCCGTCTCGCGCTGATCGCCGCTTGGCGGGCTGGGGAGCTTGACCGTCGGCTAGCCGCGGGTGAAAGTCCGGCGGACAGCGCGCTGCTCGCGATCAGGGGCAACCGGCTCACCAGCCGACGGTTGCGAGAGGACGTGGCGGCCGGGCTCGCGCGGGTGGTCCGCGATGCCGAGGCCGCCACTCACGGGTTCAGCGCAGCCGTGCAGCCTGATCGGCGCGAGGTGCTTGCGGCACGGACGGTGATCGTCGCAGTGTGCCGCCGGCTGAGCGCTCGCGAGCCGGTCACTCCGCGTGGCGTGATCCTGCTCCGGGGTCTGCTCACCGACGGAAACGGCCCGCTGTACCGGCCGAGCGGGCCCGGAGCACTGGGCAGCCGGCTGCGCGCGGCGGCCGCGGCGCTCGAACCCCCTGGCGCCCCATGACCAGCTCGCGACGGCGTAGTCTCCATGAGGCAGCGCACAAGACCGGAGCGACGTCGCGCGATGAGGGCCAGTTGCCGGGGACAAGCGGGATAAAGCGGAGCCTGAACGAGTCGGCCCACAAGCTGGGCTACGTCGCTCCGTCGGCAGCCAGCGCTCACGCCGAAGAGTCGGAGGCCACGCGGAAGCGGTTCGAGGCCCTGGCCGACTCCAACCGGGACGTGATCACCCACGGGAGCAAGGCGGTCCTGGCGCTTGGCGCGCTCGGGGTCGTCTACGGGGACCTCGGCACCAGCCCGCTCTACACCGACCAGGCCATCTTCACCTCGTACAAGGCCACGGCGCACATCGCCGCGGCGACCGTGTATGGGACCGCGTCGTTGATCTTCTGGGCGCTGATGATCATCGTGTCGATCAAATACGCGGGCTTCATCATGCGCGCGCACAATCGCGGCGACGGCGGGATCATGGCGCTGACCTCTCTACTGCAGCGCAACAAGGTCGTACACAGGACGCTGCTGGTGACGCTCGGCATTTTCGGCGCCGCGCTGTTCTTCGGCGACGGCATGGTCACGCCCGCGATCTCGGTCCTTGGGGCGATCGGGGGAGTTCAGGTCGCCACGCCGGCGCTCGCTCACCTGGTTGTGCCGATCTCGGTCGCGATCCTGCTTGGCCTGTTCATCCTGCAGCGGTTCGGGTCGGGAACGATCGGATGGCTATTCGGGCCGATCCTGGCCTTCTGGTTCGTGGTGATCGCCCTGCTCGGCATCAACCAGGTGGTCAAGGAACCGGCGGTGTTCCAGGCGCTGTCCCCGACCTGGGCCGTCCGGTTCTTCATCGATCACGGCGCCTCCGGCTGGCTCGTGCTCGGCGGCGTGGTTCTGGCGGTGACGGGCGCCGAGGCGCTGTACGCCGACCGAGGTCACTTCGGCGCCGGGCCAATCCGCCTGGGCTGGTTCGGCCTGGCGCTACCGGCGCTGGTGCTCAACTACCTGGGCCAGGGAGTTTTCATCCTCCAGCACCCGTCGCTGGCGAAAGACGCGAACACGTTCAACCCCTTCTACCAGATGATGCCCCACTGGGCCCTGTGGCCGATGGTTGTGCTCGCCGCCATCGCCACGGTGATCGCCTCCCAGGCCGTGATCTCGGGCTCGTTCTCCGTCGCCAAGCAAGCGGTGCAGGTTGGGTTCCTCCCGAGGCTGCGCGTACTGCACACGTCCAAGGTCGAGGGCCAGATCTACGTTCCGATCATCAACTGGCTGCTGTGTGTCGGCGTGCTCACGCTGACGCTCGTGTTCCGCTCGGCGAACAAGCTGGGCAACATCTACGGCGTCGCCGTCACGGGTACGTTCATCCTCAACACCGTGCTATTCCTGGCCGTCGCCCGCTTGCTGTGGCGCACTCCCAAGTGGAAACTCGCCCCGATCGCCGTGTTGTTCCTGACCGCGGAGGTCTCGTTCTTCGTCGCTAACGTCGCGAAGGTCGAGCACGGCGCGTGGCTCCCGCTGGTGATTGCACTCGTGATCTCGACCGTGATGATCAACTGGCGCCGTGGCCAGGAGATAGTCACCAGGAACCGCGTCGCGCAGGAGGGACCTCTGAACGAGTTCCTCGCCGGTCTGGACTCCAAGCGGCCGCCGCTTGTCCGATCCCCCGGCGTCGCAGTGTTCCTCTGTCGCAACAAGAACACCACTCCGCTGTCGCTGCGCGCCGACGTCGAGCACACACACACGCTTCCGGAGAAGGTGGTGATCGTCTCGGTCGACACGGTCAGCATCCCTCACGTCGAGACATTCGACAGGTGCGCGGTCGAGATCCTCGGCCACGGCCGCTTCAAGGTCGTGCATCTAACCGCGCGTTACGGCTACCACGACAGCCTCAACATCCCCGACGCGCTGGCCCTGGCGCGCAAGCAGGGGCTGCTCGAGCGCAACCTCGACCTCGAGCACGCTTCCTATTTCGTCTCGCGGATCACGATCACGCCGACCGACGCTCCCGGCATGCAGCCCTGGCAGAAGAACCTGTTCATCGCGATGGCCCGCAACGCGGCCGGTGCGATCGATCACTTCGGGTTGCCCAGCGACCGCACCGTCATCATGGGCTCGCAGGTCGCCCTCTAAACGAGTCGCTGTCGCACCGCCGCACTCAGAGCCGAGCGACCATCATCACCTCGTCGCGGTCGTCTCCGCGGGCAACTCGCACAGCGCCGGGATGACGCCCGACGACGACGTAGCCGAAGCGCTCATAGAAGCTCTCGAGTCGTTCGCCGCTCCGAACCGTGAGTTGGAGTTGCTCGAGCCCCAGATCGCGGGCCATCTGGTGGAGCCCTTCGAGAAGGAGTCGGCCGGCACCAGTCCCCTGCAGCTCAGGGCGGACCATGACGCGCAGCAGCGTGCGCCAGTGCCGCCGGATAGCCGAACCGGTATCCACCAGCAATCCCATCCCGACGCTCGCGTCACCTCTCCGCAGGGTGCCCAGCGCGTCGCGGCCAGCCGCGACGCGGCCGAGCGCCGCGTCAAGGGCCGCCGCCACCTCGAGGCGATCGGCGGGAGCGGTGAACCCGACGCTCCCTCCCGCGTTGGTGACCGCGATCCACGTTGCGAGCAAATCCGCACGCAGCTTCGACGAACCCGCTTCTGACGCGAGCACCGGTGCGAAGCTGACAGTGTCAACACCGTGAGGCATGCGGTCATCAGGCACGACGACCGTTGCGAGCGTCAGATGCCGAGCGACCGCTCCACGCTTCGGACCGTATCCGCGGAGTGGCGCAGGGCGTCGGCCTCGTCATCGGAGAGCGGCGGAGTGAGGACCACGTCGATACCCCTGCCGTCCACAATCGACGGCAGCGACAGGCACACGTCGTCGATACCGTACTGCCCGGTGAGGAGCGACGAGACCGGCATGACGCTGCGCTCGTCCTGCAAGACGGCCTCGATGATTCCGGCGGCCGAGAGGCCGACTGCGTAGTTCGTCGCGCCCTTCCCGCGGATGATCTCCTCGGCGGCGGTGACCACCTCGTGGGCGATGCGATCGAGCGTCTCCTCGTTGAGCGGCGCCCGTCCGGCCGGGGACCAGTCTCGAACCGGGACGCCGCCGATCGCCGCCTGGCTCCAGGCGGGGACCTGCGAGTCGCCGTGCTCGCCGACGATGAACGCGTGGACGCTGTGCACGGCGACGTCGCAGTGGTCGGCGAGCAGCGTCCGCAGACGGGAGGAATCGAGCACCGTTCCAGACCCGAACACCCGTCGGCTTGGCAGCCCGGACGCCTGCACGGCGGCGTAGGTCAGCACGTCCACGGGATTCGTGACCAGCAGCAAGATGGCCTGCGGTGACAGCGCGACAAGATCCGGCACGAGCGACCGGCACATCTCGACGTTGACGGCCGCCAACTCCAGCCGCGTCTGCCCAGGCTTCTGCTTCGCGCCCGCAGTGATCACAACTATGTCGGAGTCCGCCGTGACCGCGATGTCGTCGGATCCGATGACGTTCGCCGTGGGATAGAACTGGCTGCCGTGGTTCAGATCGAGCACTTCGGCTCGAACCTTGTCGCGATGGATGTCATAGAGCGCCATCGTCTTGGGGGCGCCCCTGATCAGCGAGGCGTATGCCACCGTCGCCCCAACGCTGCCGGCTCCGACCACCGAGACCTTCCGCCGCTCAGCCATCGGCCGAGCCTACCAAGGCAACCGTCCCGCGCCGACAATCCGCGGACGAGGGCACCTTGCTGCTGTAGAAGCGAGTCTGCACACGACAGCGCGCGATAGTAGGGTCCACGTCGTTCAGCGGTCAACTGCCGGCAGTTGTGCCGATCGGGGGATTGAGGGTTGGTTGAGACATTCAGCATCGTCACGGTCGTTGCGATCGCCGTTCAGACCGTCGCTTTGGTCGCGCTGCACTTGTTGCCGACCGGGTACGACCCGAGGATCGACGCCGTGAGCGATTACGGGATCGGGAAGTATCGAGGTTGGTTCTGGGCGCAGGCCCTGGCGGGTGCCGTGGGGTGCTTCACGCTCGCGATCGCGCTCGGTGACGCGAAGCCGTCGATGCCCTCGCTGGCGATCGTGTTGCTCGTGATCGCAGGGCTCGCGCGCTTGTTCATCCCGGTCTTCCCGACCGACCAGAACGGCAGTCGGTGGCAGACCGTTCCCGGCGCGATCCACATGATCCTCGCGATCGCGATCTTCACCGCGATCATCGTCGCGTCGGGCAACCTTGGCTCGACACTCGAACATAGGCCGGCGTGGCACGGCGTCAAGGGCTGGCTGAATGTCCTCCCGTGGGTGATGACTGGCGGCGCGGTTGGAACTCTGATCGCGATGAGAGGTCGAAGGCTGACGCACGTCGGGTGGTTCGAGCGGCTCTTCTATGTCGCCTCGATCCTGTGGTTCTTCATTGTCGCGATCGAACTGGCACGCATCTACTAGTCGTCGGAGAAGCTGCGGTGAACGTCGCAAAGGAGCGAGGACAATGCTGACCCTCATCACTGGCGCGAGCTCCGGCCTCGGGGCCGAGATGGCCCGCCAGCTCGCCGACCGTGGGCACGATCTCGTGCTCACGGCCCGGCGCATCGATCGGCTCGAACAGCTCAAGGCCGAGATCCTGGCCGCGCACCCCGCGCTGCGGGTCGACGTCGCCGCGCTCGACGTCGTCGACCAGGACGCGGTGTTCGACGTGTTCCGTCGCTTCGCTCCGCTGGAGCGGGTGATCGTCAACGCGGGTCTCGGCGGCGCGAAGGTTGTCGGTAGCGGCGGGCACGAGCACAACCGGGCGGTCGCGATGACGAACTTCGTCGGCGCGCTGGCGCAGGTCGAGGCCGCGATGGAGCAGTTCCGCGCGAACGGCCGTGGGCACCTCGTGGTCATCTCGTCATTCGCGGCGATGCGCGGTCTGCGCGGCGGCCCCGCGGTCTACGCCGCAACCAAGCGCGGGCTCGCGCACCTCGCCGAAGGACTGCGCTCCGAGATGCTCTACGCGAAACTGCCGATCACCGTCACGACTGTCTACGGGGGATACATCCGCTCCGAGATGACCGCCGATCAGACCGACGCACCGTTCACCGTCGATACGGAGACCGGGGTCCGGGCGATCGTCGCCGGCATCGAGGCCGGCAAGGACACGGTGTTCGCGCCCCGCCTGCCCTGGGAACCGCTTGGCCTCGCGCTCCGGGTCCTGCCGTTACGGATCGTCTCGAGGATTACGCGCCCGGCCAGGGGCGAGTAGATCCGGAAGCAAGGATGCGTGTGGCGCGATCTCGCCGCTGTTCAGGCCGGCTGGAGCACGCCTGCCCAGCGCTCAAGTCGGCGGTTCGGCTCGTACAGGTAGGCCGATCTCCACACCTCGCGCGTCTCGCGGATCGCGTAGCTCCAGTCGCGGCGGTCGGAACCCCGGCAGCCGTAAAGCGCTCCCTCAACCGACGACTCCCACGCCGAATCGAAGTCCATCCCGCTCGCACGAGCGACGTCGAGGAATTCGCGCAGTGCCCGCGGAGGTTCCGTCCTGATCGGACGCCGGAAGCCTCGGCCCGAGAGATAGAGGCCACTGTTGATGGACCGGTCCATCACTCACACGCGATTTCGGTCTCTTGAAAGATCGCAATGGGATGAGCGCATCAGGACGACGCTCCTCGGCTTCATGGCGGCCATGTCCGGATGAACACCTGACCGAAGGACAACGGCGCGGTTTCAAAAGCAAATACGCCGTTTGCGTGAGGGCGCGCGGTGCGACTCGACCATTGAGCGCGAGTGCTCGGGCGATCGGCAGGTCGCTGCTGCGGGTCGTCTTGGGCCGGCGGACGTCAGCAACTCGCCCGTGCGTGACGCTAGGGTGACGCAGGGAGGATCTCGTCCGGAGCAGACAACGTGCCAGACCTCATAGTCGCGGTCGACATCGGTACGACCAGCACCAAGGCGGTCGTGTTTGACGCCCAGGGCGCCGCTCACGGCGCTGGTGATCAGGGCTATCCGCTGCTCGAGCCGAAGCCGGGGTGGGCAGTCCAGGACCCGCTCCAAGTGGTGGCGGCCGCGCTGGAGGCTGCTCGGGCATCACTTTCGGGAAATGCGGACGTCGCGGGACTTGCGTTCAGCAGTGCCATGCACTCGCTTGTCGGTCTCGACGATCACGACCGCCCGCTGACCGAGCTGCTCACGTGGGGCGACGATCGTGCCGCGGAGCAGGCCGAGCGGCTTCGCGCGGAGCATCCGAAGCTGCATGCGAGCACCGGCACCCCTCTGCATCCTATGGCCCCGCTGCCGAAGCTGATGTGGTTCCGGGAGAACGAGCCCGAGCTGTTCGGCCGCGTGCGAAGGTGGGTGGGAATCAAGGAGCTGGTCGTTCACCGGCTCACCGCGGAATGGGTCATCGATGTGTCGTGCGCGAGTGGGACCGGTCTGATGTCGCTCGATACCCTCGATTGGGACCCGGTCGCGCTGGCCATCGCGGGTGTCGAGCGCGATCAGCTGTCTCGGGTGGTGCCGTGCGAGGAGACGTTGAGCCTCGAGTCGGGTGAGCTCGGGCTCGCGCGCCGGACGCCGTTGGTGATCGGCGGCGGGGACGGTCCGCTCGCGAACCTGGGGCTCGGAGCCGTCCGTCCCGGGGTAGCGGCTTGCTCGATCGGAACGAGCGGCGCGCTGCGATTGACGGTCGAGCGCCCCGGGATCGACCCGGCAGGGAGGCTGTTCTGCTTCGCGCTCACGCCCGGTACATGGGTGATCGGCGGAGCGATCAACAACGGCGGGGCCGTGCTCGCGTGGACCGGCGAAGCTCTTGCACCGGAACTCGGCCCGCATCCGGAGCAGGAGCTGTTGCGGCTGGCGGCGGCCGTTCCCGCCGGAAGCGAGGGACTCATCATGCTTCCGTACCTCCTCAGTGAACGAGCGCCTCACTGGGACACCGTCGCTCGGGGTGCCTACATCGGATTGCGGTACTTCCACCGCCGGGGACACTTGGTCCGTGCCGCGATCGAAGGCGTCTGCCAGCAGCTTGCGCTCGTGCTCGCGTCGATGCGTGACGCCGGCCACGAAGTCCGAGAGATCAGAGCGACCGGCGGTTTCGCGCGCAGCGAGCTGTGGCGGCAGATGCTGAGCGACGTGCTCGGAATGCCGATCGGATTCCCCGCGGCCGCTCAGGGGTCTGCGCTTGGCGCGGCGTTGCTAGGCATGAGCGCCCTCGGGCTGGCTGACTCGATTAGCCATGCAAGCGACCTCGTGCGGATCGACGAGGTCCGTCACCCTGATCCAGACCGGGCGGCGACGTACGCCGCGCTGCTTCCGCTGTTCGCCGATCTCTACGAGGACCTTGTGCCGGCGTTCAGGACGCTCGCGCACTCCGAGCGCGACTACGGGCGATGATCGCCTCGTCGGCCGCGTCTACGCGGGGACAGCACTCGGGCCCAGAGTAAAAGTGTTGTGATGCCAGCGGTTCCGGATGGCCAACCCCGAGCCGGATCGCGGGTTGCGCTCAATGAGGAAGGTCTGGTTTCGATCTTGCGTCTGTCTTAGAGCCTGACCGAGCAAGAGATACAGACGAAAGCGAGGCGAGCTGTGCGGCTGCTAGGTGTGGTTGGTGGGCGCCGTCTGGTGGTCGTGTGCGTGTGCACCGGCCTGATGGTCATGGCCGCGTCGGCTGCGCCGGCGAACGCCCAGGACTGCTGCACGCTGACCCTGTCGGGTCCCGCGACGGTGCCGGTCGCCACGACGATCACGCTCACCGCCTCGGGCAACGACCAGCTGTACCAGTCCTACCTGTGGGTCGACGCGCTTCCGGCGTCCATTACGACCTGCCCCGCGGGGTTTGAGACCGGCACCCAGGTCGCAACTGCCTCCGGGGGTGGGGTCGTCGCCGACGCGGAGCCCGAGACTCAGGACGCGAACGGAAACTTCACGATGCCCGTCGTCTTCAAGCCGGCCCCCGTGCCCGGCACGGTGCTGTTCTGCGCCTACACCCAGGGTTTCGGCACCGACACGTTTGCGATGGCGTCGCTGCTCGTCACGTCTCAGGGGAGCACCACTGGTGGCGGCGGTGGTGGCGCCGCCGGCACCGCGAAGCCGGCGAACAACGCCAGGCCGCGCGTCACCGAGCTCGGGCGTCAGCTCCGCTGCGTGCCCGGTCAGTGGTCCGAGTCCCCGACCAAATTCGCCTACCAGTGGCTCGTCGACGGAAGGGCGAAGACCGGCGCCAGCGGCGCAAAGCTGGCGATCAATCGGCGCCTGCGCCGCCAGAAGGTCGAGTGCCTCGTCACCGCGTCGAATACCGCCGGATCGAGCTCCGCCCGCAGCGCGCCGTTCAGCGTGCGCTGAGCGTGTTCGTCCGCGCGGGGTAGCCGCCCGGATCGCCGACACGCTCCAGAGGACTCTGTGTGGGTGCGTCTACGAGCTCGTCGCGCGCGGACCCTCCGAGCAGCGGCAGGGCGGCGCTCGCGGCCCGCTGCGGGTGCTGAGGCGGGCACGCCCGTGGGCGGCTCGTGACCACGACGTTAAGTAAATAAACAAAGGGAAGATTGCGGGGAGGGTCGGCGTCTCGCCGATTTGACGGTCTTTTCCTGCCAAGCGACCGCGAGTTCGACAGTGACCTATTCCTTCTCGCCACAGAGGGTGACTTTCACATGCCAGCACATCGCGGGTGTCTGGCGCGGCGGCTAACGCGACCGCGCGGCGTCACGCACCACTCGAACCCCCGTTTCTAACTGAGGAGTGAAATGACTGTGCAACGCGAGCACGCTGATGCGAGCGCGAATTCGGATGCGCTCGACACAAGTGAAGCCAAGCTTCAACGGACCTGGAACAAGGTGGTCGGACGGCGGGCCTTCCTGCGAAACGCGGGGTTGGCCACCGCAGTCGTCGTCCCCGCCTCCGGCATCGCCGCCTCGACCGCGATCGCGAATCGCTCGGCCCACCGTGCCGGCGATCCCACCGAAGGCGACTTCGCGATCCTGCGCTTCCTCTGCGCGGCCGAGATCATCGAGAGCGACCTGTGGTCGCAGTACGCCGCCTTCGGCGGCCAGGCCAGCACCGAGCGCCCGAACGACGGGGCCAACAACTTCTACGTCACGGCGCTGCAGAACCTCGATAGCGACATGCCGCAGTACATCTCCGACAACACCGACGACGAGGAGAGCCACCAGGCGTTCATCAACGCCTACCTGATGTCGAAGGGTCAGCCGCCGGTCGACCTCGAGCCCTTCCGGAACTTGCCGCCGAGTGCGGCAACCGGTGGCGGGAGCAAGCCGACGCTCACCAACTTGATGAGCCTCAATGTCGACACCAGCTGGTACCTCCGGTACCGCGCGGAGACCAATCCTGACTTCGGGGCGATGTTCGGACAGGCGGTCACGATCAAGAAGCAACCGGTGATCCCGATCTCGGACACCGAGACGCCGCCCGGCAACACGATGCCGGCGCCTCCGATACCGAACGACCCCGCCGACCAGCGGATGCAGGCGATCGCGAACAGCGCAGGGTTTCACTTCGCGATGATCGAGCAGGGCGGCTCGAGCCTATACACCACCATGTCGTTCAAGGTGACCAGCCTCGAGGTCCTGCGGATCGTCGTTGCCATCGGCGGAGTGGAGACCAACCACTTCTCGCTCTGGCACGACAAGGCCGGCAACGCCGTAGCTGACCCGCTATCCGGCGTCACCGACCCCAAGACGGGAACCACGTTCCCCAACCTGAACAACATGGGCGGAGAAGCCACCCAGACCAACCTGATCCTGCCGGAGCCCTGCGAGTTCATCCCGGGCCTGCCGCCCTGCTCGGTCGTGCGACCCACGATCGACAAACTCGCCGGCGCTCGCGCGGCGGTCAAGGCCCTGACCGACGACGGGCTGTTCACCAATCAGTCGGACGGGTTCTTCGACTTCATCCACCGCCTGGCGCAGGAAGCCGACAACGCGGTACGAGAGATCGGCTGAGTCGTGGTCAGCGGACTGCTCACGCCGGGGCACGTGATGATCGTGCTCGTGGTCGTGCTCATGTTGTTCGGAACCAAACGGCTACCGGAAGTAGGGAAATCCCTCGGATCGAGCCTGCGTGGATTCAAGCAGTCGCTCGACGGTCACGAGGAACCGGACCGCCTCGAGTAGTCGGGCGATGGACGCCGGGCGCGGCGGCTCGCCGCCGCGCCCGGCGCTGCCCAGCCGCCGGGTCGTCAGTCAACAGGCGCGGCGAGGAGACAGTTTGTATGGCGCGTGCTGGCGGCGCCAATGCGCGTCGCGGTCAGAGGGCGGCCCGGCCTTCGAACTCGCGCGCGAACTCCGCCGCCGCCGCTTCGCGTGCGTCGAGCCCCGCGCGGGTGCTCTGCTCGAACCGGTCGGCAAGCTCAAGCGCCTCGGCCAGATAATCCCGCGATGCGATGCGCTCCTCGATCTGGCGACGCGCGATGATTCCGGCCAGTTTCAGGATGTCGTGTGCGATGGGCCGGGTCTGGGGCCGGTGCAGAGCCTCGGCGAGACCGTCCGGGCTCCAGTTGATCGCGACGTCGTCGCCGACGCACAGTGCGCGCTCGACGCCCCACAGGATCTCCTTCACGGCCTCGTCGAGAACAGGCTCGAGACTCGCGCTCGGTAGGGCCTGAACATCGCCCCGCTCTGGCTCGTCCTGGCCTGATCTCGGCTCGTCGCACATGGTCGTTATCCCCTGTCACGGTCATCGGCAGCTTCCGGTTGCGCTTGATATGACCAGCGCGACGAGGCGCCTGGCAGCTAGTAGTAGTGCGCTCTGCCTCCGACAGCGCGCCCCACAGCTACGGGCTGGGCGGAGTCGCGCGGTTCAGTCGGCTCGGTGTTCGTGGACCTGCGAGAGAATCCGCCCAGTGGGGATCAGGATGTCAATGGTCGTGTACGCCGATCGCGAGCCGGTGGATTTGTCCGCGCCGAGCGACTCTCCGGGCCGCGATGGCCGCGAGCTGCTGAGGGAGCTGTATCCACGCACCCGGTTCGTTGACGCGGGCGACCGACCGCTATTGCAGGCGATGTGGCGCGACGATGACGACACGCTGGGCGTCGGCGTGTTTGCCAACGGCGCCGTCGTCGCGACCCGGCGGGCCTATCTTTTCAACCCATCGCGGCTCGAGTCGAGGTTCCTCAAGCGGGCCGGCGGCGGGACCGTGTGGCTGCTCGCCATGCGCGCGGTCTACGACATGTTCGCGTACGCGGTGTGGCGCGACGGAACGCTGACCAGGTCGCTCAGCGCCAACCCGGTCGGAAAGGTGTGGGAGTCGATCGGGGACCCGCTGCCGTTCGAGCGACCGTTCTGGGACGGCGAGCGGGTGGTTGCCGATTCCCCCGGCTACCCACTGCTGTTCCACCCGCTGGAGATGGGAGAAGCCGCGATCCGACAGGTGCTCGGCACGTTCTTCGAGAGTGTTCCCGCCACCGGTCTGGTCGATCCCGAAACGGTGCGGCTGCGCTCGTTTCGCCGGCAACGACGCTAGCGCCGCAGGATCAGCTTGCGCGTCAACGTCACGGGCTTCGCCCCGGGCGCGCTCGACACCGCGGTGATCGTCACCGGGATGCCGTCGCGCGCACGGGCGAGCGCGCGGAGGAAACGAGTCGCGAATCGGAGCCTGATCGTCGCTCGTCCCGCGCGGCGCAGGACGGCCGAGCCGTGTGCCAGCGACAACGTCTTCGCGCCGTGCGCCGGCTTCAGGCCGAGCCGGCGTGCTGCCGTGGTCGTGATCGTCGCCGTGAGCGAGCAGCGGCCGGCGCCGGTCAGACGGCAACCGATCCGCAAGACGCCGGTGCGGCGAAGCGACCCGATCCGGGCGGACGGAAGGGTGAGCGCGACCGCCGGCGCGCTTGGAACCCCACCGCCGGTGGTGCCCCCGCCGGCCGTGGGGCCCCCGCCGCCCCC
>Ga0306920_100008897_pt1 | contig 13368 bp, 14 predicted proteins | sample flu12Cox44000170_FD_204666 | JGI IMG/M metagenome (GOLD analysis project Ga0306920, IMG submission 204666) | Lab enrichment of tropical soil microbial communities from Luquillo Experimental Forest, Puerto Rico - flux4day.12C.oxic.44.000.170 (v2)... | ecosystem: Environmental > Terrestrial >... | reverse complement strand
AATCTGGCGAGGCCAGAAAAACTGCCGCGCCAGTAATATCATCCACGGTTCCGATCCGGCCCAGCGGCGTACGCGAGAGCGCGAAATTGCGAAATGTCTGATCGCCCAGCAACTCACGGTTGCCTTCGCTCTCGGTCACGCCCGGCAGCAGCGAATTTACCCGGATCTTGCGCGGGCCGAGCTCGAGAGCCAAAGCTCGCGTGATGGCATCGACTGCGGCTTTCGTAGCGGAGTAAACCGAAGAGCCGGCGACTGGCGTCTTGCCGCCAATGGAGCTGACGTTAATGATCGAGCCGCCCTCGCCATTCATGATCTTGACCGCTTCTCTGGTCGCCAGTAAGAGTCCCAGCACGTTCAGGTCGAAATGCTTATAGAAGTGCTGGGAGTCGATCTCGTTCAGTGAACGGAACTCGTACACTCCAGCGTTATTCACCAGGATGTCGAGCGTGCCAAACTCTTTCTTAACCTGCGCGAAGAGCTCGCGGACTCCTTCCTCCTTAGACAGGTCAGCACCAACAGCAACCGCCTTGCCACCTGCACGTTGAATCCTTTGCACCACACCGTCTGCGCCGGGCTTGTCAGACGCATAATTCACTACCACACTGGCGCCCTCGGCACCGAGTTTTTCAGCGATGCCGGCTCCGATACCCTTTGAAGCTCCCGTCACAACAGCAACCTTCTCTTTAAGCTTTGCCATTTTTTCCTCCGTGTTCCGATTCCATGGTCACTGTGACATTTCGATGATTTCCGATTGATGAACGCGCGCCGAAAAAGATTCAACAGCAGACGACAAACCATTCCCTGCGCGGCAATCACAGTCCCTTCTCATACGCGGTTACTTCAATGTGACTAGCTCGTTCTTATGAACTGCGTCAGTCTCGCCCGATATTCTGCACCAGACCTTGGGTCGCAGTTTGAGGTTGACGAACCTGGCCTCTTGCGCACGTTAACCAATCCGGCGTTGCCGAGTGCGTTGAGAGGGTGCAAGAGCATCGCAGCAGGGATAGGAATTCGCAGCACATGCGCCACAACGCCACCTCCTTCCGGCGGGTGAAGCGGTCAGCAGCTAGAAGCGTGTTGGGTCCCGGCGATGCCTTGGTAATGCTGTTGAATGGCTCGCTGTCCGTCGTTTCTCTGAGCGGTCCTACTTTCCTCCGAAGGCTCGCAGCGCGCTAGTCTCGTCCGGTTTGATGTCGATCACCAGAGGATCGAGGCGGGTCATGCGCAGAAGTTTCTGCACGATCCCGCCGGGATTGACCACTTTCAAATCTCCACCCTGGTTGCGCAACGTCGCGACCGACACCGCCAATTCACCGATGCCCGAGCTATCGATGTAGCTCACGTCGTGAAGATTCAGCACAATCTTCTTCTGGCCTTGGCGCGCGAACTCGCGAACCACTTCGCGCAGCGGCGTCTCTCCTCCTGCGCCGAAAGCCAAGTCCACGCCGACATCGATTCGTCCGGCTATATCGAGGATGGTGACGTCTCCAACTTGCCGCGCCTGGTAGCTCATGCTCACGAAAGGTTCTCCCCGGCGGGTGGACCGCATGCAGCACAATCTACCATAGCCAGCAATGGTTTCGCGCCGACCGCAGGGCCCTTCGACCTGGCTTCGATTGCTGTCAGGACTCCGGCGTTTGCAGATGCCGACCAGAGTTTCACTCCGCAAATCACGATCCGCTTTTTTCACCATTTTGCCGGAACCGGACGGTGGCGCGATGGCGGCTCTACATACCCTTTGGGCTTTTGCCGGCCTGGAAGCTTAGGCGGCTTGTAGGGAATCTCTTCGTAAGGAATGCGACTAAGCAGATCCGCGATGCAGTTGAGGCGGGCGCGCTTCTTGTTATCGGAGGGTACGATCCGCCACGGCGCCTCGGGAATGTCGGTGGCCTGTAGCATAGCATCGCGAGCACGGGAGTAGTCATACCAGCGGCGATGCGACTCCAGATCCATGGGACTGAGCTTCCAGCGCTTGGTTGGGTCCTTAATGCGAGCGAGGAATCGCCGGTGCTGCTCCTTCTCCGTAACCTCGAGCCAGTACTTCAGCAGAATGATGCCGTCACGCACCAGCGCCTGCTCAAAGAAAGGACAGCCCACAAGGAAGCGCTCGTAGTCCTGCTTGGAGCAGAAGCCCATGACATGCTCTACCCCGGCGCGGTTGTACCAGCTGCGGTCAAAGATGACGACCTCGCCTCCCGCGGGCAGGTGCTCAATGTAGCGCTGCCAATAAATCTGCGTCTTCTCGCGCTCCGTAGGTGCTGGCAAGGCGATCAAACGAAAGACGCGTGGGCTAACGCGCTCAGTAATGCGCTTGATCACTCCACCCTTTCCGGCGGCGTCCCGTCCTTCGAAGATAACGACAATGCGCGCACCGGTGGTCTTCACCCAGTCCTGCATCTTCACCAATTCAACCTGGAGCTTGTAGAGCTCTGCTTCATATTCTTTGTTAGCAAGCTTGACGGCAGCGTTGTCGGCTTGTGGCTGGCTGTCTTGAGCCACGACTCCGGGCTCATGGTTGTCGTTGTTCTTGCGATTGTTCTTGTGGTGCTTGTGCTTCGAGCCTTTGCCCATGGCGTCGTCCTTATGGGTTCAAATTGACTTGGAATGACGGCACGATTGTACGCCCCTTGCGCAAGCATGGATGTGACGAAGCGCATACCGTCTGCCGTACATGGTGAATCAGCATTGCACCCTAGGGGCATTCAGCGAGCATTCGTTCCTGGGCCTCGGCCGCACAATTCCCTGGCCTAAGGCGCTGTCGGTTTACCCGCAGTCACGGGGCGGCGAGCCATCGCGGGAATCGGGAGGTACCGTGCAGCACAGCCTTCAGCAAGGGGACTCAGGCGACACCAGGTTGAGCGGCGGCGCTGCAAACAGCCTTCTCAGTTCGTCCCAGCAGAAATGGGCAGCGAATGCAGATTTCTGCCGTTCGCTGCACACCTGCTTCACTTGGTCACGGATACGTCTTGGAGCAACTCTTTGTCGCACGATTCAGCAACTCTGCTCGCAACTCCTGCCTCCCATGCGGTTTTACACTAGTGCTAGCAATCTATTACGGAGTGCAAGAAGCTTCTAGCAGGAATTGGAGACGCTGCCGGCAGAGCTAAAACATCAGATTCGCAGAGCGGGGGAGGCAGCTGGTCAGGGGAGGCAGCTGGTCAGGCGATGTCGCTTGGCTCTAACGGTTTCGCCGGCGTTTGATCCCGCGAATCGCCCGCGCAAGCTGCTGACCGCAACCTAGCATTCCGCAAGCGCGTGCCCTGCGCGCTCAGCACGAAACCGGCGTCGTGCGGTAAATGGCAGCCCCTCGGGTTTGTCCCAACGGAATTGCAACAACTCAAACCGCCGGAGCAGTGTGCCTGGCATACGAATGGTGTGCACTAACGTTGCAGTGTCCAATCGCGGTTGGATTGAGAACAGTGAAACCAAGGGTCTTAAGGAGAGAAGCATCATCATGAACAAGTTATTGATCGTCGTTGGAACCTTGCTCGCAAGTGGTGCGCTTGCGTTGGCACAAAACAGCACGTCACGCTTCGACGCGTTCGGCGGTTATTCCTACTTCAATGGCAACACCGTCGGTGGTGCAAACCGTTTCAGCTTAAATGGCTGGAATTTCCAGGGCACGTACAACGTGAACCATTGGCTCGGCGCTACCGCTGACTTCGGCGGATACTACGGATCCCCGTTCAATATGGGAGCCAACAACTACAGCTTTTTGTTTGGCCCGACCGTGAGCATTCCTACCGCGCGCTTCACGCCGTTCGTCCACACCCTGTTCGGTGTCGACAGGTCCGATGCGGCCGTCTATGGCTCTACGGGCAGCGATAACGCATTCGCCATGGCCATTGGCGGCGGAGTCGATGTGCCGGTTCACTCGCACCTGTCATTTCGTCTTGCCCAGGTTGATTGGCTGCGCTCGGAGCACTTCAGCACCGATCAGAACAACCTGCGGGTCTCGACTGGTATTGTCTTCCGCTTCGGAGAGTAAATTTACGCTTCGTTCCGGGCAAGCCGGAGATTCCTCCCCTTGCCCGGTCCTCATTTTCACAGCTTCGTTCGCCGCTTGCACAAACGCGAGCAGTTCATACGTAGACCGTGAACATGGTCAGACCCATCGATCCCTGTAGAGACCCGATCCCCTCGAGCGTAATCCCGCTGCTGGCGTAGACGCTTGCACACGAGGTCGCCAATGAGCACCCCTGCGAAAACACCCGGGGTTGGCCTTTCCGCCGTCTTCGACGCGCATCTGGACGCGGAATTTGTCACTCATGACGTTGATGCCACGATGGCAACCATGACGGATAGGCCGGATCTGACGCATGTCCCCGTCATGACCGGGGGCTCAGGCCGGGACGAGGTTCGCGACTTTTATAGCAAGTACTTCATCGGTCGCTGGCCGGCTGACCTAGTGATTACCCATTTATCACGAATCATTGGCCAAGAACGCGTCGTTGATGAGTTCATCGCCAGCTTCACGCACGACATTGAAATGCCCGCGCTCCTTCTCGGAATTGCGCCTACGGGGAGAAAGGCCGAACTGCCGCATGTTGTGGTAGTGGGTTTCGAGAGTGGGAAAGTGGCGTACGAGCACATTTACTGGGACCAAGCATCGCTTCTCGTCCAGATTGGACTGCTTGATCCTGCACACTTGCCTGTTACGGGGGCCGAGCAGGCGCACCGCTTGCGGAATTCCGCTGTGCAATGCAATCACCTGATACAGCGCGCAGAGGACGAACGTGCGCATCCGGCACAACGCGCCTGACACTGACATGCAAGCTGCGAATATTCGCACGAATTCATCTCCGCTGCGATGCTGGTATCTGAAGATGATTGCCGCATTCACGTTGTAAGGGGCGCGCCGGGCCATCGCTCGCGGGCCTGCCTTCCCCTACAGTCAGCTTCCACAGCCGCACGATGGTCTCGATGCACGCGCGGCACAACCTCAAGTTCTGCTCGGCGCAACCGGAGCTACATATCTCACATTTCATCACGACACTCCGACCAAATCAGATGACAACGGTAGAAACCCGTCTCTATTCCAATGGACGCGGATAGGTAAGCATCGGATGTGAACGTATCGTCACGGGAGTGTCATCTTATTCCCCTGTTGGAGAACAACGAGGGCGGGAGTGCAAACGCCATAGCACCAACAAGCACTGATACGTTCAGTTAATTGGGCTTGTTATCATGTGTCCGTCATGACCAAACAACACTTCTTCTGCCGGCTGATCCCGCCGCGCCCGACGTTTCCGCAAGACATCACTCCCGATGAGAAGCACTTGATGCAGGAGCATGCGCGCTATACACATGAGGGATTTGTAGCAGGCAAGGTCCTGATCTACGGGCCAGTAAGGGAGCGTGGCGGAACGTTCGGCATGGCAGTGTTCGAAGCATCCGACGAGGCTGAAGTTCGACAGTTCCTGGAGAACGATCCAACCGTCAAGGCCGGACTGAACCGCTTCGAGATTTCCCCCATGATGGTCGGTGGCGCCCGGGGGAAGCAGCCGACTGAAGGATCCTAACCGGAAGAGGTGCTCGGTGCCGGAGGTTGCCGACATCTCGAAATCCAAATCGAGAGCCGCTGCGCGGAGCCATTCTCTCCGAAGAGTCGCGCCCGGTCGACTACGTCATTACCGCGCTCGCGGTTGAATGCTCTGCATTCTCGGCGGCGCGCGCTGGAAGCGCGTAAAATCAACGCCAAACGGCACCTGCGGGGCGAACTGGAATATGATGAGATGCTGGTTGTAAAGCGGGTACAGACCTAGCGCAATCTTCTGGCCACTTTTTTGAAAGCATCTTCCATGTGAATTAGACTGCTTACCGGAGCATTCGATGACCACGCCTCCGCGGGCCTCGGTCGAGCCGGCAGCAGGAATTTCTTTTCGCGAGCTGCTGGCTTACACCGATTATCTTTCGAAACGTTGGATGCAATACTTCAGCGAAAATCCGGCCGCGCTTGACGTGGGAATAGGTGGCCGAACGCCCAAGGTGCGCGACCTGGTCTTTCACCTTATGGTGGTCGAGCAGACCTTCGCCAACCTTTTGCACGACAACCAGCCGCCCGATCCGCCGGCAGTCGCCGCAGAAAAAGCTGCACAGGAGCCGCGAACCCCAGAGAATCTCGCTCGCCTGCATCAGCGGGCGTATGACAAGCTCACGAAATACGTCGCCTCAGCCAGCACCGTGGATCTCGACCATCTGGAGCGGGTGGGTCCCGCCACCATCACCCGTCGGAAGATTCTGTCGCAGGTTACGCTCCATAGTGTGCACCATTGGGCGCAGATTGCCATGGCAGTGCGGCAGGCAGGATTTCCCACCCAGAAACCACTAGACATCATTCTGACGGATGTCATGGAGTAGCTCAGAACCCTTCCACGATTGTCTCCCCCGTAGCAATATGCCGGTAGTGAGGCGGAGGTGCCTAGTGTGGGCAGGCTGATTGTCGATGGGAGGCTCTCGGCAGCGCAGCTTATTGCGCGGCCTGAGGCTTGGGCTTAGGTTCCTTGATAGTGCCTAGGACCTTCTTCATCTTGTGGAAGTCACCGGTCTGGAAACCATACGTCCGTTCGGGTAGCTTCGCAGCTTCTTCTCTGATGGCTCTTTCGCGGTTGCCTTGGTTGGTATGGTCGGACATGAATTGCGGTGCATGCTGGCCGGTATTCAGCTTCTCGAAGGATTTCGCCATCTGGACAGGATCGAATCCCGACTCGGCCATCAGGTGCGAACCCATCAGGTCGGCCTGCGTCTCAGCGGTGCGCGAAAACTTCAGCAACACGCTGTTGGTTCCAAGTCTGATGCCAAGCTGCGTCAACCGTCCCATCATCGAGCTCGCTGCCATCTCCGACCCCAGCACCGCGGGTAGTTGTATTAGCTGCACCTTGGACGCGTGATTGGTACTATGACGCAGGATGACATGTGACATCTCATGTCCCATCACGCCGGCCAGCTGCGCTTCGTTACCGGTGTTGATGAACATGGGGCCGCCGGGAAGCGCGCAGGCATTGATCGAGGAATCAGCCACGACCTCGAATGAAAAAGAAAAGCCACTCTCCTGCGCTTCCCGTGAACTTGCCAGCCGTCTGCCAATCTCATTCACATAATGGCTGAGCGTGGGATCGTTGACAATCGTCACCTGTTTGCGCACCTGTGCCGCCGCCTCCTTATCTCATTGGGATCGTCACGCTGCTCTCAAACATCGTCAGCAATGTTCCAGCTGTGATGCTGCTGAAAGGCTCATCCCGCAGTTTCACGATCCCCATACAGCCTGGCTGATGCTGGCAATGTCAAGTACTCTGGCCGGCAACCTGACGATCAGCGGATCAGTCGCGAACATCATCGTCGTCGAGAAGGCCCGCACTGAGACTCACATCGGCTTCTTCGAGTATATGAAGGTCGGATTATCGGTAACGATTCTGAGGCTGGCAACCAGTGGGTTGTGGCTGATACTCGTGCACCACTGACGTCTATCGCGTCGCGACGGCGGTGAGAGGAAGAGAGTCTTTCGCGCCGGTTGCGCTGATTGCCGCCAGGCGCAACTCGGCCTTCAGTCCCGCCATTGCAAGCTGTTCTTCGACACGCGTGCAGACCTGTTGATGCTCGGCTTCAGGATCCAGGAACAACAGCACGGCAGGCCCAGCGCCACTGAGCGCAACGCCCAGCACGCCGTCGCCGCCCGCAAGCTCCGACAGCGCCGGCAGCAAAGGGCACAGTTGCGCGCGATAGGGATGATGAACGCGATCACTCAGCGCCTCCCTTAGCCACTCGCCGCGCCCTTGTGTGAGAGCCATGACCAGCAACATCGCGCTCTGCACGTTGTGTACAAGGTCGACCCGGCTATACAGTCCCGGCAGAACTCTTCGTGCCTCGGAGGTCGCCAAAGGGTTGTCGGGAATCGCCAGCAGAAGCGGCCATGGCACCGAAAGCGGGATCGGTAACACACGGACCGTCGGTGTAGGGTCTTCGCGTAGATTGCCGATGCTTCGAGCCATCACCACGCCGCCATACCAGCTGGCAGCTACGTTGTCGGGATGCCCTTCGCAAGCTGTAGCCTCGGAGACAATGCGATCGCTCGTCCACTCGAGTCCGCCAAATGATACCGCTAAAGCCACACCAGCCAGTGCAGCAGCAGCGGACGAGCCGCAGCCCATGCCCAGAGGAATTTCATTGTCAACCGAGACCGCCAGCGGAATAGTAGCGATAGACTCGCGTTGAAGAATCTTCTTGTAGGTGTCAATGAGCAGGTTGCCGTCCAACCGGCCGCAGAGATCGGCATTACGTCCTGACGCGATCAACGAGAACCCCGGGGCGGGAGTGGCTTGCACGCGCAGTCCAAAGTTGAATGCCAGCGCCGCCACATCAAATGCCGGACCTAGATTGGCCGACGTCGCCGGAAAAAACATTCGGAACGGAGCCGTCGAGCCGCGGTGATCAGGCATCGCGCTTCTCCTGTGCTTCAAGAGCGCGAAGCACACTATCAGCGCTGGCGCCGAGCGCGACCGGTGACTTGCGCTGAGATGCCGTCAACTGGCGGAACTCGGCATCGGCCACGTGTGGCACAGACAGGTCTCCACGGTGAAACCTGATGGCGTACTCGGGATCTTTCAGGAGATGCCCGGTCAGCATGAGCACCACACTGTCATGTGCATGAACGAATCCGTTCTTCACCAGCTTCTTCAAGCCAGCCAGGGTGACGGCCGATGCCGGTTCGCAGCCAACGCCATCGGAGCCGATCTCCGCCTTCGCAATTGCAATCTCGGCTTCGCTAACCTGTTCGACACAACCGCCGGTTGCATCCAGCACACGCACGGACTTCTTCCACGACGCGGGCTTGCCAATGCGAATCGCTGTGGCCAGCGTTTCCGCCTCGACCGCGACGAGTTCACGCCCCTGTTTCTCGCGCATCGTCCGATACAGCGCATTCGCGCCGTCAGCCTGTATCACCGAGAGTTTTGGCAGCGTCGAAATCAGCCCAAGTTGTTGCATCTCAACCAGCGCCTTTCCCAAGGCTGAGCTGTTCCCAAGATTGCCGCCGGGAACAATAATGTGATCCGGCACGCACCAATCGAGCTGCTCCAACAGTTCGATGGCGGCAGTCTTCTGGCCTTCCAGCCGGTACGGATTGACGGAGTTCAGCAGATACACCGGATAACGGCGTATCACTTCGCTCAACACGCGCACGCATCCGTCGAAGTCAGTGCGCAGCTGGCAGGTCAGCGCGCCATAATCGAGTGACTGTGAAAGCTTGCCCCACGCGATCTTGCCCTCGGGAATCAAAACCAGGCTGCGTAATCCGGCTCGCGCCGCATATGCTGCCATTGACGCCGAAGTGTTCCCCGTCGAAGCACATGCGACCCAGGCAAACTTGCGCTGCCTGGCAAAGGAAATGGCAACCGTCATTCCAGTGTCCTTGAAGGAGCCGGTCGGATTCATCCCTTGATGTTTGGCCAGCAACCTCACGAGTCCCACGGCGTGGGCACAGCGGGGCAGTTCAAACAACGGAGTGTTGCCTTCGCGGAGGGTCACGGCGTTAGACCACTGCTCCAGGCCAGGAAGCACCTCGCGAAAGCGCCATACGCCGCTCGTATCCAGCGGGTGATTCGAGAGGCGGCGTTCGCGCCAGAGCCTCTTCAACTTCGTACCATCTTCAACCGAGGCCAACCTCCATCCCGGAAAATCGATCTCCAGCAGGTCGCCACACGCAAAGCAGCGAAAATCGGACGCCGGCGAGGGGCTGATCTCGCCGCAGGAGATGCAGCGAACGCTATGATCCAGGGCGGCTGTAATAGTGATGGGTTGAGGCCCCTCTCCCATAAATGATCCGGTTATCGGGATAGCTCATTTTAAGCTACGGGGAAAAACAAGGAGGAACCGGGGTTCCTCCACAAGCTGGCTACAGATTTGGAAGCAAGAACGCAAACGCGCCTATTCCACGTAGGGCTTCCAGGTCTCATCCTTCGTCTGCATCAACACGATGCTCACCTTGGCGGGAGGAGCACTGAAGAAATCGACACCATAGTCCTTGATCAGGGTTTGCCGGTCCCATGTGCTGAAGCCCTTCACCAGCTCGGCAGAGGCATCAAACTCGCGGCCCAGGCGATTTGGTTTCCACTGCCAGGTGTACTCGACTCTTGCCAGGTGCGGATTGATCATCTGGATACTTGTGATGTCCACCAAAATCCGTTCCGCAAGCGGCACCCGGTAAGTGACAATGCCTTCTTTGCCACTTTGGCTTTTTTCCACTCCTTTGATGCTCTCGAGCAGCTTCTGACCCTCAGGAGTCATGGTCGAAATAATCGAGTTCCAACTCTTCGGCTTGACCACCAGAACACCGACTTTGGCCAGTGCCTTATAGTGCGGATCCTTCGGCTTATCATTGACGCTGGAGGTGATGATTCCGGTGCTGAACTTAAGGGTCGCCGGACCTTGCGACTTCAGAATTTCGTTGATCGCAGCCGAGGCGACGGGCTTGGTTAGTTTGGAATTCGCGCCCTTCACGAAGTAGTAAATCGTGCCGCCTACCACCATAATCAACGCACCTACGAATAGCATTGGCAGAAAACTGGAGGTCGTCTTCTCCATTGCGACTTCCGCCGCAAAGAGCTCTGGTTCTTTCGCAGCGGGGGCAACAAGCTGCGGATTGGCTTCAGTATCTCTTGGTTCGATTACAGTTGGCATTGCCTCACACCTCCGGTGCACTCGCGCTGCCGCCCGGCCGCGAAGGAGCAGGCGATGCTCCAACTTCGTGGCTCCATCTTTGTGGGCACGCTTCGTCGTGCCCGGGCGCAGCGGCCTCTAACAGTCCCAGTATGGACTTTGCGTACAAAGGTGCAGTGAGGCCCGTCACTTCGCGTTGTGAGCGATGTCGGTCAATCGGGCAGTCCTCAGGAAGTTCCGAATGCTCGGCAATATATTTGCGAATACCGGTTCCCTGACCGAGCCTACAGAACCAGCGGAATAACTGCGACTCCACTGCGCAGGCAGCCGCGATTTGAGAGCAGGAAATTCCTGGCGCAAGGCGTGCGAGGTAAGTCCTTTCAGTCCGTAACCATTTCCGCCGCGAATTTTCTAGGGTCACTTCCCACGGAGAGATGGACGTGGTCAGGAATAACCTCCGCCTGGTGAATCGTCACCTGGAGCCTTTCCGCCTTTTCCCGCAGGAGCTGTTTCAATCGTGTGTCAACGGGCGTAACCAGTGCTCGCGCCGGTACTTTGGACACCACACAAGGTGGTATTTCAAGGTAAATACTGCTGCAGGTTTTCTGGCGTAGCTTTCGCTCACATGAGCAAATATGCACCCGTCGGATAACTAATGGCCTAGCAAAAAGCGTAATCGGCGCGGACACGCCGAACGCCACTTCCTCTGTCGCCTAAAAGCGACAGTCCCGGAGGCTAAGAATTCGATGGGCTTGTGTGATCACTGTAGAACATGGCACGAGTAAGTCTTGATGATCAGCCACACGCGAGAGCCCGTCTCCACCTGCAGCGCGTGACGGCCTCCCGGCGTCAGGTGCACTACGAACTCCGGTGCACAATTTACCCTGGCAATTACCGTAACATCCTGCTGCTCCAGAGAGGTCACGGTTCCTTCCAGGACATTACGTGCGCTGAGCCCTTTCGGCGAACTCGATCCCAGCAGGATGTCACCGGCGCGAATTCCAACTCGCACCTTCTGGCTGGGGTCGACGCGCACCAGCGGCACTTCCAGGCTGGCTGCAAATCCGACAATCGGGCAGGTCATCGTTCCCTGCTCGATATGAAAGGCGGAGACTTCGCAATCAAAGATATTCTCAAAGCCAGCCAGTTGCGCAATCGATTCCGTCCGGGGACGGCTGAGCACATCTTGCGGAAACCCTTGTGCGAGCACGCGTCCGGCCTCGAGGACCAACACGTTCTCCCCCAGGGCGAAAACCTCGTCACGATTGTGCGTGACATAAAGAATCGGAATGCGGTGCCGGCGGATCCAGGCGCGAAGATCGTCGACGATTTTTCCTTTGGTAGCCGCGTCAAGCGCCGTCAGCGGCTCATCGAGCAGCAAAAGGCGCGGACGAGTCACCAGCGCACGCGCCAAGGCCGCTCTTTGACGCTCCCCGCCGGAGACCTCGCTGGGTCGGCGCCCTGCTAATTCAGAAATCCGAAACGACGCAAGAATCTCGCGCCTGCGGTGCTCCCGTTCTGCGCGCTCGAGGTGGGTCAACCCATAGTCGACGTTCTGCTTCACTGTCATGTGGGGAAACAAAGCAAGCGATTGCAGAAGGTATCCGGCCGCGCGCCGATTTGGTGGCACGTTGACTCCGCTGATGGAGTCGAACAGTACCGTTTCGCCTATGGCGATTCGTCCGCCGTCCGGGTGCTGCAGTCCGGCGATGCAATCCAGAAGCGTGGTCTTGCCCGCCCCGGAAGCTCCGAACAGGATGGTGAAACCAGCCGGTACAGAGAAATCCGTGTCGAGGGTAAAGTCTGGTCCACTGCCGTTGCGCAAGCGCTTTCGGATGCGCACGCACAGAGTTTCTTCCGCTTGAGGCGCTGGGGGGGCACCGTTCATCGCAGCTCCCATCCACGGTGGCGACGCAGACCGTACAACCCAGTCAGCAGAACAAAACAGAGCAGCAGCAACAACAATGCGGTGTGATTGGCGGCGGCATAATCCAGCGCCTGCACCTGGTCGTAGATCAGGATCGAAACCGTCTGGGTGGCGCCGGGAATGTTACCGCCGATCATGAGTACCACGCCAAACTCCCCCAAGGTGTGTGCAAAGCTCAACACCGTGCCGGTGAGGACGCCAGGCATCGCAAGCGGCAGGACAACACGCCAGAAGGTACGCCAACCGGACGCCCCCAGCAGGGCCGACGCCTCAAGCAGTTCACGATCCACCGAGGCAAACGACGCGGCCATGGGCTGGACTGCGAAGGGCAAGCTGTAGAGCACCGATCCGATGACTAACCCCTCGAAGCTGAAGGCGAGTCCGTGTCCGGTGAGAGACTGATACCAACGTCCAAACGGGCTGAGAGGGCCGATTGCAACGAGGACATAGAATCCCAGCACCGTGGGCGGCAGGACGATGGGTAAGGAGACCAGCGCTTCGGCGAAAAATCTCCCGCGCCAACGCGAATACGCGAGCCAGTACGCCACCGGCAAACCGATCACGAGCAGGATCGCAGAAACGATAATGGCGAGCCGGAGTGTCAGCATCAGGGCTTGCAGGATCATGGCCCCACCGGCGCCCGAAATCCATAGTGCTCCAGAACTGCTCTGCCCTCGCGTGAGAGCAGATAATCGAGAAAAGCTTTCGCGGCCTGCTGATGCTTTGACGCGGAAACGATGGCCGCAGCCTGTTGCAGCTCAGGATACGACTCGGAAGGCAGCACCCAG
>Ga0306920_100008896_pt1 | contig 13368 bp, 13 predicted proteins | sample flu12Cox44000170_FD_204666 | JGI IMG/M metagenome (GOLD analysis project Ga0306920, IMG submission 204666) | Lab enrichment of tropical soil microbial communities from Luquillo Experimental Forest, Puerto Rico - flux4day.12C.oxic.44.000.170 (v2)... | ecosystem: Environmental > Terrestrial >... | reverse complement strand
CGAGACCATCTACCAGCGCTGCGACCTGCTGCCCGAAAGCCACGACCCGACCGATTTCAGCCGGGCGGTGGAGGTGGCGCGCGGGGCGCGCTTCGCGCTCGGCATCCTCTATCGTCGGCCGCCCGATCGGCCGCCGGCAGTGGTGGCCGCGGAGCTGGCCGGCGAGGCGGGGGTGTGGCCGCCCATTGGGGCCACGTCAGCCTCGGCCTTTCCAGGGGAGGACTAGAGGGGATGACAACTGCGGGCGCGTCCCGGCCGGGGGCCGGGGTGCCCGCTATTCATAGCCCGCCAAGGAGTTGGCGGGTGCCGGGGGCGTGGGATGAAGCCCCCGAGAGACCCCGATCGCGGCCGGAGGGCTGGCCAGCGACGTGCGACATTGACCAAGTGTATGGAATCGTGTAGATTCCGCCTCGAATCTAACCTTAGCGTAAGGGTCAAACTATGACTGTCCACTCGATCGAAAGAACCCATCTGCTGCGCGTCGGGGACATCGCCCGGCTGTCGGGCAAGACCGTGCGCGCGATCCATCTTTACGAGGAAATGGGGCTGCTCCAACCCGCCACGCGCTCGAGCGGCGGCTTCCGGCTCTACGAGCCGGGGGCGGTCGACCGGCTGCGCTGGATCGACCTGCTCCACGGTCTCGGCTTCTCGCTCCACGAGATGCGCGACCTGGTCAAGTCGTGGTGGGGCTCGGGGCTCGGTCCCGAGGCGATGGCCCGCCTGCGCGCGGTCTTCCTGCGCAAGCTCGAGGAAACGCGCCAGGCGGTGCGCATGCATCAGAAGCTCGAGCAGGAGCTGAGCCAGGGGCTCGCCTACCTCGAGACCTGCCGCGAATGCGCCACCCCGGCGGCGGTCAACAACTGCGTGCACTGCGCGCAGGATCATGGCATGGCGAACGAGCCGGTGCTGGTGGCCGGCATCACCACGGCGCGCGAGTCCCCCCGCAAGCACGCGCGTCCGGGTTTCGTGCGGGTCGAGGACATCGTCTGAACATGGACCTTCCGATTCTTGGTCAGTCCGGAGCGCAGCCCGCTCGAACCGGCCTCACGCTCACCCCGCTCGCGGCCGGCAAGGTGCGCGAGCTGCTCGAGGAGCGCGGCACCCCGGCGCTGGGCCTGCGGCTCGGCGTGCGCGGCGGCGGCTGCTCGGGGAACTCATACTTCATGGAGTTCTGCGAAGCGGAATCTCCCGGTGATCAGGTGTTCGAGAGCCACGGCGTGCGGCTGGTCGTGGACTCGAAGAGCCTCGTCCTGCTGGGCGGCACCGAGGTGGATTTCGTCTCCGGACTGATGGGATCGGGCTTCAAGTTCAACAACCCGAACGTGCGCCACAGCTGCGCCTGCGGCGAGAGCTTCTCGGCCTAGGCCGGGGGAAGGGCACGGCATGAGCCAGACGCCAGAGCTGCTGGTCCGCGATCTCCACGTCGCGGTCGAGGGCAAGGAGATCCTCAAGGGCCTGAGCCTCGAGGTGCGCAAGGGGGAGATCCACGCCCTCATGGGCCCCAACGGCTCGGGCAAGAGCACGTTCGCCAACACCCTGATGGGTCATCCGCGCTACGAGGTCACCGCCGGCGAGATCCTGTTCAAGGGCCAGAGCGTTCTCGAGATGGAGCCCGACGAGCGCTCGCGCGCCGGCCTGTTCATGGCCTTCCAGTACCCGGTGGCGATCCCCGGCCTGTCGGTCGCGAACTTCCTGCGCACCGCCCTCAACGCCCGGCTGGCGCCGGCGAGCAACGGCGACGGCGCGGTGCCGGCGCGCCGCGGCATCGCCCCGCGCGAGTTCCGGGCCCTGCTGCAGGAGCACATGAAGCGCCTGCGCATGGACGAGTCGTTCGCCACCCGCTACCTCAACGACGGGTTCTCGGGCGGCGAGAAGAAGCGCGCCGAGATCCTGCAGATGGCGCTGCTCAAGCCCGAGATCGCGATCATGGACGAGACCGATTCGGGACTCGACATCGATGCGCTGCGCATCGTCGCCGAAGGTGTCAACGCGCTGGCCGGGCCCCATCTCGGGGTGCTGGTCATCACCCACTACCAGCGCATCCTCAACTACATCAAGCCCGACCACGTCCACGTCATGGTCGACGGGCGCATCTCGATCTCCGGCGGGCCCGGGCTCGCCCTGGAGCTCGAGTCGCGCGGCTACGACTGGGTGCGGGAAGGGAAGGAAGTGACTGCCCCATGAGCTCCGAACCCGCGACGCTCGGCATCCGCGACAGCTACACCGAGAAGTACGGCTTCCACGATCGGGAGCAGGCGGTGTTCAAGACCCGCCGCGGCCTCGATGCCGAGATCGTGCGCCAGATCTCGGAGATGAAGGGCGAGCCGGCCTGGATGCGCGACTACCGGCTCAAGGCGCTCGAGATCTTCGAGAAGAAGCCGCTGCCGACCTGGGGTGGCAACGTCTCCGCGATCGACTTCCAGAACATCTATTACTACGTCAAGCCGACCGCCGACGAGAAGAAGTCGTGGGAGGACGTGCCGGCCGACATGAAGCGCACCTTCGACCGGCTCGGAATCCCGGAGGCGGAGCAGAAGTTCCTGGCCGGCGTGGGCGCCCAGTACGACTCCGAGGTCGTGTACCACAAGATCAAGGAGAACCTCGAGAAGCAGGGGGTCATCTTCCTGTCCTGCGACCACGGGCTGCGCGACCACGAGGAGCTGTTCAGGCGCTATTTCGGCACCGTGATTCCCTCGACCGACAACAAGTTCGCGGCGCTCAACTCGGCGGTGTGGTCGGGCGGCTCGTTCATCTACGTGCCCAAGGGCGTGCACGTCGACGTGCCGCTCCAGGCCTACTTCCGCATCAACACCCGCGACATGGGCCAGTTCGAGCGCACCCTGATCATCGTCGACGAGGGCGCCTACGTGCACTACGTCGAGGGCTGCACCGCGCCCACCTATTCCAGCGATTCGCTCCACTCCGCGGTGGTCGAGATCGTGGTCAAGGCGGGCGGGCGCTGCCGCTACACCACGATCCAGAACTGGTCGAACAACGTCTACAACCTGGTGACCAAGCGCGCGCTGGCCTACCGCGACGCCACCATGGAGTGGGTGGACGGCAACCTGGGCTCCAAGCTGACCATGAAGTATCCGAGCGTCTACATGATGGAGCCGGGAGCGCACGGCGAGATCCTGTCGATCGCCTTCGCCGGGCGCGGCCAGCACCAGGACGCCGGCGGCAAGGTGATCCACGCCGCGCCCCACACCTCGAGCAAGATCGTGTCGAAGTCGATCAGCAAGGACGGCGGCCGGGCCGGCTATCGCGGGCTGGTCAAGGTGGCGAAGGGCGCGCGCGACTGCAGGAGCACGGTCAACTGCGACGCGCTGCTGCTCGACGAGGCCTCGCGCTCCGACACCTACCCCTACATGGAGATCGAGGAGGAGCGGGTCACGATCGGCCACGAGGCCACGGTCTCCAAGATTGGCGACGAGCAGCTCTTCTACCTGCAGAGCCGCGGGATCAACAAGGACGAGGCGGCGGCGATGATCGTCTCGGGCTTCATCGAGCCGATCGTCAAGGAGCTGCCGATGGAGTACGCGGTCGAGATGAACCGGCTGATCCAGCTCCAGATGGAGGGCTCGGTCGGATGACCGCCACTCACCTCGAGTCCGGCCCGCCGGCGCTGGTCTGGCCGGGCCTCGCGACCGCGCGCGCCGAGCGCGCCGGCGAGCCGGCGTGGGCCCTGGCGCAGCGCCGCGCGGCGGCCGCCACCGCGGCGCGCCTGCCGTTCCCGGATCGCGCGCTCGAGCTGTGGCGCCGCACCGACTTCGGCGCGCTGCCGCTCGCGAGCCTCGATCCGTTCGCGGGCGGCCCGAGGGCCCGCCACCTCGACGACCTGCCGGCGCCGATCATCGCCCGGCTGGCCGGCGAGGCCGAGCGCGTCGGGCTCATGGTCCAGCGCGGCGCCGAGGTGGTGTTCGAGCACGTCCCGCCGGCGCTGCAGCGCCAGGGCGTCATCGTGTGCTCGATCGAGCGCGCGCTGCGCGAGCACGCCGCCTGGCTCGAGCCGCGACTCGGCGCGTTGATCGAGACCGACCACGACCAGCTCACGGCCCTCGGCCGCGCGATCCGCTCCGGAGGCGCGTTCGTGTGGGTGCCGGACGGGGTCGAGGCCGCGCTGCCGATCCGCCTGTTCCAGTGGCTCGACCGCCCGGGGGCGGTCAGCGCGCCCTCCTCGCTGATCGTGCTGGGGCGCGGCAGCCGCGCCACCGTGGTCGAGGAGCTGCTGTCCGAGACCGCCGAGGGCGCGGCGCTCCACGATGGCGGCAGCGAGGTGTTCGTGGGCGAGGAGGCGCGGCTGATCTACGCCACGCTCCAGGACTGGGGGCGCCACGTCTACCACTATTCGAACCAGCGCGCCCGCGTCGAGCGCGGCGCCGAGCTGCAGTGGATCCAGACCGTGCTGGGCGGCCGCATGGTCAAGACCAACTCCTATTTCAGCCTCACCGGCCCGGGTGCCGAGGTGTACGTGCACGGCTTCATGTTCGGCGACGGGCGCCAGCACTTCGATCTCCACACGCTCCAGAAGCACCTCGTCGACCACACCACCAGCGATCTGCTGATCAAGGGCTGCCTCAAGGATCGTGCCCGCAGCATCTATCAGGGGCTGATCCAGGTCGCCGAGGGGGCGCAGCGCACCGATGCCTACCAGGCCAACCGCAACCTGCTGCTCTCCGACACCGCCCGCGCCGACAGCATTCCGGGGCTCGAGATCCTGGCCAACGACGTGCGCTGCACGCACGGCGCCACGATCGGCACCGTCGACGAGGAGCAGATGTTCTACCTGATGACCCGCGGGCTGCCGCGCAACCAGGCTCAGCGGCTCATCGTCGAGGGCTTCTTCACCCCGGTCCTCGATCGCATCCCGCTGGAGAGCGTCCGCGATCAGCTGCGGCAGGTGATCCAGCAGAAGATCGGCTAGTCCGGTGGCCCGCGTGATCGCGAGCGGTGCGGCCCTGGCGCCGGCCGCGGCGCCGGCGCCGGCCCGCGCCCCATTCGATGCGCGCCGGGTGCGCGCCGACTTTCCGATCCTCCGCCCGCGGCCCGGGCAGAAGCCGCTGATCTACCTCGACAGCGCCGCGACCTCGCAGAAGCCCGAAGCGGTGCTGCGCGCGATGGACGAGTACTACACCACCACCAACGCCAACATTCATCGCGGCATCTACCGCATCGCCGAGCAGGCGACCGCGGCGTACGAGGACGCGCGCGCGCGCCTGGCCGGCTTCATCGGCGCCGCCTCGCCGCGGGAGGTGGTGTTCACGCGCAACAGCACCGAGGCGCTCAACCTGATCGCCTACGCCTGGGGGCGCGCGAACCTCAGGGCCGGCGACGCCATCCTGCTCACCGAGATGGAGCACCACTCGAACCTGGTGCCGTGGCAGATCCTGGCCGCCGAGCGCGGCGTCGAGCTGCGCTTCATCCCCATGACCGGGCGCGGGGAGCTCGATCTCGACGCGCTGCCGCCGCGGCTCGCCGACGGGCGGGTGCGCATCGCCTCGGTGGTCCACATCTCGAACGTTCTCGGCACCGTGAACCCGATCGCGGCGATCGCCGAGCGGGTCCACGCCGCCGGCGCGCTGCTGGCGATCGACGCCTCGCAGAGCGTGCCCCACTGTCCGGTGGACGTGCGGGCGCTGGGCTGCGACTTCATGGCCCTGACCTCGCACAAGATGCTGGGCCCGACCGGCATCGGCGCGCTGTGGGGGCGGGCGGCGCTGCTCGAGGCGATGCCGCCGTTCCTGGGCGGCGGCGAGATGATCCGCGAGGTCCGGCTCGAGCGCTCGGAGTGGAACGAGCTGCCCTGGAAGTTCGAGGCCGGCACGATGCCGATCGCCGAGGCGATCGGGCTCAACGCCGCGATCGGCTACCTCGAGGGGCTGGGGATGGATCAGGTGTTCGCCCACGACCGCGAGCTGTCGGCCTACGCCATGGAGCGCCTCGCCACCGTGCCCGACCTGAGCCTGATCGGCCCCGACGCCGCGAAGCGCGGCGGGGTGGTGGCGTTCACCCTCGGCGCGATCCACGCCCACGACGTCGCGACCGTGCTCGACTCCGACGGCATCGCGGTGCGCGCCGGGCACCACTGCGCGATGCCGCTCCACGCCCGGCTCGGCATCGTCGCGACGGTGCGCGCCTCGTTCCATTGCTATTCGCTGCCCGAGGACATCGATGCGCTGGTCGCCGGGCTCCACAAGGCGCGCAAGGTGTTCGCGTGAGCGGCGGCTGGGACGAGATCTACCGCGAGAACATCCTCGAGCACTACAAGCATCCCCGTCACCACGGCACGCTCGAGCACCCGGACATCACCTACGAGGACGCGAACCCGCTGTGCGGCGACCACATCCGGATGGACCTCAAGGTGCGCGACGGCCGGGTCGAGGACGTGCGCTTCTCGGGGCACGGCTGCTCGATCAGCCAGGCCTCGGCCTCGATGCTGTGCGAGCGCATCGCCGGCCAGCCGCTCGAGGAGATCAAGCGCATCGGCCGCGACGACGTGCTGGAGATGCTGGGCATCGAGCTGGGACCGGTGCGGCTCAAGTGCGCCCTGCTCGCCCTCAAGACCCTCAAGGCCGGCGTGTACGGCATCACCCAGTGGCCGGGGGAGGGCGAGGGCTCGTGAGCGGGGACGGTTTCGTGACCGTGGCGCGGGTGGGCGAGCTGCCGGTGGGCGGCGTCAAGGTGGCCCGGCTCGGCGACCAGCCGATCGCGCTGTTCCATCTCGCGGGCGGCTACCACGCGATCGAGGACACCTGCACCCACGATGGCGGCCCGCTCGCCGAGGGCCTGCTCGAGGGCGACGTGGTCGAGTGTCCGCGCCATGGCGCGCGCTTCAACGTGCGCACCGGGGAGGCGCTCAGCCTGCCGGCGGTCGCTCCGGTCGCAACCCTCGCGGTGCGCGTGCGCGGCGACGAGATCCAGGTGGCCTGGGCATGAGCGACCGTGATCTGAATCCGCACACCGGGAAGCCCTACGCGCCCGAGCCGGCGGGCGCCACCCCCGCGTCTGAGCCGGCGCCGCCGCCGGCGGGCCCGGCCGCGGTGCCGGCGGCGACCGGGGCGCCCGCGGGGGCGCCGAGCCAGCAGGAGCTCGCGATCCGTGCCGCGCTCGAGACCGTGATGGACCCCGAGATCAACCTGTCGGTCATCGACCTCGGGCTGATCCGCGAGATCCGCCTCCTCGATCCGCCGAAGACCCTGATCCGCATGATGCTCACCACGCCGTTCTGCCCCTACGCGCCCCAGCTCGTGGAGGATGTGAAGCAGGCGACGCGAAGCGTGGTGAATCAGGAGGTCGAGGTCGAGCTGCTGCCCGACCCGTGGAGTCCGGATCTGATGCCCGATCCCGGGCTGCTCGGCTACTCGTTCTAGCCCGCGCCGCCACCGCGCGGCCCAGGGCCCCAGGCTCCGGCGGCCCGAGATTGGCATGGCCCCGCGGGGTGGGATCGACTACCATCGGCCCGCAGGTCCAGCCACCGTCTGGGCGGTCCGTCCCGGGGCAACGGGCTGCCGCACGGAGCGGAGGCCGCTGTGCGCGTCCTGTTCGTATTTCCGGACCTCTCCTCGAACGTCACGAATTACACCGGCGTTCTGTCGTACGGCGTCGGCCTGCTCGCGGCTGTCCTGCGCGGTGACGGTCACGACGTTTTCCTGTATCACATCACGCGGGATCCCACGCAGGAAGAGTTCAAGGAGCGCGTCCGCGCCGCCCGCCCGGACCTGATCGCGTTCTCGGCCATCAGCCATTACGCGCGCCGCCTGCGCACCTGGACCACGTGGGCCCGCGAGGCCACGGGGGCGGCGGTCGTCGTGGGGGGCGTGCACGCGACCCATGCGCCCGAAGAGGTGTCCTCCATGCCCGACGTGGACTTCACCTGCGTCGGCGAAGGCGAGGAGGCGCTGCGCGAGCTGTGTGAGGTGCTCTCCCACGGCGGCGAGCCCTCGAGCATCCCGAGCTTCTGGGCGCGCAGGGGCGACGAGGTGGTCCGGAATCCGCCGCGCCCCATCCTCGACGATCTCGACCGCCTGCCCGATCCGGACTTCTCGCGGTTCGACGTACCCGGCCTTTATACCGCGCGCCAGGGCACGTTCACCTACCTGATGTCGCGCGGCTGCGCGTTCCGCTGCACCTACTGCTCGGCGCACACGCTGATGCGCGTGGCGCCACGCACGGGGAAGTTCTGGCGGTTCCTGTCCCCCGAGCGGGCGGCGACGCAGATCGCAAGGCTCATCCGCACCTACTTGCCCACCGCGCAGCTGGTGAGTTTCGGGGACGCCATTTTCATCCCGAATCGCAAGTGGCTGGCCGAGTTCGTGCCGCTCTACAAACGCCACGTGGGACTGCCGGCCTCGTGCAACATGCGCGCCGACCTGGTGCACGAGGACACCGCCGAGATGCTGCGCGACCTGGGCGTGCGCACGGTGCGAATGGGCGTCGAGTCCGGCAACCAGCATATGACCCGCGAGGTGCTGCTCCGCAACCTGGACGTGGCCGACCTGAGACGCGCCTATCGCCTGCTGCGGGACGTCGGGATCCAGCGCTGGTCGTACAACATCGTCGGTCTGCCGACGGAGACGCTCCCGATGGCGCTCGAGACCGTGCGGCTCAATGCCGAGATCGATCCCGAGCTCGCGCTGGCCTTCATCTTCTATCCTTATCCCGGCACCGATCTCCACCGGCTCTGCAAGGAACGGGGCCTGCTCACCGATCGCGAGTACGACCACTACAAGGTGGGGGTAACGATCCGCCAATCGCAATTCAAGGACGGCGATATCCTGTTCGTGCACCGATTCTTCAAGAGGCTGATCCGGCTCTATCAAGGTGCCAGCCGTCTGCCCGGACCGCTGGCCAGGCTGGCGCCTCGCGGGCTCGACTTGACGCTCACCAGTCCGTTGCTGCCGCGCGGCGCGATCGTCGCCCTGTGGGAGGGGTACGGGCGCGTACGGCACGCCGCGGGGGAGGCCATCGTGGCGCGCTCGCCCCGTCTGTACCGCTGGCTGGGGGGGCGCGCGCCGATGGCCCGGGCGACGCCAGCGTCGCTCGAGGGGCTGGCGCGCGCGGATGCGTGATCCATGCGGGTGACGCGCATCGCGCCCGACGACCTGGCGCCGGCGACGTGGGAGCGGTTGGCCGGGGGCTCGTTCTTCGGCTCGCGGGGCTTCCTGGAGCTGTGGCGGTCCGCGGGTGGGCGCCCGGTGGTGTGGCTCGCCGAGCTGGATGGCGCGCCGGGGGCGATGGTGCCCGGCGTCGAATATGGGATCGGGCCGTTCACGAGCTTCGTTTCGCTGCCCGACGGTTGCTATGGCGGAGCGTATTCCGATCCGGCGCTGGGCGCGGAGCGGCCGGTGGCCGCGCGCGGGCTGCTGGACGCGATCGCCCGCCGGCACTACGCGCGATCCTGGGTGTTCGACTACTACGCCAGCGCGCTACAACATCCCGGCTTCTCGGCAGCCCGCATGGAGACCACGCTGGCCGACATCTCGGACCCGGACTGGGTTCCGCCCGATCGGAAGCTGAACTCGCAGATTCGCAGGGCCAGGCGCGAGGGGATCGCGCTTCAACGCTTCGAGTGGGCGCGGCACCACGATGGCTTCCTGGCGTTGGTGCGGGGGACCGCGCGGCATCATCGCGTGCGGCCGCGATACGCGGCGGCCACGTACCGGGCGCTCGCGAGGCTGGCGGAGCGCGACGAACGGGTCCGCTGGGTGTACTGCCAGCACGACGGCCGGCCGGCGTCGTCTCACATCTACTTCGTTGAACGCGACACGATGCTGGCCTGGCAATCGCACTTCGACCGGGCGTTCTCGTTCCTCAAGCCCAACCAGTACATCCGCTTCGCCCAGTGCCGGGATGTCGCGCGGGAGGGCGTGAGGTGGCTGAACCTCGGTTCCACGCCGGCGGCCGCCCGTGGCGTCGCGTACTACAAGGCGCGCTGGGGCGGGCAACGCGTGAGCTTCGTCTCGTGGACGCGGTTCGAGGGGCTGGGGGCTCTCGCGGCCCGGCGCGGCGGGGCCGCGCCCCAGCCGGCCGCCGCCCCCGTGCCGGCCGAGGTGGCCGGGACGTCGCTGCGCGCTACTCGATGGTGGTCATGAACCTCGAGAGCGGCAGCCCCACGGTCGCCGATCCGGGAACCTGGACCTGGCGCGAGACCGAGTGAGGGCACGAGCGCCTCGGACACGCCGGGCACGCGGGGCAGGCCGGCGCCGCGGGTGCGGCGGGCGCCTCGGGCGTGATGGCCGGCACGGCCTCGAGCACCGGCAGCGCCTCGGTCTCCGTGGTCATGGCCGGGTCGACGCGGATGCAGCGCGTGCGCATCGTGCAGCTCTTCCCGCCGACGCTGATCACGCGCTCCGTCATGGTGCAGCGCTCGTGAGCGCCGGTGCCGCGCGCCAGCCATCCGGCGCCGGCCTCGAGGCTCGCGAGCTCGATGTTGCGCAGCGCGAGGGCGCCGGCGTGGACGACCGCCCGGGCACGGGGACCCACCAGCAGCTCCCGGGCGTGGGGCGCGACCAGGGTCAGCCCCGCGACATCCAGGGCCATCAGGGTCAGCGCCGACAGGATCACCCACTTCCAGGCTCTGGCCTTCATCTCACTCCTCCGCTTCCCGGACCGTTACTCTCGGTTCGCCGTTCAGGGGCGCCGCGGATCGCGACGTCTTCGTTTTGCTTCGACGGATGATCAACCGAAATGGTTGCGTTCGCCAAGGACGATCAGCAGCAGAGATTTCGAATTTGAGAATCGTGGACACCGCCGCGATCCACGCCCCTTAGGGGTCGCGGGCCAAGGCCGCGGCGGTGGGCGCGGGCACCGCGCCGGTCGGAACCGCGCCCGGGCCGGCGGCCGCGGGCACGGCGATGCGCGATGGCGTTTAGTGGAAGGCGATCGCGAGACCCCAGTTCAGCTTGAACTGCTCGTCGTCCGGGACCGCGTGGTACTTGCCCTCGACGAAGCTGCTGAACGAGCCGGCGAGCGGGAAGTCCACGCCGCCGAGCAGCACCGGCCCGCCCTTGGTGACGGTGTGCTGCTGATCGGGAACGCCGAGCTGCGGCGCCTGGACCTCGCTCGACAGGAAGTGGATCGCGAGCCCCGCGCCGACGTAGGGGCTCCATCCCTTGGCGGGGAACTTGTACCGCGCATCGACGTCGAGTGTGGCATCGCGGCGCTCCGTCTTGATGCTGTAGACATCGACCGAGGTGGTGCTGCGCCAGTATTCGATCGTGGGCAGGACCTCGAACCCCGGGACCGTGGGCAGGGGCTGGAGGCTGACCCGGGCCGCCAGCCCCGAGAAGGCGGTCTGCTGCTTCTGCATGACGGTCGAGGTCATCACCTCGACGCCGGTCAGGGTGCCGGCGCGGGACGGCGACGGGAGCGAGAGCAGGAGAACGAGCGGTGCAGCATGGAGCGCGGCGAGCGCCGCGCCGATCGGGCGAATGTTCATGAGGAACTCCTCGAGGATCCTTCCTCGGTAGAAACGTCCGTGTCACGGGAGCGGGGCGCAGCATAAACCAGCGGCGCCCCGCATGCCAACCTGACCACGGCCTAGAAACTCACCTTCCGCACCGGGCGCCCGATCTCGAAGCGCACCGGCTCGGGAGTGCGGCCGCGCTCGATGGTGATGAACACGGTCGTGGAACCGACCACCTTGTAGTTCGCGGGCAGCGAGCGCTCGACGATCGAGAGCACGTGGCTGCCGGCCGGCGCGTCGGTGAAGCGCGCCACGCCCTCGCTGTCGGTGAAGCGGAAGTCCTTGCCGTCGAGCGAGACCAGCACGTCGGGCACGCCGCTGCTGCTGTCGGAGCGCGCCACCGTGACCACCAGCGTGCCGTTGCGCTGGTCCGCCAGGGTGCTGGCCGGGCTGGAGTAGAGGTCGGACTGCAGGTCGTACCCGGCCGCGTACTCCATGGTGCGCACCCCGCTCTCCTCGTAGCGGCGCGCCTCGACCAGCGCGCGGTCGCGCGGTCGCGGTGCGATCGAGAGCGACAGCGTCGCCTCGGCGAGCTCACCGCGGAACCCGGCGGCGCGCTCGGCGGTCACCGTGACCGAGGCATTCATGCGCGTCGCGCGTCCGGGCAGCGGCCAGCCGACGCGGGCTGAGCACATGCCGCGGTCGAACCGCTGCGTCTGCCATTCGGCGCGGGGCTCGAGCGCGAGCCGCACCCCGGCCGCCGGTGTGACGGCGGTCTCGCCGGTGAACTGGATCTGGTCGCGGCCCAGGTTGTCGGCGTCGCGCTCCACCCGCATCAGCACGCTGTTGCCGTGGGGCGACACGCGCCCGGTCTGGAGCGCCATGCGCCGCTCGTCGGCCAGCACCGGGGCGCGGCGGTCCCAGGTGAAGTCGTAGCCGGCGTACCAGCCCGAGGTCCCGAGGTTGCCCGACAGGCCGGCCTGCACCTGGCGCGCGGCGAGGTCCGAGGTCTGGCCCGAGGACGCGAGCCCGGCGACGTGGAGCTCGGCGCGCCCGTCACCGGTGCGCAGCTGGGCGTTGAGCCGCCCATCGTGGGCGGGTGCGACCGACAGCCGATCGGTGCCGGGCTGGCGCGCGTCGGAGGTGCCGACCTGATCACGGATCGCGATCATCACGGTGCGGCGGCGGAACAGCCAGTCAATCGCCTCGACGCCGGCCGGCGCCAGGTGGCCGCTGAGATCGTGGAGCTGGGCCATGAAGGTGGTGCTGACGTCACCGACCGGCGCCGCCACGTGCGCCGAGTAGAGCGCGGCGCCGCCGCCGCCCGCGAGCGAATCGGGATCGACGGCGAAACCGGGCGGCGCCGTCGCCGCACGCCGCCCGAAGCCCATCAGCCCCCAGGCGAAGGCCCCGCCCTCCATCGGCAGGCCCTCGACCAGGAACGAGGCGAGCGCGGTGTTGGGCGTCACGCCGTGGCTGAGCGTCGGCACCACGCCGCCGAGCAGGCGCCAGTCGCTGCCGCGCGGCAGGGCGTGGATCAGAGAGCCGCCACGCAGGCGCTGGATCCAGGGCAGGGTGCCGATCGGCTGCGACGCCACGTCGCCGAGACTCCACTCCACCGGTCCCTGGAGCGACGACACGCGCAGCATGCGCAGCTGGTCGAACTCGGGCGTCGAGTAGCCCTGCGCCCACACCTCGAGCCCCGAGCGCGCGCCCTGCTGGCGGCCGGCCGCCAGCTCCCAGTCGAGGCTGCCGCCGCCCGGCCCGCTCAGCCGCCGCGTGACCTGGGCGCGCGCGTACTGGCTGCCGATCAGGGTCCCGAGTGGACGCCCGACCGCCGCCAGCGGGGCGGTGAGCGCACGATACGAGGGATTCACGATCCGGCGCACGGTGAAGCCGGTGCTCGCCTCGCCGGTCGCCGCGCCGGCGGGAGCGGCGGGCGGGGGCGGGCCGCCACGCACTCC
>Ga0306920_100008893_pt1 | contig 13371 bp, 15 predicted proteins | sample flu12Cox44000170_FD_204666 | JGI IMG/M metagenome (GOLD analysis project Ga0306920, IMG submission 204666) | Lab enrichment of tropical soil microbial communities from Luquillo Experimental Forest, Puerto Rico - flux4day.12C.oxic.44.000.170 (v2)... | ecosystem: Environmental > Terrestrial >... | reverse complement strand
CATGGAGATTGGAACTACACGATCTTGCCGCACCCGACGACTGCTTCTAAGAGTTGAGTAAACTTGATCTATTTATTTTGTGACAGGCTCTTAGTTAGTAATCAGAACGTCTTCGGAATTCGAAGCTTCGCACCGCAAACCGACCAGCCGTTCTCCTGAGACAGCAACAACGCGACGCCCTGGCAGACCATTGCATTGTCGTCGGCGATGAGAACCCGCAACCCATCCGCTTATGACAAAGTGGGCTTAATGTAGCTGCCACACTGGCTCAGTCGCAGCGTCTTTCCCGGCTGATGTCTGCTCCGGAATAGGAATGGTAGCCAGGATCGTCGTTCCCGCATTGCTCGACTCAATGTTCAACTTGCCGTTGAAATGTCGGAGCCGTTCCCGCATCCCGCGAATTCCCACACCAGAACCACTCGACTGCATCTCGATCAATTTCTCCGGAGAGATACCCTGACCTTGGTCCCGAACTTCCACGGTCACGGCGTCGCCGTCGCGCATGATTCGTATCCAAGCTGTCCGGCTGCCGGAATGACGGTGAATATTGGTGAGGCATTCCTGCACCAGCCGGAAGACGACCAGTTCCATGTCGCCCGGCAGCCGGCCGAACTCCTTCGCAATGTCGAGCTTGATCTCCAGCCCGCTACGTTCCGCAAGACCCGGCACGTACCAACTCAAAGCAGGAGCCAATCCGTTCTCATCGAGCATCGGCGGATGCAGCAGGTACGAAGCCGTACGGATCTCGAGGTGTAGTTGTTGCACCAGCTCCTGAATCATCGCCGTCTCCGAAGCCAGGTCATCGCCGTACTGCCCCACCTGCTGGACAAGGTGGTTCACGCTCAAGCCGAGCACGGTCAGCGTCTGACCGGCACTGTCGTGAAGCTCGCGCGCGATGTGCCGCCGCTCCTCTTCCTGGGCACGCAGCAGCCGCCGGGAAAGTTCGCGAAGCTGCTCCGACTGTATCAAAACATCGGCATTCCGCTGCTCCAGTTCGCGCGTGCGAGCGCGCACCTCTGCGTCGAGCGTTTCGAAAAGCTTGCGGTACTTCTCTTCCACCAGCTTCACATCGGTGATGTCCACCCCCGTCGGATGCAGATAGAGCACCTCGCCGCGATCGTCCACGATGGGATGGAGCGCAAAATTCACGATGCGTTCGGTGCCGTCGGCCCAGGAGTACATCAACGTCTCGCGGTACGGAATTCCTCGCGCACAGGGACCAATCGCGTTGCGAATCTTCTCCTGTGAATCCGGGAAATTTTTCCACCACGGCGTTTCGTGGAAAAGGCGCCCCAGGGCTTCCTCGGCGCGATAGCCGCAGGCCTCCAGCGAAAGCCGGTTCGCTTCCACGAGAATGCCCTCCTTGGTCATAATGCCGGCGAACACTGTCGTTTGCTCAAAGATGGCGTGGAACTTCGCCGTCACCGCCAGAGCGTCAGCGGCAAGCTTCCGCTCACGCTCTTCGCTGGCACGCAGTGCACGCTCCGCGCGCTTGCGTTCGCTAATGTCGCGCGCTACTTTCGATGCGCCGATCACCCGGCCGTCTCGATCAAGAACCGGAGAGATCGTGAGCGACAACTCGATCGTCGTGCCGTCTTTGCGCACGCGCACGGTCTCAAAATGATCGACGCGTTCGCCCCTCCGGATGCGGCTGAGAATCTCGTCTTCCTCGTTCAGGCGATTGCGTGGAATGATCAGAGTGATGTGGTGCCCAATGGCTTCCTGTGCGGTATGGCCGAATAGGCGCTCAGCGCCCTTGTTCCAACTCGTTATAACACCATTCAGATTCTTGCTCACAATGGCATCGTCGGACGAAGCAACGATGGCAGCCAGCAGTCCGGTTGTTGCTTCGGCCTGTCGCTTTGCCGTGACATCGATGGTCACGCCATCAAAGCGAATCGCCCGCCCTGATTCGTCAAAAAAGGGAGAGCCGATGGCGCGAATCCACTTGATGCGTCCATCGTCTGCCATTGTGCGGTACTCGATATCGTATTGCTGCCCGTTCGCAATGCACTGCTCGATGGTCTCTCGCGTCCGTTCCCGGTCTTCCGGGTGCAGGCGCTGGTAAAACATGTCGATGTTGACTTCGGTATCCGGTGGATACCAGAAGTGTTCCTTCACGCGGTTGTCCCACACCAGCTTGTCGAACGGGAGATCGCAGAACCAAAAACCGATCTCAGAGGCCTGCGCCATCAGTTCCAGGCGTTCGCGATGCTCGCGCAGCATGGCGGGCGAAGAGGCTGAAGCGTTCAGACGGTTCAACCCTGGCCGCGCGGTTCGCACTGCGGGATTCGACCCCTTGTCAGTTTCCGGTTTAGCAGCCGTCTTGCCAAAAAGCTTGCCGATCGCCGGGATCAACTGCTGCGACAACTCCGATTTTGCGACGACTGCGTCTGCATTGACCTCCGTGGCATGTTGCTCTACGACTCCGGGATCGTTCTGGCTGACCAGAATTACTCGCGTTGCCGACAGTGCCTGCTTGATGGCACGTGTGGCCTGCAGACCATCCATGCGCGGCATTGTGATGTCCATCAGAATGACATCCGGACGAAGCGTGGCCGCCTTCTCGACCGCCTCGATACCATCGGCTGCCTCGCCGCAGATGGAGACGCTTGTGTCAGACGAGAGCAGCAGGCGAATTCCTCGCCTCACCGGGTCGTGGTCGTCCACGATGAGGACACGAATGGGTGGCTGGCTATAAACAGATGACTCGGCGTCCGCTTCGAGTCGTGCGGCCGAGGCATTTGAATCCGCCGGACTTGAAGTTGGCGGATTTGGTGACACTTCTGCCATATACAGGATCTCGCCCGGCTGTCGTGGGCCGAAGGTGGGGCTTCGCAGACAAGGTCTCGAAATCGCGAGATTCTCGTTGAATTTACAGGCTTCGGCGAGTTCACTCGATACGGTAAAGCCCGTAGAAATGCATTAGCGTTTGCCTGATGCCGACAAAACTCCTCGCGCACTCGTCGGCTGGGTGGCCCAATTGCCTTCAGCTTTTTGCGGTTGCGACACAGTCTCTGACACCCAAGCCTGAAAGTCCTTCGCGGCATATCCACTAAACACTATCCACTAGCCACTAGCCACTAATCCAACAACACCGCCGGATTCCTCTTTGCGATGTGCAGCAACTTAAGGGTTGCCTGTCGCGGCTCGCGGATACCCTGCTCCCAGCTTTCTACCGCGTTCGAACTCACATTGAGCAGTCGGGCCAGCAGCGCCTGGCTGGCATTCAGGCTGGCGCGCAGAGCACGAATATCGGCGGGCTTGAGCGGCTTGGGGCGTGACGGCAAATCGGCCGTGCGGAGGTCAAAACTTTTGACCGACACCTTCGTGTGGTGCTCTTTCTTGTTTTTCCGCTTATCTTTCTTGCTCATTTGCCACCTCTACCACACCGTAGCAGTGCCACAATGTAGGATGGCATCTGCAATCCGTAAATAGCCCGAACAGGCTACTAGCCCCACCACCTTCTTGCCCAGTTCCGAAGTTCGGTTGAGTGGGAGCACCACGCCTTCAGCGTGGTGAAACCAACGCCGTAAACCCTCCGGACTTCAGCCCCGGCGACTAGCGAACACTGCTCGAAACTGTCTTACCCACTAACCACTGGTTTGCCCTTCTCCCCCATCTCGACATACGCCAGCGGCTTCTCGTGATCGTGCGTAAAGGCCACCAGCCACCTTTTCGGAATCGCCTCAGCATAAAACTTGTGCCGGTTCTCGATCGTCGTCAGTGGATACAAGTCATACCCCAACACCCATGCCGGATCGAGATGATTCGTCGTCGGAATCAGATCGCTCGGATAGCACAATGTCGCTCCTCGGCTGCGTACCATGACCGCTTGCATGTCGCGCGTGTGTCCGGGATAGACCCTCACCGAAATGCCCGGGGCGATCTCCGCATTGCCCTCTAGCAGCGTCATCTGCCCGCTCTCAATCAGGGGATCGTAGTTGTCCGTCAGGTAGCTGACGCGATCGCGTTCATGCTGCTCATGCGCATGCGCTACCTCGCCTGCCTGCACGTAGTACTTCGCCCGCGGGAAGGTCGCCGCCGCCTTGCCGTCACGATAGTACGTGTTCCATCCGCAGTGATCGAAGTGCAAATGGGTGTTGATGACGATGTCGACCTCATCGGGCGCGACGCCTGCCCGCTCGAAACTCTTCATCAACTGCACCTGGTTCTTGTGGATGCTCTGCTGTTTTTCACTGAGCTTCGAACCAATACCTGTCTCAATCAGCGCGGTCTGCTTGCCGTCACGAACCAACAGAGAGTTCGTTCCGACTTTCAACATGTTGCGCGCGTCGGGCTGGACGCGCTTTTCCCAGAGCACCTTGGGCACCACCCCAAAAAACGCTCCACCGTCCAACTCATACGTTCCGTCAGACAGAACGAGTACCTCAAAATCTCCAATCGTCGTTCGAATCACGCCTTACTCCCGAGTTCCACCAGCTTGTCATCACGAGGTCGTCGGCTGCGGCGGACGACCGAGGAATCTGCTTTTCGATTGGACAGCCAACAATGTGGGTGCCCCATCCTCTGCGCCCGACGTTGGCGAAAAGGGTGGGAACCAGATTGAGTCCTTCGTCTCGGTGTTTTTAGTTTAGCCTGCCCGGTCTCCTCTCCAGTAACTTGTTTTGACCGATTTCAATTGACCCCGGCACTGCCGGGGCTAGGGCTCCGTGGTGACTGGTTTTCGTCAAGTGCCTTGACCGTTCCGCACGTAGAATTCATCCAATAGGCCGGAGGATCCCTCATGCTTCGAAAGGTTGCGCCCAACACACTTGCACTCTTTCGCAGGTGCCCACTCCAGTGTCCTTTGCATGAGTAGATCTTTCGTCTCTATCGAAAGCGCTCTTTCGGAATCGACAACCAACAACTGATCCCTGACAACTTGTAGTTGGGTGGAAGCACCACGCTTCAGCGTAGGCAACGCTTCACCTTGACCTGGGCTTTAGAGGCTGCGGAAGAAGTCATCTGGCGAAGAGTTCGCGTCGAGGCACGACTTTAGTTGTGCCGATAGGCCCTTCATTTTTGTTATCCCGAGCGGAGTTTAGTCCGCGAGGGATCTGCTTTTCCCACATTCTCAGCCGCCTCTTTGGCCCGGGCGCGCTTCCGTCGCACTAGAATTCATCCAACACGTTGGAGGATCCGTCATGCTTCGAGACGTCGTACGCATCGCATTCGCACTCTTGCTTACCCAAACAGTTTTCGCTCAACAACCGTCTCAGACCCAGCCATCCGATCCGGCCGTACAAGCAAGCGATCGCGCCGAGCAGATGCGCGCCGACCTGAACCAGATGGAAAGCCTCATGAACAATATGCAAAGTGAAATCAACTTCTTGCGCGACCAGAACCTTCAAATCCTCCTCAACACCAATGTGCGCATGTGGACCATCCTAATCCGCGATCTGCGCCGTCAGCTTGACGAGGAGCAGCGCCGCTCACCCGCGTCCACCAACACTCCGGGTTCCCACCAATAATGACCTCTAGTCACAATAGAGAGGGAGCAGCGCAGTTAACTGGAATCAATAACTTACTTGCTTCCAAGGGCCGTAACGATGCGGTCGTAATCCTCCAGCGACGAATATTCCAACACGATCCTTCCCCGCCCTTTGCGATCTGTGATCGTTACCTTCACTCCCAGTGCCCGTTCCAACTCCTTCTCCGCCTCCCGAACATTCGGGTCAACAAGGCGCTCCTTGAGTTCTTTTAGAGCCTTCCTGTCTACAGGATGGAGCCAGTCATTTACCACCTCTTCGGTCTGCCGGACGGTCAGTCCGTGCGTAATTACGCGTTCGGCAATCTTAGCCATGGCCTCGGGCGAGTCCAACGACAGCAGTGCTTTGGCATGGCCAACGCTGACATGCCCTCCGGCCACGTATGTCTGCACATGCTCCGGCAGCCGCAGGAGCCGCAGGAAATTCGCTACCGACGACCGCTCCTTGCCGGTACGCACTGAAATCTGCTCCTGTGTCAGACCAAACTCGTGCGCCAGCCGCTCAAACGCCCGCGCCTGCTCGATCGGGTTCAGGTCTTCGCGCTGCAGGTTTTCGATGATGGTCATTTCCATCGCCTGCTCGTTCGAGACCTGGCGCACGATCGCCGGCACCGTCGGCTTCCCCGCACGCTGCGATGCCAGCCAGCGGCGCTCGCCGGCAATTAGCTGATACCGTCCGCCAGGAACCGCCCGCACGGTAACTGGCTGCAGAACCCCGGTCGCCTTGATGGAATCGGCGAGTTCCTGCAGTCCCCCCTCGTCCACATGGGCGCGCGTCTGGTAAGGATTGCGGTCAATCAACTCCACCGCAAGCTGATGGATCACCTCCTCCCGGTGGACGGGCGGTTGCGCGGGCGGAGCGGACGGTTGGCGCGGTGGCAGGAGGGTCTCGATCCCGCGTCCCAGTACTTTTCGCTTCTCGGTCATAAGTTACTCATTTGCATAAACTTACTCGGATAGTTGGGACTTGGTGGCTTCGACCGGGGAGCTGGCGCGTCTGGCGCGCGTGCTGATCTCCTCCGCCAGCTGCAGGTAGGCCTCGGCCCCGCGGGATTTGGGGTCATAGAGCAGAGCCGGCTTCCCATGGCTGGGTGCCTCTGCCAGCCGAATATTGCGTGGAATGGTGGTTGCGCACATCAATTCGCCAAAAAATCCACGGAGGTCCGCCGCCACCGACTGCGCCAGGTTGGTGCGGTCATCGAACATAGTAATTACCACTCTCTCGACCGAAAGTCCCTGATTCAGCTCCAGCTTGATCCGCTCAATGGTATCCAGCAGCTCGGTCACACCTTCCAGCGCAAAGTACTCGGCCTGCATCGGGATCAACACCGAATCGGCTGCGACCAAGGCGTTCAGCGTGAGAAGGTCGAGTGCCGGTGGACAATCGAGCACGATGTACTCGTAATCCTGGCGGATGGGGTCAAGCGCGTAGCGCAGGCGGTATTCGCGGTGATCGAGCGGAACCAGCTCGATGTTGGCACCGATCAGGTTCTTATGCGCGGGAATAGTAGCGAGATTTTCGACTTCCGTCGGGCTGACGGCTTCGGCAGCCGTTATCTCGCCCATCAGGACTTGGTAGGTGCTCATGCGGTGGGGATCGCGGCCGAAACCAACGCCGCTGGAGGCATTGGACTGGGGATCGCAATCGACCAGCAGCGTTCGCGAGCTGAGCGAGGCAAGCGAGGCCGCGAGGTTAATTGCGGTCGTGGTTTTGCCCACTCCCCCTTTCTGATTGGCAACCGCGATGACCCTGCCCACAGTCGGGAAAATCCTCTGGAAGAGATTAGACCACCGTTAGGACGGGGGCAACGATCTTCGGGCTCGCGAGGTTCACTTTCTAGAGGAAAAACTGTGAAATTTTCAAATGTCGACCCGAAAGCCACTGAATCGGCGGAGGCTAGCGATTTTTGCTGCTGTGGTTCTCTTGCCGAAAATGTTCCACATGGAACATTTCAGGTGCCAAGGGCCAGAGCGCAGATTAGTTGCGCTTATATAGCCTGCAACAAGAATTTTGTTCTCATTGCGGCGGTTAGGCCGCGACTGTGAGGCCGATCTCTCGCAGCAGCGAAACCAGGTTATCGCAGACGCGCTGATAGACAAAGGCTGCCAAGAGTCGATCTCCGCGGACAAGGCTCGCTTTCTGGATATGGCCGAAGGATCGGTCGAAGGATATCGCTACTTTCTGATCCTCTCGAAGGATCTTGGAGAGATACCCAAGAGTTGTCTGCGTCAAGGCGAAGCCCTGGCTAGTTGGTTAAACAGGCATCGCGAAAATGCTGTTAGATTGTTCCACGTGGAACATTCGTTCCGCCCGATCTTTAGCTAAATAATGACTATAGGTCATACTGCTGCCATGCCATCGGTTCGCGGCAACCAAACTATTTAGCATGACGGCTGCTTCCCACTGATTATCCCCTCGAGCCGTGCCTAACCGCTCCATTTACCACAATCTCCCAATCAAATTCCTAAATCTGGGCGCGCATTCCCACCAGCACCATTCGCTCACGACTTGAGGGTGTCGCAACAGGCTTGCGGAAGTGCCAGATTGGCGCGAGGACAGCCTCAGCTGACGGGACTTGCTCCTTCCCGATCAATAGGCAGAGCGCTCCGGAGGGCGCCACGAGGGTGGCGGCGCGCGGCAGGGTTTGCTCGAACTTCTCGACGGCGCGGAGCGTGACGACTTGCGCGGTGTGGTTCCAGGTTTCCACGCGGCCAGAAAAGACATCGATGCCGTTCAGGTCTAGCGTCCGAATTACTTCCCGGAGGAAGGTTGCTTTTTTGTTCTGCGACTCGATCAGAGTGACGTGCAGCTCGGGAGCGACGAGTTTGATGGGAATGCCGGGAAATCCGGCTCCCGAGCCAATATCCGACAATGTGGGAGCTCCTGCCGCGCCGGACTTGAATGCGCCCGCGTCGCAGAGGATGTGCGCGGCGAAGAGTGATTCGCCGAAATGACGGGTTACAATCTGTTCCGGGTCGCGAATGGCGGTGAGGTTGATGCGGGCGTTCCAGCGGAAAAGGAGATCGAGGTAGATGTGCAGACGGTTTGCCAATTCGTCCGATACATCGGCGAAAGGACGAAGCAGGGCGGCAATGCGGGTGGCGTCGAGCATCGCAGGAAGGATAGCGCAGACAGCAGATGGGGCACCCGCGCTCGGGTGATTTGCCGAGAAGGCGGCGACAACTGACCACCGACATCTGACAGCATCGATCGCGAGTCGCAGGTCAAACACAACGCCGAGGGCGAAGACGCCAGGGGCGAATGAAGTTGACGATCCCGAGGCACATCGACGCAACGATCACAGCCAGGATGGGCCAGAAGAAATTGTGTCCGCAGCCGACGGGAATACTGAAAAAGTCAAGCCGCCTGTCGAGCCGAGTTGGAGCTGAAATTGGGCGAGCAGCCCGAAGACGATGGTAATCATGCCCAACGCAAACACCGAAGTCTGCAGAACACGTCGTTGAAGCTGACGAAGAACGACCAACCCGTTCACTTGTGGGCACCAACCACGGGAAACGTCTGCCACATCGGCGTCGAGAACGATGTCGAGGATAACGAAGATGGTGGTGACCCAGGCAAAGACAGAGAGCGCGGCGATAGGATAGCGAAGGATGATGCCTACTGCCTGCCTAAGGCCTTGTCCGGTGGCGGCGACGGCGACTGCAGAGATCGCCATGGCCAGGAAGACAACTGCAAGGATGAGGCGCAGGACCATCCAGTAGATGGCGAAAATCGTCGGGTTGACGAGATAGCGCTGCGAGCGATAGCGGCTGGCGACCAGCATGGGGTGGCCCATCTGCTTAAGAGCGCGACTTGCTCATCTTCGGTCAACGGACGGCCGAGCGCGTCTTCTTTCTCTTCGACAGGCGAGAGGATCTCGTCGTAGAGCTCGCGGATGACGTCGTCCTGCTGTTTGCGGGGGAGCATCCACTTCACGGATTGGAGATAGCGATCGATGAGTTCCATGGCGTTAGTCCTGTGGAGCGGCTTCGGTGGAGGGCGCGCTCGATTCGGGTGCGGGACCGGTTTGCGATTGCTGAAGAATTGCCCTAAGCGACTGCGAGAGATTTTCCCAGTCAAGCAGAAGCTGGGTCAGGATCACCTCGCCTTGCTGCGAGAGTCGATAGAAGCGCTTAGCGCTTGTCCTGCTCACGCCCTTCGCTGGCGAGCAGGCCCTGGCTTTCGAGGCGGCGCAGGAGTGGGTAGAGCGTGCCTTCATCCATCGATATCCCATTTTCTTCCAATGATTTGCGTAAAGTGTAACCGTATTGTTCCTGACGTAGCTCGGCAAGAACAGCGACGATCAGGGAGCCACAGCGAAGCTCAGAGGGCAGATTCTCGAGGATTTCAGTCGTCGCGCTATATACCGTGTTAAGTATAGTAGCTTATGCATAGTGTGTTACACACAGTATAGTTTGTCAAGGGGGAATCTAAGAAAAATTCAACACGGAGCGCACGGAGGCACCGTGAGAGGGCCTCAGGGTCCGCCACGACCATTTGAACTTGTGTGGTCACGACTTGCCTTGCCAGGCTCCGCCAGATTCGGGCGTACGTTGCGGCCGACAAGCCAGCAGCCGCAGAGCAACTTGCAACAACGCATCGTTGCGGTAGTTGAGGCGCTCAAGCATCATCCCTTCCTTGGCCGATCAAGCAGCATTGCCGGAGGGCCCGAATTCTTGATCGGCGGAACACTTTACATTATTTTGTACCGCGTCCGTGGGCGGCGAGTTGTAGTCCAAACAATTTGGCATGGCGCGCAGCGGAATAAGGTGACGATAAAGGAGCCGATGGCGAAGGGCGTGGGCGACAAGAAGGTCGCCGGTCATCAGGACCTTGGCGTCGGGGACGTAGATCACGGCGTCGCCTCCAGTGTTGCTCACAATGGCGACGTCGGGCCACTGGCCGCGATAGAAGCTGTTGCCGGTGGGGGATGGCAGCCGATGGTGACGAGAAAACGCACTGGCTGTTGGTGAGGCGAGTGATGTCGGCGATCATGTGCTTGGTGACGCCGGGCACGTGGCCGAATCGAGGACGAGCGCACCGTCGGAGCCGAAGATCAGCGCGGAGTTACCGCTGACGAAGGCGCTGGCTTCCTGCGCCGGGATGAAGGCGTAGATGCCGACAGCGAGTTTGACGCTGTCGTACGTGGTGAAAACTGTCGGGAGCTGGTTTTGCGCGGTTCCTGCGGTGCAGGTGAGGAGAAGAAGCGGACCAACGGTACAGCAGGCGCCACGGATGAGTGCGGTCATGGTATCCCCGACCGGAAAAGAAATAAATGGATGACAGTTCACGCTACGGCGCACGCGTGGGTAGAGTTCGGCTTGAGGCATCACGTAGATGTTTGACGAGTCAGTCCCGATGTGGGAATGACTTGCTTGCAGATGACAGCGTAGCCATGTGGCAGTTACATTCGAGACATGCCAAAACCAGTTCCGATCGGCACGCGCGGCGAGGCCGAGACCACAGTGCAATTCAAGAACACACTCACGGCGTGGAAGGAGGACCTGCCTCCGGTGTATTCCACGCCCAACATGATCGGCATGATGGAAGCCGCCGCCTACAACGCGCTCGAGCCGTTTTGCGAAGGCGACGAGGTGAGCGTCGGTACGGCAATCAACATCGTGCATCGTGCGCCAGGGATCGTGGGCCAGCTCATCAAGACTGAAGCGGCGCTGGAGTCCTTCGATGGGCGGTTCTATACCTTCAAAGTAAGCGCAAGCAATGGGATTGAGGTCATCGGGTACGGAACGATTGGGCGGGCGATCGTGAGCAAGGCGAAATTCGACGAGAAGCGAGACAAAAGCAAAAAGCGTTAACCACGGATTGACACGGACGACACGGATCGGACTTGGATAAGAACCGTCGAGAGGCGGGCAAGGCGTCCCAGTAATACATTCCTGTTATTGCTGCCAGCGCAGCAGCTCGGTATGTTCCTGCTGCAACTTTGCTGTTGGGGGCGCGCGCCGTTGGGGCGGCGCATTTGCATTCATTACTCTCAGATTGACCGGAGTCCCTTATGCCGATTCCAACTGAATCCATCGGAAGCATTCCGCGTTCGCGCGAATTGCTGACCGCGATGGGAGACCACGCTGCGGGTCGCATCACGGACGCGCAGCTCGAAGCCGCACAACACGAGGCACTGAAGGACACGATTGCGCGGCTGGAGGAGACGGGTTCCCCGGTGCTTACTGACGGCGAGCAGATGAAGCCGAGCTTTGCGACGTATCCGCTGGCGGGACTGCACAAGCTCGCGTTCGATGGCGTGACGATTCCGTTTGCCGATGGACATACACGGCAGCTTCCGCGGCTGTCGGCTGGGCCGTTTGCCTATGGCGTGCATGCGGTGGGTTATTTGAAGGCGGCGCAGAAGTACACGAAGCGTCCGGTGAAGCAGGCTGTGATTTCGGCCTCGGCGCTGAGCCTGTTGTATCCCGCGCCGGGCCTGCCTGATTATCCGAAGGAGAAATTTCTGGAGGACCTGGCCAACGAAGCCGAGTGCGACATCCGCGAGTGCCTGGACGCTGGAGCGGCCAATGTGCAGATTGACTTCACGGAGGCGCGGCTGTCGCTGAAGCTGGATCCGTCGGCGGGGCTGTTGCGCGCATTTGTCGACCTGAACAATAAAGTACTGAATCGGTTCACAGCCGAGGAGCGGAAAAAAATTGGCGTACACACGTGCCCGGGCGCAGACCGCGACTCGACGCACAGCGCAGAGGTCGACTATGCGGATTTGCTGCCGCTGCTGTTCGAGCTCAACGTCGGTCGTTTCTATGTGCAGCTGGGGAGTGAAGCTGATCAAAAGAGGGTGCTGTCGACGATTCGCGGATTGTTGCAGCCCGGGCAGATCGTGTTCGTTGGGGTGACGGACCCGATTAATCCGACGGTGGAAACTCCGGAGCAGGTGCGCGATCGCGTGCTTGAGGCGGCGGAGTTTATTCCTCTGAGAGCGCTGGGGACGACGGACGATTGCGGGTTCTCGCCGTTTGCGGATGACACGTCAACATCGCGGGAGATTGCCTTCGCCAAGATAAAGAACCGGGTGGAAGGGACGAAGCTGGCGTCGGAGGAGCTCAAGGCGTAGGAACTTCTATACCAGGTTAGCGCCCAAGAGCGGGGCGCGAACGTGGGACACCCGGCTCATGCCCTCACGAGAAATCTGCTGCCGGTTGAAACCGGTTCACCAATTCGTACGTCGGCTCTTCCAGCGCTCTATGACCCCAACAAGCGCGACGCCTGCTGGGGCCCCAATTGGGGCGCTGGACCTTCCTCTGCCGTCCCGCGAGGCGGAACTGAATTGTGCCGCAGTGATAAAGTGCAGTGTTTAGGAGCAACGCGCATGACTGCCTGACTCAGTACCATTATCTTGTCGTACTCGCCGTCCTTATCCTGATTGTAACGCCAGGCACTACGCAGACAGCGCCTGCGAGTACGTTCACGCCGCAGGAAGGGGAGTACGTCCTGAAGGATTTTCACTTCAATTCAGGCGCAACGCTGCCCGAGCTGCGCATGCATTACTTGACGTTGGGCAAGCCGGCGCTCGATGCCAACGGGCGCGTGACCGACGTGGTCCTTCTTCTGCACGGCACGGGAGGATCGGGGCGGCAATTTCTGGCTCCGCAATTTGCCGACGTGCTGTTCGGTCCCGGCCAACTGCTTGATGAGAACCGCTACTACATCGTCATGGTCGACAACGTTGGCCACGGGAAATCGAGCAAGCCGAGCGACAGGATGCGCGCCCATTTTCCATAATACGACTATGACGACATGGTGCGCGCACAATACGATCTGCTTACGCAGGGCTGGAGGTCAATCATCTGCGGCTGATACTCGGCATTTCGATGGGATACATGCACTCGTGGGTGTAGGGCGAGACGTATCC
>Ga0306920_100008892_pt1 | contig 13371 bp, 10 predicted proteins | sample flu12Cox44000170_FD_204666 | JGI IMG/M metagenome (GOLD analysis project Ga0306920, IMG submission 204666) | Lab enrichment of tropical soil microbial communities from Luquillo Experimental Forest, Puerto Rico - flux4day.12C.oxic.44.000.170 (v2)... | ecosystem: Environmental > Terrestrial >... | reverse complement strand
CAAGCTGATCGCCGACTGCACGATGAATGAGTTCATCGCCCAGTCCTCGGGCGCGGCCGCGCGGGTCCGGACCCCCTCCCCGGATCAGCTCGCGCTCGCGCTGGCCGCCAAGGGCGGCGAGGCGGCCGCCGACGGCGACGGCACGCTGCTGGTCCGCGGGCTGACCACCGAAGCGATCGGCGACATCGCCTTCGAGCAGGGCATTCGGGTGCACGAACTGAGCATGCTTCGTGCCTCGCTCGAGGAGGCGTTCATGGAACTGACCGCCGACAGCGTCGAATACCACGCCGGGGGGCCTGACGCGACCGCCAGCATCGAAAGCGGGGTCTGAACGATGGCTAACGCTACTACTGCGAGCCCGCAGCTGACCGCGCTGCCGCCGGCGACCGGCCGGGCCGGGCTGGCCGGCACGCTCCGCTCGGAATTCACCAAGCTGCGCTCGGTCCGCTCCACGTACTGGACGATCGCGGCGGTGGTCGTGGTCAGCGTCGGCTTCGCGGCCATTGCCGGCCTCGCTATCGCGAATAACATCCACAACAACCCGGTGAACAAGGCCGGGATGGACACGACGTAAGCCTCGCTCGGCGCCTTCTTCGAGTTGGGCCAGCTGATCATCGCCGTGCTCGGTGTGCTGGTGATCACGTCCGAGTACTCCACCGGGATGATCCGTACCTCGCTGACCGCGATGCCACGGCGGGGCACGGTTTACGCCGCGAAGCTGATCGTGTTCACCACCGTGACCCTGGTCGTGTCGCTGATTACCTCGTTCATCTCGTTCTTCGTCGGTCAGGCGGCCATGTCGGGCTCCGGGGTAACCGTCTCGCTGTTCCACTCCGTCACGATCCCGGCGAACGCGGTCCAGAACGGCGCGCCGAACAACGTAACGTTCAACGGCACCATCGTGATCTCCCCGGGTACTGTGCTCACCGCGATCCTCGGTACGGCGCTGTTCGTGACGGTCGTCGGGCTGATCGCGTTCGGCCTCGGCTCGATCATCAGGCACACCGCCGGAGCGATCACCTCGGCGATCGGCCTGATGTTCGTCATCCCGATCATCTTGCAGCTCCTGCCGAACACCTGGCGCTGGGACATCGTCCGGTTTTTCCCCGACGCGGCCGGCCGGGTGCTCTCGGTGACCGTGGGCCAGCACAACCCGCACCTGTGGTCGGCGTGGCCGCAGTTCGGGGTGACGCTGGTCTACGCCGCCGTGCTCGTGGGAGTCGGGGCCTACCTGTTCCGCACGCGCGACGCCTAACCTCGGATATCTCCCGTCAGCGGGGCCCGCCACGGGTCGTGGCCGGGCCCCGCTGGCACTCCGTGGCCGTCAGGCGACCCGGCCCTAGTCGGGCTGGTCGGGCGGTCCGGTGTTCTCTTCCGGGATGCTGGGGACGACGAGTTCGCCGGGCTCGAAGCCGCCTTCGCCGGCCACGGCGGCCAGTTCGTAACCCAGTGCCTCGGGCCCGGCCGGGACCGTCGTGCGCGGGCCCGTCAGCGCCGAGGCGACGGCCGCGATCACGTTGGCCGCGATGGCGAACCCGAAGGCCACGCCGAGACCGCTGTGGAATGGTGCGGTGATCAGGTGCGGGAAAAACTCCCGGCCGGCCACGTAAGCCGCGTGCGCCGAGGGCAGATGATGCAGCAGCGGGCCGAGCAGTTGCTGCATCGGGTTGTAGCCGAGGAAGGACGCGAACAGCACGCCGATCGGGGGGAGGTGCGAGATGGGCGCGGCCGTGGCGGCCGGGACGCCCTGCGCGGTCAGCCCGCCGTACATGGCCGCCGGGAGTTTGCTAGACAGGCCGGCCACCATCAGGGTGAAAAAGATGCCGATCGACAGCACGAACGCCGAGTTCTGGAATGTGGCGATCATGCCGCCCGCCGCCCCGCGCCGGTCGGGCGGGACCGAGTTCATCATCTCCGCCCAGTTCGGTGAGAAGAACAGGCCGGAGCCGAAGCCGTTGAGCGCGATGACGAGCGCGAACTCCCAGTAGGCGAAGTCGACCGGGACGAATATCAGCAGCAGGAAGCTAACTCCCGTCAGCAGCGCGCCGCCTACTGTGAACGGCTTGGGGCCGAACTTGTCGGACAGTATTCCGGACAGCGGCGCGGCCGCCAGGAAGCCGGTCGTCAAGGGCACCAGGTAGATGCCGGCCCACAGCGGGGTCTGGCTGAAGTCGTAGCCGTGCAGCGGCAGCCAGATGCCCTGCAGCCAGATGATCAGCATGAACTGCATGCCGCCGCGGCCCATCGCCAGCATCAGGCTCGCGATGTTCCCGAAGGTGAACGCCCGGATCCTGAACAGCGAGATGCGGAACAGCGGCTCGGCCACCTTGGTCTCGACGTACACGAAGATGACCAGCAGCGCCAAGCCGCCGAAGAGCGCGGTGAGCACCCACGGGTTGGTCCACCCCATCGGATGCCCGCCGTAGGGCAGCAGGCCGTAGGTGATGCCGACCAGGATGGCGATCAGTCCGGCGGCGAACAGCAGGTTGCCCCACCAGTCCATCTGCGCGTGCTTGCGCACCCCGATGTCATGCAGCATGAGGTACGCCCACACGGTCCCGAACACGCCGATCGGTGCCGAGACGAGGAAGATCAGGTGCCAGTTCACCGGGGCGAGGACGCCGCCGAGGATAAGGCCGATAAACGACCCGGCAATAGCCGCGATCGAGTTCACGCTGAGGGCGGTGCCTCGCTGATTGGCCGGGAACGCGTCGGTGACGATGGCGGCGGCGTTCGCGAACAAGAACGCGCCGCCGATACCCTGCACGACCCGCCAGATGATCAGCCACAACGCGCCGTCGCTGCCGTGCATCCAGGTCACGGCCAGGAAGATGGACGCGATGCTGAAGATCGCGAAGCCCAGGGTGTACATCCGCACCCGGCCGAACATGTCGCCCAGCCGGCCGAACGACACCACCAGCACAGCGGACACCACCAGGAAACCCATGAACATCCAGAGCAGGTAGCTGGTGTTACCGGGGCTCAGCGGGTTCAGCCCGATGCCGCGGAAGATGTCCGGCAGCGCGATCAGCACAATCGACTGGTTGATCGTCGCCATCAGCATGCCAAGCGTCGTGTTAGACAGCGCGATCCACTTGTAGCGCGGTCCGAGCGCTCGGCTTGCCTGCACCGGTGCGCCTGTCGCGTCAGAATTAACCGTCATGGGCGGACATGCTCCCCACCTAGGACCCGGGTACTTGCTAATCCTCAACTAACAATGACAGACCAGACCACATCCGAACCCCTCCGCGTCCGTCGCGTTTCCGCGGAAGCGCTTTGTGCACATTTTCACAAGCCGTCTACCCTGGATATCTGGTCCTGGCGTGCTCGCCGTGCCGGTTCACCAGAAGGTGAGGCCGGCCTGGAGGACGAGAGCATAACCTGGCCTCAGGCCTCACCGGCCCATCCGGGGTGAGATGAGGCGCACGGCTGGCTCACCTGGGCCAGCGTGGTCGTGACGAGCTACCAGGAGGGGCGCATATGAGAACCGGCAAGCCCGAGGTCGACTTCCCCGGCGGCGATCCGCCTGCCGAGTTGCAGATCACCGAGATCTGGGAAGGTAACGGCAGCTTGGCGAACCCCGGTGACACGGTCAAGGTTCACTACGTCGGGGTCGCCTTCTCCACCGGCGAGGAATTCGACTCAAGCTGGGACCGGGGCGAGCCGCTGGAGTTCCGGCTCGGCGCCGGGCGGGTCATCGCGGGCTGGGACCAGGGCGTGCAAGGCATGAAGGTCGGCGGGCGCCGCCAGCTGATCATCCCCCCTGGCCTGGCCTACGGAGAGCGGGGTGCCGGGAATGTGATCGCGCCAGGCGAGACCCTCATCTTCGTCTGCGACCTAGTCTCGGCCTGAAGAGCTACCGAAGAAACCGGGGCGCTGCCGTTACCAGAGGCCCTGAACCGTCGGTCCGCTGTGCAGCGTAACGACCTTCTTGGCCTTGCCGGTCCAGTCCATGAAGGCCGGCAGATCGTGCCAGGTTTCCCGGGCCAGCCTCCAGTGTTCGTCCACGCCGGCCGGTGATGCGTAGAACTCGTCGAGCACGAATACCGTGTCGCCGTCGCGGCCGAGTCCGGTCCACCGGGTTCTCTAGCTCCGGGCCCTTGGAGATGCTGTAGTCCAGCAGAGCCGTGTCGCCCTGGCGGGAGTGGCCCTCCATCCACTTGCCGTGGCTCTGGAAAACGGCATCCCCGGCTGCCACCTCCTCCGGCCCTACCGTCTACATGACGACGATGTGCGCCTTGCCCAGGTCCATGGCGCGTCTCCCTCCCAGTTCATGACCCCGGCCCGGCCTCATTGCCGCGGCCGAGAGAACGCCACGCGGCGTGACGCGACGAGTAACACGGCGTGTTGGTCTCGGGAGTCTCAGCTTTGTACATCTGGCCGCCGGCTTGGGCTGGCCTTAGCAGGAGGTGGGGTTGGGCCCGGCCAGACGCCGAGCAGGATAGGACACTATGTGTCCGGTTTCACCGTCGCGCACCACGCGCCGATCTCGGCGCGGCGCGCGGCGCCGAGTTTGGTCAGGATATGCGTTACGTGTGCGGAGATCGTCTTGGGCGCGAGCACGAGCTGCTCGGCGATCTGCCGGTTGGTGAGGCCCGCCGCGACGAGCTGAGCAACCTCGAACTCCCGCTCGCTCAGCGGATACCACGGTTCCGCGGGCTTGGCCGCGTCAAAGGATTCGGTGAGCCGATTGGCCGCGGTGACGAGAACGGCGGCGCCGGACGCGGCCGCGATGGTGCGGACCTCGTCGGCGAGCATGGTCGCCTCGCCGCGGCGCCGCGCCCGGGCGGCGGCCTCGGCGAGGTCGAGCCGAGCCCAGGTGCCTTCCCAGAACCGGCGCAGGACCTGCCACGACTCGTTCGCCGCCTGCAGTGCCTGATAGGCCGCGGGTACCTCGCCGCGGGCCAGCAGGAGCAGTCCCTGGGCGTGCCCGATCGCGGGCAGGGTCCCCGGGATGGCGCGGACGGTGAGCACCGCACCGACTCGGTCCGACCAGGCTTGCGCGGCATCGACGTCGCCACGGGCCAGGTGGGCCCGGACACCGGTGACCAGGTAGGGGTAGAGAGAGCTGGCATCGGTGATGTCGGCCGAGGCCTGGTAGCCGCGTTCGCAGTGCCTGAGCGTGGTGCCGTAGTCGCCCTGGCACCTGGCCGCCTCGGCCAGCCCCCACAGCGGCGGCGAGAACCGCTGCACCTCGGCCATCCGGTCACCGTGCCCGAGTGCCTCGCCCAGCAGGTCGGTGGCGAGGGTCCAGTCGCCGCGTCCCATGGCCAGGTAGCCCAGGACGAACTGCGCGGTGATCTGGGTGGTGAGGCCGCCACGCCCGTCGGCGAGGGCCTGCTGCGCGGTCTGGGCGGCCGCCTGCCACTGACCGGTGGCCCACTGGACGTGCGCGAGGTGTGATGCCATGTAGTGCCGGTGGTTCCACATCTCGACCTTCTCGGCGTAGCCGATGCCCTCGGGAAGCCATCGCTCCGCCAGGTCGTACTCCACCAGCTCCGACGCGGACGACCCGATCATCCGGTACGCGCGCGCCGCCTCCTCCTCTCGCTGGGCGTCGGTCGCGCGGGCGATCGCGTCCTCGAGCAGCCGCCAGCCTTCTTCCATCCGGCCGGCGAAGACCAGCACCGATCCAAGCGTCGCGGCGGTGTTGAGAGCGGCCACCTCATCGCCCAGCCGCTCGCTCTCGGCCCGGCTGGCCTCCCCGTAGGCAATGGCCTCGTCGAGGCGGTCATCCACCAGGTAGGCGGCGGCCATGGCCGAGCCGAGGCGGGCCCGCTCGCGATCCGAACCCGCCACGCCGTCCAGGCTGTCCAGGGCGGCCTGCAGCATGCCGACCCGGACAGGCAGATTCTCGCCGAGCAGGTGCGCGACCGCGACCATGCGAGGTACCAGTGCCGCCGCCGCGCGCGCGTCACCGGTGTCGGCCGTCAGTTCGTGCGCCGTCCGGTACGCGTCGGCGGCGGCCGCGTTGTCGTCGGTGGCCGCGGCCTCGTCGCCGAGCGCGGAGAACAGCCCGGCCCGGTCGCGCGCAGGAAGCTCTGCGGGTAGGTTGCGCACCGCCCGCCGGTACAGCTCGAGGGCTTCGCCATGGGCGGAGACCGACGCGGCCTCGCCGGCGGCGGCGACCGCGTACTCGTGGGCGAGCCCGGGGCACTGCGCCTGCTCGAAGTGCGCCGAGATGAACGCGCCGCGGTAGCCGCGGTCCACGGCGGCCCGCGCTACCCGCTCGTGCAGGCGGCGCCGGGTGGGCAGGTCCGTGTCGGTGTAGAGGGTGTCGCGGATCAGTGCGTGCCGGAAATCGAAGGTGACCTCGTCGGCGCCGGGCAGGACGAGATAGGCGTCTTGCAGCTCACGCAGGGCGCCGGCCACCTCATCCGGGCCGCTGCCGGTGACCACGGTCAGCAGGTCGAAGTCGAAGGAGCGCCCGATGACGGAGGCCGCCGAGGCCATGTCGCGGGTGAGCCTGGCCATGTGCCGGATGCGGCTCAGTACCGCGTCGCCCAGCGTGTCCGGCACCGTGGCGCTCTGGATCGCCGCGCCGGACTGCGGGGTCAGGGTGTCCTCGTCGATGGCGGCGAGGAATTCCTCGATATGCAGGGGGATCCCGTCGCTACGCTCGTGGATCGCCTGCACCATCTGGGCCGGAGCCGGCCGGCCAAGCAGCGCGCTGGTCATCGCCGCGGTCTGGGCCAGCCCCAGGCGCGGCAGCCGGATCTCCTCGGTCAGCCGCTGGCTCAGCAGCCGGGCCCGCAGGTCGCGCATGGGCAGCCGGGGATACAGCTCATCGCTGCGGTAGGCGCCCGCAACCAGCATTGGCCTGGTCGCGAGCCGGCCGGCCAGGTGGCCGAGCACGTCCAGACTTAGCTCGTCGGCCCAGTGCAGGTCTTCGAGAATGATCAGGACCGGGGTGCCGGGGTCGATGGCCACCAGCAGGTCGGCCAGGTCCTGGACCAGCACGCGGCGCCGGTGGTGCGCGTCGCCTGCGGCGTCGGAGATCGCCCGCACCCGCGACGTCAGGCTGCGCCCCAGCTCGGACAGCGCCGGTTCGCGAGCGGGCAGCAGGTTGCCGGCCAGGTCCAGCAGCAGGCCCGCCAGGGACTGCACGTCGTCCGGGAACGCCGCCGCCCTGCCGACGGCGAAGCCGCTGGCGTCGGCCCGCCGCGCGACGGCGCTGAGCAGGCGCGTTTTGCCGATGCCCGCCTCGCCCGCGACGAACAGCAGCCCGCCGTCGCCCGCCGCGGCGCCGGCCAGCCGGTCCTCGATCAGGGCGAGGAAAGAATCCCGGCCGACTAGGACCGGCGACTGGATCGTCCCGCGAACCCGCACCCCGCATCACCCCCCGACTTAAGTATCCAGCCTGCCGAAATAAGGATCTAGCGGCAGACGAATCGGGCACTTGACCGATGGCTGCGCAGGCCTGTCTCACCGAGGCTGAACTGGTCCAGTCAACGATGCTCAGAAGGAGCAACCATGAGTACTGTCGCAGCCCAGTCCCAGCGTAACGGCGTCGACGTAGCCAAGCTGTTCGCGACGCTCGATGCCGTCAAGGCGCACCCCGAGGCAGCCCAGTTCCGGTTCGGCGTGAACAACCGCTGGATCTCGGGCACGCATAACCGGAACGAGATCAGCACGTTCTACGGCGTGGGCGCCGAGCAGCAGCACGACAGCACGTTCGCCATCGAGGCGGACCATCCGGCGGTGCTGGTGGGCGGGGACGCCGCGCCGACGCCGGCCGAGCTCCTGCTCGCGGCGCTGGCGTCGTGCCTGACCTCGGGCCTGGGCAACATCGCCGCGGTCCGCAAGATCAACTTGGAATCGGTCGAGTCCCGGGTGGAAGGCGACATCGATCTGCGCGGGATCCTCGGCCTGTCCGACGAGGTCCGCAACGGCTTCAGCCAGATCCGGGTCAGCTTCCGGGTGCGCGGCGATGCGTCGCCCGACGCGCTGCGCCAGCTGGTCGAGCAGGCCGTGGCCCGGTCGGCCGTGTATGACGTGCTGACCCACGGCGCGCCGATCAGCGTCGACGTCGCGGCCGGCTGACCCGGAAACCAACGAGGGGGGAGAGGACCATGCACGCGGTGGAGACCCTGATCGTGGGGGCCGGCCAGGCCGGGCTGGCGGTCAGCCGCTGCCTGACCGGGCAGGGCGCCGATCATGTCGTGGTAGAGCGGGGGCGGATCGCCGAACGGTGGCGCAGCTCTCGCTGGGACTCGCTGCGGCTGCTCACCCCCAACTGGATGAGCCGGCTCCCCGCCTGGTCCTATCCCGGCCGCGACCCAGACGGCTATATGACCGCACCGGAGCTGGCCGGATACCTGGAGGACTACGCCGGCTCGTTCACCGCCCCGGTGCACGAGAACACGAGGGTCGAGCTCGTCGAGGCGTCCGTCGGCGGCCTGCGCGTGATCACCGACCAGCGAACCTGGCTCGCGCGCAACGTGGTGGTGGCAACCGGGACCGAGAACCGGCCCTACCTGCCGTCGGCCGCCGACGGGATCGATCCGGCGATCCATCAGCTTCATGCCGCCCGCTACCGTGGACCTAACCAGGTTCCCGACGGCGGCGTGCTGGTGGTCGGCGCCTCGGCGTCCGGCGTCCAGATCGCGGACGAGTTGCGCCGCGCGGGGCGGCCGGTGGTCATCTCGGTGGGCCGGCATGCGCGGCTACCGCGCTGCTACCAGGGCCGCGACATCCTGTGGTGGATGGACCAGGTGGGGGTCCTGGGCCAGACCATCGATCAGGTGCACGACGCGCGGTCCGCTCGCCGGGCCCCGTCGCTGCAGCTATCGGGCCGCGGCCGCCCGGTCGGCCTGGATGCGCTGGCGGCGGGCGGGGTGAGGCTGGCCGGCCGGCTGGTCGCGGCGGATGGCCAGCGGCTGAGCTTCGCCGATGACTTGCCCGCCACGATCGGCGGGGCGCAGGCGCGGCTGGAGCGGCTGCTGCGCACCATCGACGGCCACCTCGCCCGCAGGGGCGGCGAGGACGCCGGCCCAGCCGATCCGCCCGCGCCGTTCACGGCGCCGGCTGGCCCGGTCCGGCTCGACCTGCGCCGGGCCGGCATCAGCACGGTGATCTGGGCGACCGGCTACCGGCCGGCCTACCCCTGGTTGCGGGTTCCCGTCCTGGACCGGCACGGCCAGATCGCCCATAGCCGCGGCGTGACCAGCGTCTCTGGCCTCTACGTGCTGGGCCTGAGGTTCCAGTACCGCCGCAATTCCTCCTTCATCGACGGCGTCGCCAGCGACGCCCGGTTCGTAGCCGCCCACGTGATGATGCGGCGGATGAACGCCCGCGCCCTAGCCGCCGCCAACCCGGACGCGCGTGACCTGAGCGCTTGACCCGACCACCTACGGAGCAGTCACATGACAACGAGAAACACCCCGCACTACGACGTGATTATCGCCGGGGCCCGCTGCGCGGGCGCCGCGACCGCGCTGCTGCTGGCCCGGCAGGGCGCCCGGGTGCTCGTGCTGGACAAATCCCGCTACGGCACGGACACCTTGTCGACCCACGCGCTCATGCGCGGCGCGGTGGTGCAGCTGCACCGGTGGGGGCTGCTCCCCGCGGTCGCCGGGGCGGGAACCCCGCCCGTTCGGTCGACAACCTTCCATCTCGCCGACGCGGTCACGACCATCCTGGTCAAGCCCAAGCACGGTGTCGAGGCGCTGTATGCCCCGCGCCGCCGGGTCCTGGACGCGATCCTGGCCGATGCCGCGCGCAGCGCCGGCGCGGACGTGCGGTTCGGGACCTCGCTCACCGGCCTGCGGCGTGACCGGGCCGGGCGGGTGACCGGGATCACGGGCCGGGCCGGCGGGACCCACCTGGAGGCCAGCGCCGATCTGGTCGTCGGCGCCGACGGCCGCCGCTCGACCGTCGCGCGGTGGGTCGGCGCCGAGGCCGCCCACGTCGCGCCGGCCTCGAGCGTCCTCATCTACCGGTATGTCCTCCACGACGCGACCGATGGCTTCCACTGGTATTTCCGGGACGGGGCCGCGGCCGGAGTCATCCCCACCAACGATGGGCAGGCCTGCGTCTTCGCCGCCACCAGCGCGGAACGGCTGCAGGGCGAACCCGACCGCGGCGCCGACACGGCCTGGCGGCGCATCCTGGACCGGGCCGCGCCTGCACTGGCCGAACGGCTCGACCAGCGCGGCCCGGCCGGCCCGCCGCGAGTGTTCCCCGGCCTGACCGGCTACCTGCGTGACGCGGCGGGCCCCGGCTGGGCCCTGGTCGGCGACGCCGGCTACTTCAAGGACCCGATCACCGCTCACGGCATCACCGACGCCCTGCGCGACGCCGAGATCCTGGCCCGCGCGGTCGCGGCCGGGGGCCCCGACGCGGTCGGCTGCTACCAGGCCGAACGCGACGAGCTTTCGCTGCGCCTGTTCCGCGTGACCGGCCGCATGGCCTCCTTCGCCTGGACCGCCGACGAGATCGCCGAGCACCTGCTCGAGCTCGGCGAGGCCATGGCGGAAGAGGCGGCGGCGATGACCAGCGGCGACCCCGGCCTGCGCCTCGAGCTGGCGTCAGCCTAGGCGGGAGCGGTCAGGTGCGGTATCCGCTGGTGCAGCGCGGGCTCATCGCCCTGGTGCTGGTGCTGGCCATGGCCGTGTGGTTCTCCGCCTCGGCGGTGGTTCCCGCGCTGGCCAGCCAGTGGCACCTGAGCGCGGGCGCCGCCGCCTGGATGACGGCGCCGGTGCAGGCCGGATTCGTGCTGGGGGCCGTCGGCTCGGCCGCGCTCGGCCTGGCCGACCGGATCCGGCCGCACCTGCTCGTCGCGGCCTGCGCCGCCGGCGCGGCCGCCTGCACCCTGGTCATGGCGCTGTTCGCCGACGGCCCGCTGGCCGCCGTGCCGCTCCGGTTCGCGACCGGGGCCTTCCTGGCGGGCGTCTACCCGGTGTGCATGAAGCTCATGGCCTCCTGGTCACCCCCGGCCGGCCGGGCCCTGGCCATGGGGACGCTCATCGGCTGCCTGGCGCTGGGCTCGGCCCTGCCGCACCTGATCGACGGGCTCGGGCGGCTGAACTGGCGCGCGGTCCTCGCCGCCGCCGCGGCCACCGCGTTCTGCGCCGCGATCGTGGCCGGCGGTCTGGTCAGGCCCGGCTCGCAGTTCCCCGCCGGGGGCGGGACCGGCCACAGCCGCTACGCCCTGGCGATGTTCGCTGACCGCGGTCCGCGGCTGGTCAACCTCGCCTACTTCGGGCACATGTGGGAGCTGTACGCGCTGTGGACGTGGCTGCCGACGTTCCTCGTCGTGAGCAGGACGACCACGACCGGCCTGCCGGCCTCGGGCGGCTCCGGCATCGACGCCTTCCTCGCGATCGGCGTCGCCGGGCTCGCGGGCTGCCTGCTCGGCGGCTGGGCCGCCGATCGCCTCGGCCGGGCCGCCACGGCCGCCGCGGCCCTCACGGTCAGCGGCGCGTGCTGCCTGCTCTCGCCGCTGTTCTTCACCGCGGGCCGCCCGTGGCTGCTCGCCTTCACCGCGGTGTGGGGCGCCGCGGTCATCGCCGACTCGGGCGTATTCTCCACGTTGCTCAGCGAACTCGCCGACCGCCGCTACCTCGGCACCGCGCTGACCACCCAGACGGCGATCGGGTTCCTGCTGACCATCGTCACGATCCAGGCGATTCCGCTGGCCGCGGCCGTCACCGGCTGGCGCTACGCCTTCCTGGCCCTCGCCGTCGGCCCCATGACCGCGCTGCCCGCGCTGACCGCCCTGAGCCGCCAGATAAGACCGAACGACCTGCCATCACCCACCACCGAAAGGACACTGCCATGACCACCTGCAGGCCAAGCGGCCCGCCCGCGATCGGCGCGACCGCCGAGCTGTCCCGGACGATCGGCCCGGACGACATCGACCAGTTCACCCGGATCAGCGGAGACCGGAACCCCCTGCACTACGATCTCGCGGCGGCCAGGGCGTCACGGTTCGGCGAGATCGTCGTCCAGGGCGGGATCACCAGTGCCATCCTCAACGCGGTGGTGGCGGAGTGCCTCCCCGGCCCGGGGACCGTCTTCCTGAACGTGAACTGGGACTTCAAGGCACCGGTCCGGCCCGGCGACGTCATCACCGGCCGCGTGGAGATCATCGAGGCCAGGACCGACAAGCCGGTCACCAAGCTCCGCACGACCGTGACCCGCGACGACGGCACCATCGCCCTGGACGGCACCGCCGTCTGCTACACCATGGCGATCACCACCGGCGCGGGCCCCGGCTAGCGCAGTGACCGGAACGAGGCGCGCATCTCTTCTGAGAAGAGTTGCGGCTGTTCCCAGGCGGCGAAGTGGCCGCCCTTGTCGAGCTTGTTGTAGTGGATGAGGTTGTGCGGATAGGCCCGTTCGGCCCAGCTCCGCGGGGCCTGGTACAGCTCGTCGGGGAAGACGCTGATGGCGAACGGGATCGTGATGGGCTTGGCGTCGAAGAAGCTCGCCTTGTTCTCCCAGTACAGCCGGGCCGCCGAGACCCCGGTGTTGGTCAGCCAGTACAGCGTGACGTTGTCCAGGATGTCATCCCGGGTCAGGGGGCTGTCCAGGGTGCCGGCCAGGGCCTTCTCCACCAGCCCGGGCTGGCCGGTGCCGTCGCCGTGGTCCAGCATGAACGCGGCCAGGTCGACCGGGGAGTCCGCCAGCCCATACAGCGTCTGCGGGCGAGTCGACATGATGTTGGCGTAGGCCACGTGCTTGGCGTAGAAGGTGCTCAGCTGCTCGTAGGCGGCCTTCTCCTCCGGTGACAGGTCCGGGGGCGGCGGGTCGCCGCGCTGGACCGCGGTGTTGATGGCGGCCGGGGCGGTGCCCGGCATGTTGGAGTGGATGCCGGCCAGTTCCGGCGCGGCCTGGATGCCCATCGACTGGGTGACGGCCGCGCCCCAGTCGCCGCCCTGCGCGACGAACCGGGCGTAGCCCAGGCGCTTCATCAGCTCCACCCAGGCCGCCGCGATGCGGACCGGGTCCCATCCGGTGGCGGCCGGCTTGGCGGAGAACCCGTGCCCGGGCAGCGAGGGAATCACCAGGTCGAACGCGTCGGCCGCGCTGGCGCCGTGCGCGGTGGGGTTGGTGAGCGGCTCGATGATCTTCAGCTGCTCGAGGACCGAGCCGGGCCAGCCGTGCGTGACGATCAGCGGCAGCGCGCCGGGGTGCGGGGAACGCACGTGGAGGAAATGAATGTCCAGTCCGTCGATCTCGGTGATGAAGTTCGGCAGGGCGTTCAGTTTCCCCTCGCACCTGCTCCAGTCGTAGTCGGTCCCCCAGTAACGCGCGAGCTCCTGCATCATCGCGAGCCGCGCGCCTTGTGAGTCGTCGGTCACCGTCTCGCGCTCGGGCCACCTGGTCGCGTTTACGCGTCTGCGCAGCTCGGTGAGGTCCGCCTCC
>Ga0306920_100008889_pt1 | contig 13374 bp, 6 predicted proteins | sample flu12Cox44000170_FD_204666 | JGI IMG/M metagenome (GOLD analysis project Ga0306920, IMG submission 204666) | Lab enrichment of tropical soil microbial communities from Luquillo Experimental Forest, Puerto Rico - flux4day.12C.oxic.44.000.170 (v2)... | ecosystem: Environmental > Terrestrial >... | reverse complement strand
TCGGCCTTTGGCGCGGGATTCTCAAGTCCGGCTGCACCTTCGTCAATTTCGTACACCCTGTTGGCTCGGACTTGAGCCAGGAGGCTTCGCCTGCCACTGGGCCATTTAACTTCGATTTGCATCTCATTGGTGAGAGTCCCCGCCGCGAAGACCCGCACCGCTTCATCGCTAGAGAGGTACCTGCCGCCGCAGATCATTTCCTGGCTTTGTTGTGGCACGGCTCCGCCGTATACCGACAGCTTGGCCCCGATCCCACGCGTATTCGGGGGCAAGCCCTTTAGGCGCACGACAATGCGAGGCGCGCTGCTCAGGTTACGGTAGATTCCAGCTACGCCGTTGAGATTGTTCACTACAAAATCCAAAGCGCCGTCGCTGTCAAAATCCCCGAAAGCGAGGCCCTGATGGACGCCAAGCGAACCCGTGCCCCATTGCGAAGTCATCTCTTCGAACTTTAAATCGCCCCGGTTGCGAAAGGTGACCACCGGCATTTCAAGGCGAGGGTAAAGCCGGGAATGCTCCATCATTTCGCGAGTGAAGGCTTCCTGGTGTGCTTTCGGGTCGATCTCTTTTGGCCACCGATGCTGCAGCGCGAGGATTTTGCTGGTAGCGTCGAGGTCCTGTACATCCGTGCGATGCCCAGCCGAGATGACCAGGTCCTCGTAACCGTCAAGGTCCACGTCCAAAAAAGCGGGTTGCCAGGACCAGTCGGAGGCTGCAAGGCCTGCGAAGTCTGCTATTTCCTCGAAGGTGCCGTCTCCGCGGCTGTGGAACAGAGTATTCTGCATTATTTGAGGGCAATTGGTGATTTCACCGATTTTTCCCGTAGTGCCCATTTTGGTTTGGGCGGGAGCCTGGGCTTTGCGTCGCAGTCCATCCCGACTCAACATATCCAGCACGACAAAATCCATGTTCCCGTCACGATCGATATCGGCAAAATCGACGCCCATGGAGTTCTCGCTCGTATGACGCAAGGCGAGCCGAGGGATTGCCTGGAACACGCCGTTGCCCTGATTGATCCAAACCCGATCCGGCGTCCAATAATCGTTGCAAACATAGAGGTCAGGCCGGCCGTCGCCATTGATGTCGCGGAAAGCGGCTGATAGACCCCAGTCAGTTGGTGGAGCAGCAAGCGGATCTCCCGATTCGTTCAGGAACTTCCCCCCGGTCCAGGGCAAGGCAGTAAAGCGGCCCTTGCCGTCATTGACGTACAGAATGTCCGGCTCACCAAACTCCATCATGCCTCCCTTGTCCATGATCAGCCGATCGCGGAACTCGGGAGCAAATTCCATCTTGCCGTTCACCCAGCGGACGCCAATTCGCGCTACGTCGCGGATATCGCTGGTCCGATAATTGGCGACATAAAGGTCGAGAGTTCCATTCCCATCGAAGTCCGCGAGCGTCAGGGTTGTGCTGCCGAATCTGGTCTCAGTGCCGGCTGATGCGGTCGCGTTGGTAAACTTGCCGGTTCCGTCATTCAAGTAACAAAGAACGCCTCGTCCCAAGGTCGAGATCAACAAATCCAGCCAACCGTCCCCGTTGAGATCAGCAAAGACGGCTCCGCGACAGATGTAATTAGTGGCATCGATTCCGGATTTAAGCGTTACGTCTTCGAATCGCCAGCTGCCCAGATTGCGGTAAAGTGCGTTCCGGCCTTGCAAGCTGCAGAGGAAAATGTCGGGGCGACCGTCGCCATCGAAATCGCCCACTGCCACGCCGCTGCCGTTTTCCAGGACGCGGTTGGCGGCCCCAGACCATTCGTCCAAAACATTGGTGAAGAAGACGCCGGTTTTTTGCGGCGCCAGTTCAACGAAGCCCGCCTTGCCTGCGCCTGCTACGGGCAAGTCTCTCCACCGGCCCTGTGGCTCCGAGTGCCACGCGTCAGGAGCTTGCGCTGCGCAGCAAAGGCTGCAGGAAACACGACAAAGCAGAGTGGTGAGAGTCAACCCGCGAGTGAACCTGGCCAGGGGGCCGACACTGACTGCGGTTGAGAAATCGGAACTGGTTGCCAAAGGGGAAAAGCAAAGGGCCCGGCGCAAGCCGGGCCCCTTTGTGATTAATTCAAGTCCGGCCTGGTTACTGCTTGACCCTGAAGAAGGTCGGAGTGGATCCAACTGTCACGGTCGTCGGATTGGCCGTGCCCGCATCTGTCCAGACAATACCATTGGGATTGGACTGCAGCTGCGTCGTCTTCTGCAATGTTCCACCAGTTGGACTCCACGAGATGCTCACGCTGCCGCCGGAGGCGGTGATGCTCAACTTGAGCTTTCCGGGGTTCGGTGTGACGGCGCCGCTGATGGTGATTACACCGCCGTTCTTGCCGGCATTATAATGTTCGGCAATGCGGGCGGCCGGGATAGCTTTGTCGAAGACGGCGACTTCATCGATGTTGCCGATGAAATAGTTGCCGCCGGGGTCGTACACACCACCGCCTCCGATATGGACGTTATAGGGCGACATTCCGTAGTTGCCGCCGGCAGAACCGCCGCCGGTGCCTACGAGCTTGCCATCGTAATAGGTGCGGATGTCGGCGCCGGAAGCGATGGTTGCCACATGGTGCCATTCACCATCAGGGAAGCTGTAAGTCGTGTTCAAGGCACCACCGTTCGGGGTCCAGATTTGGATCGTGCCCGGGTCGATGAAGCCGTATTCGACAGCATCGTTTTGTCCGACGATGCCGATACGGTTGCCCCAATCTACGAGGTTGGCGTACGAACTGTTCGTACGTATCGGCTTGCACCAATACTCGAGCGAGAAGGCCGCGACGCCTTGCAGGAACTGGTTCTTGGTGTCAACCCATTCCATGTTGCCCCCGTTACCGGCCGAGCCGCTGAAATGCGCCGAGTGGTTGCTCGCCTCGAACCCTTTGAACGTCGGGGGCTGAGGTCCGGGGTCGCCGGCAGCGTTGGTGCTGACCCCACCTGCGCCAACGGTGGCCTCGTCGCCAACGTAATACGCGCCATCGCCGCCCTTAGTGCCGCTGTTGTGCGCGACTGATGAATTGGTAGCATCCTCGAAGCGGTAGTAACCAACGGGGCCGTCAAACAGGATGTCCGCTTCGTAAGTCACCGGCTGGTAACTGAAGGAGATTGTCGTGTTTGCAGCGGTCGGGTTGCCTGCAAGGTCCTTGACCCCGGTGATAGTCAGGACGTTGGTAACATTGGGGGGGATCTTTGAACCGAACAGCAGCGTCACCAGCATGCCGGAGGAATCCAGCGAAGCATTAGTGGCCACGATCGCTCCCGGGTTAACGACGTACCCGGACGCCGTGTTGGCCGAATTGGTATCCATCAACTCGTTAAACCTGAGCACCATTGAAAGCCCGTCAGCAGCCACTGCGTTTACTGTGGCCGGCAATGGCGGGGTGGTATCAGGGGAGACTGTTAATGTACCAACGGGGCTGTTCGTAGTGGCATCATTGGCTTTGAGCACCACACGATACTGAGTGCCATTATCAGTAAGCTTCAAAATCGGTGTGGTGAAGGAGGTGGAATTCGCACCAAGGATATCGCTGAAAGTGGAGGATCCCGCAGGGGCCGACTGCCACTGATAGGCGAGTCCGGGAGCCAAACCGGAGTTGTCACCCACGAACCCGGAAGCAGCAGCGATCGTAAAGGTCGCTGTGAGGCTCTGGATCCCGGTAGTATTTTGCGGAGGATTGGTGACGGCGATGAAAGCGCCATCGAGCCCGAGGGGGTAGGGTGCCGTATTAAAAGCAACCACACGGCTATGGTCGCCGTTGGCCGGATCCGGCTCCGTGGTCAATTTGTAAGTCACATCGACCTCGTCACCACCGCCGCCTTCATGGTGCACAGCTTCAATGTAATATTGGCTGCCCTTCACCATAGGAATGCCATTGGACCACGGCTGGGTTGCGGTATTTGGATCGGTCCACGTGTCGGAACGTTTCTGGTTCAGTTGATTATTTGCGGTTCCACCGTCGTTGGAAATCCAGGTTAATGGATTGCTCCAATCCACCTCTTGCGCGACAAGGGTCTTTTTCGCAGGGGTCGCATCGGTTGAAACGAACAAGTCGGAATCATCGTCTGAGGTGATAAACCAGACGTAGTTGGCGCTAACAGGAGCAATGAAGATGCAGCTCAGCCGTTCGCCAAAATTATCTCCCTGTTCTATGATCGACTCAAAGAGGCTGTAGACTGGGGAGCGGTCGGGCGGAAGGCTGTCATGGCTGCCGTCCTCAACAGTGGCCCGAGTAGCGCCGTACCACAGTTGCTCCTTGATGCCGGCCACCGGGACCAGTTGGCCGATAGTGATCACCCCCGGAGAGCTGGTGACCTTGGCGACGTTGTTCGTGACCACAACAGTGAATTGAGCGCCGTTGTCACCGGCGGCAATCGGCGGCAAGGTGTAGGAAGTATCGGTGGCACCGGCGATAGGCGCTCCATTCTTCATCCATTGCAGGCTCTGAATCAGGCCTCTGGTTGTGACCGACAAGACCACGTTCGAGTCACCCACGACCACGCGACGATTGAAAGGCGATTGCAGGAAGCTTGGAGGATTCGTGTTGGCAACGGCCGCGCCAACGTTGACCAATTGCAAGCCGCCAATACCCGCGCCATCAGCGCCGGCGATGCGGGTCACGAGGACGCCGATATCGCCGCGGCCATAAGTGCCGATGTTGCTCAGTTTGACGTAGCTGCAGGTGTCACGAAAGCCGTTGGGATCGGTGTTCGTGCCTTGAACGAATTTGTTGGTATCGTAAAACTGGTGGACCTCGGTAATATAATAAGTGGTCAGTCTATCCAGATCGGATACGTTGCAGGTAACACCGTCGCCATTCATGGACAGGTAAACATAGACGTCGTACTGAGCTTCGGGCACATTGCTGAAGATCATGCTCACCTGTGTTCCGGTGGGACCGTTGGCCTTCAAAATGCCCTGCATCATGACAGAATTGGCGTTAGTGATGGCCGCTCTCGGTGTATCATTAAACCAGCTGTCCTGGGCCGCGAAAGTGAGGGTAACTGTGGTAGTTGCGCCGGCGTCATCCGTCAAGTTGCCGGTCGTCCCATTCTCCGGGGTGAGGCCGATGCCGTAATCGTCCACGGAGTTCCAGTTGTCGACAGGGACCACGCCGGCGACATCTGTCGGCAGCAACTGCGTCTGGTTATCTGTGTTGCTAGTGATTCTTCCTAAAAAGTCGACGCTTATGGTCGGGCCGGCTAGTGCCTGGCTGGTGAGGAAGCCTAAACTAAATAAGCTAAATAAGGCTGGGACGAATGCCGATTTTTGCCACCTGGTTTTCTTCATAGCTTTGGGTTGGACAGTCCGGCCGAATCACGGGATCCCGTCATTAGACGTGCCGAGACTGGGGTTTAGTTGTGCTAAGTATCTTGGGACGTCCAAGTACTAAAGCAGCAATACGGGAGTAGTGCAAGAGAAATTTTGCACAAAATTGAAAAAACAAGCAGTTCAGCCCCGAGATCCGGCCTGTCAAACCTTGGCCCAGCGGGTATTTCCTCGGTTATCGACCGGGTAAAGTCGCGTCGTCGGAAGCGGCAGGCTGGACCGGGCCGAGCAGAGCGTGCGCGAAGCAGTGCCCTGGACCCGACTGATGAACGGGCGCGGCAACCCTGGAAAGCATCGTGCGGCAAAGGGAGCACCAGGTCTGGGGCGAACTTCGAATCGGCGCGGGTGGTGCGCAGGGCTGACTTAAGCCGACTGAAAGTACTGAAAGTCGGCACTCCCCCCACCACTGTTGCGGGCATGGGGTTAAAATGACACCGGCTGAGGTTCGGTCTTCCTGGGGACAAGAATGTCTGCCAAGATTATCCACGCGCCGTGGTTAGTGGATAAGCTTGAGGCCTTCGGGGGAGACCTCGATTTCCATCGCGCCAGTGGGAATGTCGGCGTTGGAGGTTTTTCCGCCTGGCCAGCGGATCTGGATAGCTTTGGGATTTTTGGGGGTAGCCAGCACCTGGACAGCACTGCTCTGGGACCAAAATCCGCTGCCGGCTTGCACCTCGCGGGTTGGTCCAAGGCCTGTTCCGAAATCAAGTCTCATAACGGCTCCTATTGCGTCGGGGTTCCCTGGCGGACCGGCCAAGCGGACGCGGAGACCTGGCTTGGCGCCAGTGTTGTGGAAGAGCCTTGTTTGATCGTTGTTTTGGGTAACGGCCAAATCGACGCGGCCATCGCCATCATAATCGGCCAGCGCGCACCCGCGCTGCTCGCCGTAGACGAGGATCCCGCTTACCTGCCCTGGCACGGGTGAGAAATCCCCGTGACCGTCGCCGTGCAACAAAAGCCCGCGTCCGGCATCCAGCCGGCCGTCTTCGGGCCGGACTCCAAAGAAATTCTGGCTGATGAAAATATCTTCGTTGCCATCGCCGTCCAAATCGCCTACTGCGAGGCCCATGGCGGGGGACCACTGCGCCTCGGTTGGCAGCAGTCTCGGCTCGAACTTCCCGCCGCGATTGAGGAACAAGGTCGAACCTAAAAACTGCGCTTTGAGAACGCCACCTTTGCTAACAAACTCGCCAAGAATCTGGCTCATGTTGGCTTCGGAATAAGCTTTGTGCGTTGGGAATTTTGCGGCGAGCCATGGCAAATCCGTCTCCATGATCGGCCGATAGCGCCACGGCTCGATCTGATCGAGTATACGGTCCTGGTAGGCTTCAAAGAGGTGCACCGCGCCGTCGTTGTTAAAATCGCCGTAGTAAAGAAACCACGGCCCGGGCGCGACCTGCTGGTAGGAGCTGTTGAGGCCCCAATTACCGGCGACGATATCAATTTGGCCGTCACCGTCAAAGTCGCCAGTCGCGACACAAGTCCACCACCCAAGCATTTCACTGAGCTTGGAGCAGTGAGGAGCAGCCAAAGGATTGTGTGCAGTATCCGCGGTGATTAAAGGCATGTCCCACTCGCGAAAGCGGCCATGGTCGTTATGGAACACTCGAACGGGCCCCCATTCGCAGGCGAGCACGAGCTCGGGAAAGCCGTCGCCATCCAGGTCGCTAAAGACTGCACCGGTAACCAGGCCAACCTTGGACAGCATCTCCTTAAAAGCCGGGTCTGATGTGAGGGGGCCGTTGTTGTTCAGGAACAGTTCCGAGCCGACTGCCTCGGGGTAATGGCCCGCGCGCAAGCGGCCACCGACGAAAAGGGAGAGCTTGCCGGATCCGGTCACATCGGCTAATGCCAAAGGCCCGGCGCTGGCACCGGAGCCGTTGAGGGTTGTTGATGTGATGACGACGGCGCCGGTCATATCGAAACGCTGCACGAGGGGAGCGTTGGACTCTTCATTTTCGTAATGAGCCATCCCCACGAGCAGCGATTTGACGCCCGGACTCAGTTCACCCGCGACGATGCCAGCGGAATCATCCACAAGAGCATTGGTCAACACTCCATCGATTCGTGTCCAGCGCCCGTTACCTGAGTTGAGGAAGACGCCCAACCCAGTTCCATGACCAGCGCCGACGATCAAATCCTCCCGGCCGTCACCGTTGAAATCATACCAGGCCACGCCCGGCCCGAGCTGGCTGAAACGGCGGGGCAAGAGCTTCTGCCGGCTAAAGTCGTCCCAGGGAGGGTCAATGTGCCTGTGGCCCAGCGCGGCACTGACGTCTTCGAACAGAGGCGAGCTCTGGGGTGGTGGGTTCTTCGGCGGCACGAGCACCGCACCGGCTTCGTCGATCTCATAAAGATAGTTGGCTCTGACGTTTTGGACGATACTTTGCTTCCCAGATCGCCAGGCCACTTCGATCGTCATTTTGCCATCCGCTGGCCCGGCCGCGAAGGTCCGCAAAGGCTGATCTCCGGCGAGGAACCGCCCACCGCAAGTCATCTCCTGCGATTGTTCGGGAATAGCGCCTCCCAGGAGCTTAATGCGGGCGCCAATGCCGCGCGTGTTAGGCGACAGACCTTTGAGTCTGACCGCCACCCTCGGAGCGGAACATTCATTTCGGTAAACCAACGCCTGGTCGCCGAGACAATTCACAACGACGTCGATATCTCCATCGTTATCGAGATCAGCAAGACCGATGCTGTGCGAGACTTGTTTGGAATCGAAGCCCCAGGCCTTGCCCATCTCCGTGAAAGTCAGGTTGCCAAGATTTCGGAACGCGACATTGGGAGTTTGCAGCGGAGGGAAAAGCGACAGGACGCGGCGCATATTGGCCGGGTCGCGAGCGTTGAGAGCCTTGTGGCGCTCGATAGCGTCCAGGTCCTGGGTGTCGTAAAGATGGCCGGTGCCGATCAAGATGTCAGGGTATCCGTCCAGGTCCACATCGAGGAAAGCAACGCACCAGGACCAGTCCGAAGCAGCCACCCCGGCGTAATTGGCAATATCCGCGTAGGTGCCGTCGCCGCGGTTGTAAAAAAGAGAATTACGGCGGACCTGCGGCCGGTCCCAGGCCCGTTCGCGGGTATAGGCGGGGATGGGGCTATCGGGGCTGATTTGGCGCATGCGCAGCGCATGGTCGCGGCTCAGCATGTCGGTCACCATAAAATCGTCCAGTCCGTCGCGGTTAATGTCGGCGAAATCACACGCCATCGAAAAATGCGGCGTGCTGCGAATGGCTTCGCGTTGGATGGCTCTGAAACGGCCGTGCCCGTCACCCAGCCACAGCCGATCGGGATCTTGAAAGTCGTTGCACAGATAGAGGTCAGGGCTTCCGTCCTGATTGATGTCGTGGAACGTAGCGCAGAGGCCCAAGTCCCAGGGAGCTGATGTCAATGCGTTTCCCATTTCGTCGAGGAAGGTTCCATCCGTCCAGGAAAGCTTGCGAAAGTCGCCGTGGCCCCGGTTGAGGTAGAAGGCGCCAGGTTCGCCGTACTCAATGAGATGGCCCTCGATGATTTTAAGTCGATTCCGATTCCTCCCGATCACCTGCTCTTTGCCCCCGACGATCCGCGTAGCCACGGCCATTCCCGAGCGGATCGTATTCTCGCCATAATTTGCAATGTAAAGGTCCAGCCAGCCATCGCCGTCCACGTCTGCGAGAGTAAGCGTCATGCTGCCAGTGTTGTCCTGCAATTCCTTGAGTTGAGCGTCACGGAAGTGGCCGGCGCCATCATTTAAAAACAACCTCGCACCCTTTCCGGAATAAGTAACTATGAGATCCAGAAACCCATCGCCGTCGACGTCTGCAAAAGAAGCACCTCGCGCGAGAAGATTCGTGTTGGCCAAGCCTGCCGCCTCCGTTACATCTTGAAATTTCCAACCGCCAAGGTTTCGATAAAGCCTACTGCTCCCATTCAGGTTGCAGAGGAAAATATCGCACCAGCCATCTCCGTCATAATCGCCGAGGGCCAACCCGGCACCGTTGAGGAGGTTCTGGTTCCCCAGCAAAGCTTCTGGCAGCACCACGTTAGTGAACCGGATACCCGTGGTATCACTTGGCATTAAGACAAAACCGGGGTTCGCTAACGCAGGAACTTTCAAAGGCCAACTCTTTACGCCGGTTGCGCCTTCCTGCGCTACAGCAATGCCGTAGGCTAAAATCAGAACGCACACCAGGGGTCGCATTAGCTGAAATGTTAAAAGAACAATCTGGCGCCGCAAGTTTTTCGGGGGATGACAGTGGTGGAGGGTTGAAAATCGTGCATGGTGCAACATTGTCTGCCAGAAAGTTGCGCTGGAAGCAGTGACACATGAGGGCCCATAAAACGGGTGGGTTGGGCTATTTTTGAAAGTCCCTACGGGTTGAAGCCCTGGCAGAGATGGCATTCAAAATGTCACCGCCGACGGAGGAGGCGTCGGACGAGCTATTGATTATGTTTTGGGAACCGCCTCTGCGGCATTGGCGCAACCCGTTCCGGGTTGGAACGGAGGTGTGGGTGCCTCACCCAGGGTAGCCTCGGCTGCGCCGCGGCAACCCTGGGCTGGAGGACATAATCCCTTTGGGATAAACCGGATTCAAAATAATCCCATCGGGATTTCGTCCCTCCAGCCCAAGGTTGCCGTGATAAGCGGCCACCTTGGGTAAGTCCGCCCTAAAGGATCGGTCAACTCCAAACGGGGTTTCGTCATTGCTCGATTAGGGGCAACCCTATGTGAACAAAATTGCCGCGCTGAGGTATTTCGCGGTAACCAAACTTTTAGTGCGGGTTTTTACGATATTCCACCTCGCTCGGTTCGAGAGTCTCAGTGCTTGAATGGATGGCTTGTATCGAGTCCACGAACCGGGTCAGTTTTTGTCGGTAGGGTGAAAGTGAGCAGGCTGGATCGGTCGCAGTTGCATCTCCCGTGATCAACGCGGCCTGGCAACGGCAACCTCCGAAATCCAGCTCGCGGAATTCGCAGCTCCGACATGGCTCCGGCATCCACTCGGTGCCGCGAAAGCGGTTGAACGCCTCAGATTCTTCCCAGATCCATTTTAACGATTGGGTGCGGACATTCTCGAAGCGCAATCCTTTTATTTCCCCGGCGGTTGGGCAAGGCAGCACATCACCGGCTGGATTGACCGTGAGGTAACGGCGGCCCCATCCGTTCATGCATGGCTTCGGCCGATCACTGTAGTAATCGGGAACCACAAAGAGAATTTCCATTTTGCCGGAGAGCCGCTGACGGGCGGCCGCCGCGACTTGCTTTGCCTCCTCGATTTGTTGCCGGGCAGGCAGAAGCGCCGCCCGATTTCGATACGCCCAGCCGTAGTACTGGGTGTTTGCAAGTTCAAGACGTTCGGCGTCCAGGGTCTCGGCCAAAGCGATGATCCACTCCAAGCGGCCGATGTTAGCCCGATGCAATACGACGTTAATCGTCAGCGGGAATCCGAGTTCACGAACCATTTGCGCAGCTGCCAGCTTCTGAGCGTGGGCGCGCGTGCCTGCAATAGTGTCGGCTAATGACTCCTGATCGGCCTGGAAGCTGATTTGCACGGCATCAAGGCCCGCCTGTCGAAGTTGTTCCGCGCGGCGCCGGTTCAGGCCAACCGCGCTGGTGATCAGGTTTGAGTAAAGCCCTGCCGACCGAGCCGAGGTGGCCAACTGGTCCAGGTCGGAACGTTGCAGCGGTTCTCCGCCCGAGAAGCCGACATGGAGCACCCCCATTTGAGCCGCTTCACCCAAAACGCGCTGCCAATCTGACGTTGTCAATTCCTCGCGCGTCGGTTGGTGAGGCGGATTTGAGCAATACGGGCAGTGCAACGGACACTGATACGTCAGTTCTGCAAGAAGCAAATAGGGGCGGAAAGCCATTCTCAAGCCAGCACGAGTTTGCGTTGATGAAGATCCTGCAGACATTCCAACACGTCAGCGCGCAAGGTTTCCGGTTCCGCGGCGTACTCTTCGGCCAGGTTAGCAATAATGCTCGACACCATTTCCTGACCATTACACCGGGTCAAAATCTCGCGCGCGGTGTCGCTGAGGTGCAGCACTCCCTCCGGAAACAGTAACACCACCTCGCCGGTGCTGGCATCATTCTGCAGGCGCACGCCTCGCGCCAGGCGGGGTTTGCTTTCTTCGGTAAGGCCCATTCCTTGTAAATATCACGGCAAGCGCAAATCTTGTAATGACTTTTAACGCTTAAACCTTTTCACGACCTGGTTGCGTTTCCGCGGTGACGGTTCTTGGGATTTCAAACTCCGGGTGTCGAGATGGGTCGCGAGATAAATCGAGTCGAGCATCGACCAAAGCAAGTCGCACTTGAATTGCAGTGCATCCAATGCCGCCTGTTGGAGCTCGCGTGTCCGGCAGTAGGTGACGGTTAACTCTAAAGCTTCACCGGAATCCCGTCGCGCCTGAGTGAGCCGGTTCCTGAAATATTCCAATCCCCGCGGCTCAATCCAGCGGTAGTACTGCTCAAAAGCCTTTAAACGCTGGGCCATGAGATCGGGGGCGAACAATTCGGTCAATGAAGATGCAATAGCCACCGGCCAGGGCTGGGTGCGGGTGAAATTTACATAGGCATCCACAGCGAACCTGACTCCCGGAGCGACTTGGTTGCTCGAAAGCATCAGCAGGCGGTCGATGCCACATGCCTTGCCGAGACGCAGCCAGGCGCCGATCCCGCCCTCGTCATTTCTTATGCCGTCGTGATCGGTAATCCGGTGCAACCAGATTCGCCGCACTTCACGCAGCGGACAGTTTGAAAGAATGGCCGCATCTTTGATGGGGATCTTGATTTGGTAATAAAATCGGTTGATAACCCAGGTTCGAAGCGCGGCTTGTGACAATTGGCCCGCGTTCATCAACTGATGAAAAGGATGCTTATCATGGTAGGCCAGGGTGCCAATCTTTTTTAGCCCGGCAATGAACGCTGCCCGGCTCAAGGGTTTTTGGATCATAACTCAAACTCCAGCCCGTCCCAGCCGACTGTCAGGCCCGCAGCTTCGACCGCCAGGCGCTCGGGAGATCCTTCCATCAGAATCGGATTGGTGTTGTTTATGTGGATCAAAATCTTTTTCTTCGCTCGCAATCCCGCCAGTAACTTCAAGCTGCAATCTTTGATCGTTACGTGACCCATTTCAGTTGCCTCGGGCGCTCCGGGCCGGACCGCGCGTAATTCATCCCCGGACCAGAACGTGCCGTCAAAAAGCACTGCTTCAGCGGATTCAAGCGCTGCCTGGAGAGCCGGATTAACTGTTCCGACGTCAGGCGCGACCAACAACCTATGCCGGGTGCGCGGAGTTTCAAACAAATAAGCCACGCTGTGGCCGCGTGTCGCAGCGGGTGGCTTGGGCACATGAAAGCGCGGTGGGCCACCGGGAAGCTCGATGGCTTTGTAGCGCAATCCGGTTTCCGGCGTGGAATTCACGTCCAAGGGCTCAAAGTCTTTTGTTGGGGGTTCCTGCCAGTTCGCTCCGCAAAATGCATTAAGAGTCTTTTCCAAGCCCAGCTGTGAGGTGCTGTCACGCACGGCACTTGTTGCATAGAGCGTAATACGCTCTCCTTCGCGCAGGGAAAACACGCCCAGGATATGGTCCAGATCGGAATTGGTTAGTAATACGCCACGGATGGGACTGTTTCGTGGCGGCTTGGTTTTGGGGTGTAGCTCAGGAAATCCGGTTACCTGAGTGGGGAAGTCGGGTGAAGCGTTAATTAAGAACCAGCGATCAGGCTCTTCTGAAACAGCAACAGACGATTGAGTTAGGTGAGGCAGAACGCCTCGACGCGCAGCCTGGCAGTTAGGGCACGAGCAGTTCCACTGTGGCAACCCCCCGCCCGCAGCCGTTCCTAGGAGACGAACGCGAATTTCGGGCCTCCCGGCAGCCGATCCAAGCGTGAATCAAACGCCCTGGACGTAAGCCGTGCACTCACAACAAAGCCGAACGGTGGTGATTCGGGGCTTCGTCCATTGCTTTTTGGCTTTCACGTTTTTCATAAGCTCTGTCAACACAGCTTATCATTGGTCACGAGGAACCCCAAGTCAAGCGCAACCCTCCGAATGGGGACGTGGTGCTGAGATGGCTTTGG
>Ga0306920_100008888_pt1 | contig 13374 bp, 21 predicted proteins | sample flu12Cox44000170_FD_204666 | JGI IMG/M metagenome (GOLD analysis project Ga0306920, IMG submission 204666) | Lab enrichment of tropical soil microbial communities from Luquillo Experimental Forest, Puerto Rico - flux4day.12C.oxic.44.000.170 (v2)... | ecosystem: Environmental > Terrestrial >... | reverse complement strand
TCGCCGGGCGATGAAGCGGGCCGTGCAGTCAGCGATGCGGCTCGGCGCCCAGGGAATTCGTATCAGCTGCTCTGGTCGGCTAGGTGGCGCCGAGATCGCCCGGATGGAATGGTACCGCGAAGGACGTGTGCCGTTGCACACATTGCGCGCAGATGTGGATTTCGGCTACGGCACCGCCAAAACCACCTACGGTGTATGCGGTGTCAAGGTGTGGGTCTTCAAGGGCGAGATCCTCGCCCATGACCCGATGGCCCAAGACAAACGGCTGAGCGAAGGCCAACCGGCAAGTCACGAGCGCGGGCGTCGCGAGGCGCTGGGGTAACAATAAATGCTCGCTCCGAAACGCAGCAAATATCGCAAGGCCCATAAAGGCCGTGTTCATGGTCTGGCAAAGGGCGGGACCACCCTGAACTTCGGCGCATACGGGCTGAAGGCGTCGGATCCGGGCCGGATCACGGCCCGTCAGATCGAGGCGGCGCGGCGCGCGATCACGCGCCATATCCGTCGCGCCGGCCGGGTGTGGATCCGCATTTTCCCTGATGTGCCGGTATCACAGAAGCCGGCCGAAGTTCGCATGGGCAGCGGCAAGGGCTCACCGGAATTCTGGGTATGCCGGGTCAAGCCCGGCCGGATCATGTTCGAACTTGACGGCGTACCGGCCGACATCGCCCGCGAGGCCTTCGATCTCGCGGCCGCCAAATTGCCCATCGCAACCCGTTTCGTCGCCCGCGAGGAAGTCGTCCGATGAAGGCCAGCGATGCCAGGGCCAAAACCGACGACGAGCTGAGCGGAGAACTCGACGTGCTCGGCAAGGAGATTTTCAATTTGCGCTTCCAGCGGGCCAACGGCCAGCTTGAGAACACTGCCCGGATTCGACAGGTGCGGCGCGACATCGCCCGCATCAAGACAGTACTCGGTGACCGTCGCCGCACCGCCCTCGAAGGAAAGAGGTGATGTCGAAACGCGTCCTTCAGGGTGTGGTCGTCAGCGACGCCTGCGACAAGACGGTGATCGTTCGGGTCGAGCGCCGCGTGATGCACCCTGTCTACAAAAAATTCGTCACGCATTCGAAAAAATATGCCGCGCACGACGAGAACAACAGCTATCGCTCGGGCGATGTCGTGCGGATCGAGGAGAGCCGGCCGATCTCCAAGCGCAAATGCTGGCTCGTAATTGGCGGCCCGCCTGATGCAGTTCCAGGCCGCCGATCTGCTCGGAGGACACCCCAGCCGGGTCCGGTGCCGGCCGATTTGACGGATGTCGAAACACCGGATGCCGACATCGCGGCCAGCCAGCCCATCGAAGGTGCGGCATGATCCAGATGCAGACAAATCTCGACGTTGCCGATAATTCCGGTGCGCGCCGGGTGCAATGCATCAAGGTGTTGGGCGGCTCGAAACGCAAGACCGCGACAATCGGCGACGTAATCATCGTCTCGGTCAAGGAGGCGATACCGCGCGGCCGGGTCAAGAAAGGGGATGTGCATCGCGCTGTTATCGTTCGGACGGCGAAGGAAATCCGCCGCACAGACGGCAGCGCCATCCGTTTCGACCGGAACGCCGCCGTGCTGATCACCAACCAAGGCGAGCCGATCGGGACTCGAATCTTTGGTCCGGTAACGCGTGAGTTGCGGGCCCGCCGGTTCATGAAGATTGTGTCTCTGGCGCCTGAGGTTCTCTGAGGAGCCCGACGCGAAGATGCCGAAGTTGAAGATCAAAAAAGGCGACAACGTCGTCGTGATCAGCGGCCGCGACAAGGGCAGGACCGGCGAGGTCTTGCGTGTTCTTCCCGACAAGGGGCGGCTAGTCGTTCAAGGCGTGCACGTTGCGAAGCGGCATACCCGACCACGTATGGGCGAGCCTGGCGGCATCGTTGAAAAGGAATTGACGATCCACATCTCGAACGTCGCGCATGTCGACCCGGAATCACGCAAGCCGACGCGGGTCGGGTACAAAGTCCTCGATGATGGCCGTAAGGTGCGGTTCGCCCGCCGATCGGGCGAAGTCATAGACAGGTGACGGGATGGCCAGAGCGCGCCTCCACGAACAGTATGAGACGACCATCCGGCTGGCATTGATGCAAGAGTTCGGCTACGAGAATCCGATGCAGGTGCCACGCCTCGAAAAAATCGTCGTCAATATGGGCGTCGGCGACGCAGTGCAGGATAGCAAGAAGGCGGAGGCGGCTGCCGCCGACCTGACGGCCATCACTGGACAGCATCCGGTCATCACCAAGGCCAAGCGGTCGATTGCGACGTTCAAGCTGCGCCAAGGAATGTCGATCGGGTGCAAGGTGACCTTGCGCCGCGAGCGGATGTACGAGTTCCTCGATCGCCTGATCACCGTGGCACTGCCCCGGGTACGCGATTTTCGCGGCATTCCGGGCAAGAGCTTCGACGGACGGGGTAATTTCGCCCTCGGTCTCAAGGAACAACTGGTCTTTCCGGAGATCGACTATGACCGGGTGGACGCAACGCGCGGCATGGATGTCGTCATCGTAACGACCGCAAGGACCGACGCGGAGGCCAAAGCACTGCTCAAGGCCTTCGATATGCCTTTTGCCAATTGAAACCCTCGGAGTCTAGCTAGGTGGCGAAGAAGAGCTCGATTGAAAAGAACGCCAGACGGACCAAGCTCGCCAAAAGCGTTGCCGCCCGGCGGGCAAGGCTGAAGGCGATCGCGATCGACCGGACGGCGCCACCCGAGGACAGGTTCGCGGCACAATTGAAACTAGCCCAGTTGCCGCGCAACGCCGCCGAGACGCGAATCCGCAACCGTTGCGCTCTAACCGGCCGCCCGCGCGGGTATTACCGGAAATTCAAGCTTTCGCGGATTGCTTTGCGCGAGCTTGCCTCTGCTGGGCAGATCCCGGGCATGGTCAAGTCGAGCTGGTAAGCGGGAGCGCGCGATGACGATGAGCGATCCCCTCGGAGACATGTTGACGCGAATCCGCAATGGACAAAGGGCGCGGCAGGCCATCGTTGCCTCCCCTGCCTCGAAGATCCGCGCCAATGTGCTCGAAGTGCTGAAGCGCGAGGGATATATCCGCGGCTTCACACGCGAGCAAATTCGACCGGGCGTTTCGGAGCTGCGCATCGAGCTCAAATACGTCGACGGCGAACCCGTAATTCGCGAAATTTCGCGTATTTCGAAGCCGGGCCGGCGGATTTATTCGCGCATCGTCGACTTGCCGCGTAGCTATAACGGGCTCGGCATCTCCATTCTTTCGACCCCGCGAGGGGTCATGTCCGACAACGAGGCCCGCGCCGCAAGAGTCGGCGGCGAGGTTCTCTGCCACGTGTTCTGAGGTTCGCGATGTCGCGTGTTGGCAAGCATCCCGTCGCAGTGCCCAGTGAGGTCGAGGTGCAGATGTCGGGACAGACTCTGAGTGCCAAGGGCAGCCTTGGCACATTGCGCCTCGTCGTGAGCAATGAGGTTACCGCCTCGATCGCCGACGGCACGGTCACAATCGCCCCGAAGAACGATTCAAAGCATGCGCGGGCGATGTGGGGCACGACACGCGCGTTGGTGAACAACATGGTCACCGGCGTTTCGAAAGGGTTTTCGGTCACGCTCGAAATCAATGGCGTAGGCTACCGCGCCGCCGTGCAGGGCAACACGCTCAATCTGCAGCTTGGCTACAGTCACGAGATTGCCTACCCAATCCCCGGGGATGTCAAGATCGCGTGCGAAAGGCCGACCCTGATCGCCGTGAGCGGCGCCGATCGTCAGCGCGTCGGCCAGATCGCGGCGGAGATCCGCGCATACCGTCCGCCGGAACCATACAAGGGCAAGGGCATCAAGTATTCGACCGAGACCGTCCGTCGCAAGGAAGGCAAGAAGAAATAAGTCGATGACAGAGAAAGCCAAAGTCCTGTTTTTGCGCCGGCGGCAGCGGGTACGGCGCAATCTGCGCCGCGCCGGCAACAACCGGCCGCGCCTCTCGGTGTTCCGCTCGTCCAAGCACATTTACGCGCAGGTCATCGACGATGTCACCGGGCGTACCGTGGCGGCCGCTTCGACGCTCGATGGCGGACTGAAGACCAGCCTCAAGACCGGCGCCGATACTGCCGCAGCGAGCGCCGTCGGCAAGCTGGTGGCCGAGAGAGCCAAAGCGGCCGGGATTGAGCAAGTCGTCTTCGATCGCGGCGCCTATCTGTTTCATGGTCGGGTCAAAGCCCTGGCCGATGCTGCCCGCGAGGGCGGACTCGACTTCTGAGGGAATCGACATGGCACGCACGGCAAGAAGCCAAAGCGATCGGCGCGGACGGGGCGATGGCGACCGACAATCTCGGGAGCGCGAAGAAACCGAGTTCACCGAAAAGTTGGTGAATATCAATCGAGTCGCCAAAGTGGTGAAGGGCGGGCGGCGGTTTGGCTTTGCCGCGCTGGTCGTGGTCGGCGACCGCAAGGGTCGGGTCGGCTATGGCTCGGGCAAAGCGCGAGAAGTGCCGGAAGCCATCCGCAAGGCCACCGAGCAGGCGCGGCGCAGCATGATACGCGTGCCGTTGCGCGAAGGGCGGACACTCCATCACGACATCGTAAGCAGCTACGGCGCAGGCCAAGTGGTCGTGCGCGCCGCGAAGCCGGGAACCGGGATCATCGCCGGCGGTCCGATGCGGGCGATTTTTGAGGCGCTCGGCATCCACGACGTAGTGGCCAAATCGATCGGCAGCCCGAACCCGCACAACATGATCAAGGCCACTTTTGTCGCCTTGGGCCGGGTGACCAGCCCGCGCGCGGTGGCCGCGAGGCGCGGCAAGAAGGTCGGCGAGGTGCTCGGCCGGCGTGACGCCGAAGCCCGCGAGAATGCCTGATGGAAGGCAAGAGGACAGTGACGGTCGAGCAGACCGGCAGCCCGATCGGACGCAAGCCGGACCAGGAAGCAACGCTCAAGGGTTTGGGCTTGAAGAAGCGACACCGCCGGCGCGCTCTCGAAGATACCCCTGCGGTGCGGGGCATGATCAACAAGGTCAAACACCTCGTCCGTGTGGTAGAGGAAAGCTGAGTCGCAGGAACTGCGGGAGAGGGGGATCAAGCCCGAAGGGCTTGGTGGGTGAGGTGGGATTGGCACCGACGGCGCAAGGATCGGGTAAGCGATGAAGCTCAACGAGATCAGGGACAATCCCGGGGCGCACTATCGCGCGAAACGGGTCGGGCGCGGGATCGGTTCGGGCAAGGGCAAGACGTCGGCGCGCGGCGGCAAGGGCCAGACCGCGCGTACCGGTGTTGCTTTGAACGGCTTTGAAGGCGGTCAGACTCCATTGCACCGCCGGCTACCAAAGCGCGGCTTCAACAACAAGATTTTCCGCAAAGATTTCAAAGTGATCAATCTGGGGCGCCTACAAGCGGCTCTAGATAGTGGTAAACTAAAGCCCGATGGAACCCTCGATGCCGCGACGCTCGTCTCGTCGGGGCTGTTGCGGCGCCCTGGCGACGGCGTCCGCCTGCTGGCCAAGGGCGAGCTGCGCACCGCGATCACGATTGAGGTCGCCGGCGCCTCGGACGCGGCGATCGCCGCCGTCGAGAAGGCCGGAGGCAAGGTCATCCTTCCCGCCGGGCGAACGACGCTGGAGGATACGGCCTCGACCTGAACATGGCGGCGCCGCTCCGGCTATTTGGTGAGGAATGTAAATGGCGTCAGCCGCCGAACAACTCGCTTCCAGCATAAATTTCTCGGCCTTCTCAAAGGCGACCGAGCTTAAGAGCCGTATCTGGTTCACCCTGGGCGCCTTGGTCATTTACCGCCTCGGCACCTACATCCCGATCCCAGGCATCGACCCCGCGATCCTGCAGGACGTGTTCTCACGCAACGCTGGCGGCATCCTCGGCATGTTCGACATGTTCTCGGGCGGCGCGCTCGGGCGGATGACGATCTTTGCGCTGAACATCATGCCCTACATCTCGGCGTCGATCATCATACAGCTCTTGACGGCGGTGTCGCCGACGCTCGAGGCACTGAAGAAGGAAGGCGAGAGCGGGCGTAAGAAGCTGAACCAGTATACGCGTGTCGGCACCGTCCTGCTGGCCGCGGTCCAGTCCTATGGCATCGCGGTCGGGCTGGAAGGCATGCGTGCCGGGGCGCAATCCGCCGTGCTCGATCCCGGGTTGTTTTTCCGGCTGGTGACCGTAGTGACATTGGTCAGCGGCACCGTCTTTCTGATGTGGCTCGGTGAGCAGATCACCGCGCGCGGAATCGGCAATGGCATCTCGCTGATCATCATGGCTGGCATCGTCGCCAACCTGCCGCATGCCCTCGCTTCCACCCTCGAACTCGGACGAACCGGCGCGATCTCGACGGTTTTCATCATCATCTTTCTGGTCATGTCGGTTGCGGTGGTCGCATTCATCGTCTTCATGGAGCGCGCGCAGCGTCGCATCCTCGTCCAGTACCCTAAGCGTCAGATGGGCAACAAGATGTTCGGTGGCGACGCGTCGCATCTGCCGCTGAAGATCAACACCTCTGGGGTTATCCCGCCGATCTTTGCGTCATCGCTGTTGCTGCTGCCGGCGACGGTGGCGAATTTCGAAACCAACGGGCAGGGCTTCGGTTGGTTGAGCGAAATCACGGCTTACCTTGCGCACGGCCGACCGCTCTACATGCTCCTCTATGTTGGCCTCATCGTCTTTTTCTGCTTCTTTTATACCGCGATTGTTTTCAACCCGACCGAGACGGCCGACAATCTGCGGAAATATGGGGGGTTCATCCCGGGGATCCGGCCCGGGAAGAATACTGCGGACTACCTGGATTATGTGCTGACCCGCCTAACGGTGGTCGGCGCCGCGTATCTCTCGGCTGTCTGCATCCTTCCGGAAATCCTGATCTCGGAATACTCGGTTCCGTTCTATTTTGGCGGAACCAGTCTGCTGATCGTGGTCAGCGTCACGATGGATACGGTGGCGCAGATCCATTCGCACCTGCTCGCGCATCAATATGAAGGCCTGATCCGCAAGGCGAAGCTGCGGGGACGCCGCGGATGATCGTCATCCTGCTCGGGCCTCCGGGCTCCGGCAAGGGAACTCAGGCAAAGCGCATCCAGCAGACCCACGGCCTGGTGCAGCTGTCGACCGGAGACATGCTGCGCGCGGAGACCGACTCGGACACCGAGTTCGGACGCCGCGTCAAAGCCATCATGGATTCCGGCCAGCTCGTCCCCGACGAGATCATGATCGAAATGATCGACCGTCGGATCACCCAGCCCGACTGCCGTACGGGTTTCATCCTCGACGGGTTTCCCCGCACCGTGCCGCAAGCGGAGGCCCTCGACGCGATGCTCGCCCGGCGCGGGCTCAAGCTCGACCACGTGATTCTGCTGGATGTGGACGAGGCGGTGCTCGTCGAGCGGCTGTCGGGGCGGTTCACCTGCGGGGAATGCGGAGCCAGTTATCACGACCGGTACAACCGGCCAAAGCGCGACGGGATCTGCAACGGATGCGGCTGCACTGAATTCACCCGCCGCGCGGACGACAGGCCGGAAGCGGTCAGGGCCCGCTTCGACGTGTATCGCCGTCAGACTGCACCGATCCTGCCTTATTACAGCGCGCGCGGCATACTGCGCCGGGTCGACGGCATGGCCGATATCGACACGGTGACGCGCCAGATCGACAAGATCCTCGGGTCAGCATGATCGAGCCTTACACCGCTGTCGGGTTGATCCCGAGCTTTTGGGGCATCCGCCGCCGCGAGGATATCGAAAAGAACCTCGAGCACGTGGAAAGCCTGACGAAAGCGGCGTTCTGGCTGTCCAATCTCGACGTCCCGGTTCGTCTTATCGCTATTCCAGAAGGCGCGCTCCAGGGCTTCAACGACGAGGTACTCGACGTCGACCACGCCGAATTCGCGCGCAATTGCGCGATCGATATTCCGGGGCCCGAAACTGATCGGCTGGGTCGGCTGGCGCGGCAGTGGGACGTGTTCATCATGGCGCAGGCGAAAGCGCGTCACGAGGACTGGCCCGACCGCTTCTTCAATGTCGGGTTTGTCGTCGACCCGGACGGTGCGGTCGTCCTGAAGCACTACAAGATTTCGGCGCTGTTGCCCTGCGAGCGATCGGTCTCACCGCACGACATATTCGACTGGTGGGTCGAGAAATACGGCCGCACCCTCCAAGCCTTCTGGCCGGTCGCCGATACCGCGATCGGGCGGCTCGGGATCATGATGGCGATGGAGGGCAGCTATCCCGAGAACGGCCGCGGTCTCGCCCTCAACGGCGCCGAGATGGTCTACCGCGCCTCACTCCCCGTCCCGTTTACCGAGAACGATTTTTTCGAGATCTCCAACCGCGCGCGGGCGCTCGAAAACAACATGTACGTCATCGCGCCCAACATCGGCGGCTATCACCTCTACCCCGACAGCGAGACGCCGATCGACGCTGGCGGCGGGCAGTCAATGATCGTCGACTACCGCGGGGCGATCGTCGGTAAGCAGCGCGACACGAACGGCTCGACCTTTGTCGCCGGCGTCATCAACATCGAGGCGCTGCGGCATCACCGCCAATCGGCGCAGGTGACGAACTGGCCCAAGGACATCCGCGCCGAATTGGCCCAGATCATCTACGAGCAGCCGATCTACCCGAAGAACCTCTATATGGACAAAACCCCCGGCCATCACGCCGAGTACAAACGGGACGTCATCGACCGGCAAGTCCGGCTTATGCAGGAACGCGGCATATGGAAACCCCCGACGAACTGACGGCTGTATAGTCGGAGTTCTGATTTCTCTCACCGCCCCTCGGGCGGAGAGGGCATAAATCGGGCAAGAGGAGAGTGGCGAAGCAAGTGGCTGAATCGGTGAAGTATCTGCTCGATGAGAGCCGGCTGCCGAAAGAATGGTACAACATCGTGGCCGATCTGCCGCGTCCGCTGGACCCTGTGCTGCACCCTGGCACCTTGCAGCCCGTCGGCCCCGCGGACCTGGAGTCGCTATTCCCGATGGCGCTGATCGCGCAGGAGGCGGCGACGGAGCGGATGATCGAGATCCCAGAGCCGGTGCGCGAGGTCTACCGCCAATGGCGCCCCTCGCCGCTCTACCGCGCCCGCCGGCTGGAGCGGGCGCTCGATACCCCCGCAAAGATTTATTACAAATACGAAGGCGTCAGCTCGGCCGGCAGCCACAAACCAAATACCGCCGTGGCCCAGGCCTTCTACAACAAAGAAGCTGGAGTCAAGCGGCTGACTACCGAGACCGGCGCCGGGCAATGGGGTTCGGCGCTGGCCTTTGCCGGCGCCCTATTCGGGCTCGAAGTCCGCGTCTATATGGTGCGCGTCAGCTTTGAGCAGAAGCCGTATCGCAAGGCGCTGATGGAGGCGTGGGGCGCGCAATGCGTGGCGAGCCCGAGCGAGGAGACCAACGCCGGGCGGCAGATCCTGGCCGAACACCCGAAGTCACCGGGGAGCCTAGGGATCGCGATCAGCGAGGCGGTCGAAGTCGCCGCGCAGCACGCCGACACCAAATATGCCCTCGGCAGTGTCCTCAATCACGTTTTGCTGCACCAGACCGTGATCGGCCAGGAGGCGATCGCGCAGCTCGAGATGGCGGGCGACTATCCCGACATCATTGTCGGCTGCACTGGCGGCGGCAGCAATTTCGCCGGAATTGCATTTCCCTTTATCGGGGCCGGTCTGCGCGGCGGACCGAGACCACGGGTGATCGCCTGCGAGCCTGCAGCGTGCCCCAGCCTGACGCGCGGCAAATTCGCCTATGATTTTGGCGACACCGGGCATCTGACGCCGCTGGTAAAAATGCACACCTTGGGGTCCACCTTTGTGCCGCCGGGCTTTCACGCTGGCGGATTGCGGTACCACGGAATGGCGCCGCTGGTGAGCCTTCTACAGGAACTCAGGCTCATCGAATCCCGCGCCTACGCGCAATCGAGTTGCTTCGAAGCCGGCATCGAGTTTGCGCGCACCGAGGGCATCCTGCCGGCGCCCGAAGCCAATCACGCGGTGCGCGGGGCGATCGAGGAAGCGCTGCGCTGCAAGTCGGAGGGGGTCTCACACACGATCCTGTTTAACTTATGCGGCCATGGTCATTTCGACATGCAGGCCTATATCGATTTCCAAGCCGGCAAGCTCGAAGACCGTGCTTATGACGAGGCCGAGCTCGCCGCCGCCTTCGCCAACCTGCCGCGGGTAGCCGCCGAGTAGGAGCTCCAGGCCGGTTCGAGGTCGACCCTGCGTTGCGACCGGGGTTGACGCGATCGACGGGATGCTTATACTGCTTACCCTTGCGAAAGTGCGCATTAACCCACATCTCTGTTCTCTTTGAGGAGAAGCGCAGGTGGCGCGGATCGCTGGCGTCAACATTCCAAATCAAAAGCGGGTGCCGATCGGATTGACGTATATCCACGGCATCGGGCGGACCAAGGCTCTCGAGATCTGCGGCCGGGTCAGCATTCCGATCGAGCGGCGCGTGCACGAGATGACCGATGACGAGGTGTTGCGCGTTCGCGAACTCATCGACCGCGAATACACGGTCGAGGGCGATCTGCGGCGGCAGGTGGCGATGAACATCAAGCGGTTGATGGATCTTGGCTGCTACCGCGGCCTGCGTCACCGCAAGGGGCTGCCGGTGCGGGGTCAGCGCACGCATACCAACGCGCGAACGCGCAAGGGACCGGCGCGGCCGATCGCCGGCAAAAAGAAATAAAAGGGCAGGCTCGAAGCAAACGGCGGAAAGGAATAGATGGCGAGAACGGCGGCTCCGGCGCCGCGGCTGCGGCGGCGCGAACGGAAAAACATTACTTCGGGCACGGCCCATGTGAATGCCACCTTCAACAACACGATGATTACGATCACCGACGCGCAGGGCAACACGATCGCGTGGTCCTCGTCGGGCAGCCAAGGCTTCAAAGGTTCGCGGAAATCGACGCCTTACGCGGCGCAAGTCGCCGCCGAGGACGCGGGACGCAAGGCCATGGAGCACGGCATGCGTACCCTGGACATTGAGGTCAAAGGACCCGGTTCGGGGCGCGAATCGGCATTACGGGCGTTGCAGGCGGTGGGGTTTGCAGTCACCTCAATCCGGGATGTGACGCCGATTCCTCACAATGGCTGCCGTCCGCCCAAACGGCGTCGAGTCTGACATGAAATGACGGCCTGCCAATCCGGGGCGGGCTTATCGAGAAAGCGCGGACGGCTTTTGGCGGTTGGCGGTCTGATGTTGCGGACGAAGATCCGCATTTAAACAAACCGGGGTACGACTAGTGCTTCAGAGAAATTGGCAAACACTGATCAAACCGAAACAGCTCTCGGTCGAGCCGGGCGACGACCCCAAACGCGTCGCCACGGTTGTCGCCGAGCCTTTGGAACGCGGTTTCGGTCTCACTTTGGGTAACGCGCTGCGGCGGGTGCTGTTGTCTTCGCTGCAGGGAGCGGCCGTCACCTCGATGCAGATCGAGGGTGTGTTGCACGAATTCTCCTCACTGCCCGGCGTGCTAGAGGACGTGACCGACATCGTCCTCAACGTCAAAAGCATCGATCTGCGGATGTACGGGGAAGGCCCGAAGCGCATGCGGCTGCGCGCCAACGGACCCGGCGAAGTCCTTGCCGGAGCGATCGAGACCGGCCACGACATCGACATAATGAACCCCGATCTCGTGATCTGCACCCTCGACAGCGGCACCCGGATCGCGATGGAAATGACCGTTGAGAACGGCAAGGGGTACGTCCCGGCGACGCAAAATCGGCCCGAGGATGCGCCGATCGGGCTCATCCCGGTCGATGCGCTGTTCAGCCCGGTGCGCAAGGTGTCCTACCGGGTCGAGAACACCCGCGTCGGCCAAGTCACCGATTATGACCGGCTGGCGTTGCGGGTTGAGACCAACGGCGCCGTCACCCCAGAGGACGCCGTGGCGCTCGCCGCGCGCATCCTGCAGGACCAGCTGCAGCTCTTCATCAATTTCGAGGAGCCGCGCCATCCTTCGGAGGACGTGCGTCCGAGCGAGCTCCCGTTCAACAAGAACCTGCTGCGCAAGGTCGACGAGCTTGAGCTCTCGGTGCGCTCGGCCAATTGCCTGAAGAACGACAACATCGTCTACATTGGCGATCTGGTTCAAAAGTCCGAGGCCGAAATGCTGCGGACCCCGAATTTCGGACGCAAGTCCTTAAACGAGATCAAGGAGGTGCTGGCCCAGATGGGGCTTCATCTGGGGATGGAGATCCCGAACTGGCCACCCGAAAACATCGAGGAGCTGGCCAAGCGCCTCGACGAGCCCTACTGAGGATACCATGCGTCATCGCCTTCACGGCCGCGGCTTCAGCCGCAAATCCGCTCATCGCAAGGCGATGTTCGAGAACCTCGCAGCGGCGCTGATCAAGCACGAGCAGATCAAGACGACCCTGCCCAAGGCGAAGGACCTGCGGCCCATCGTCGAGCGGCTGATTACGCTCGGCAAACACGGCGGGCTCGCCAATCGCCGCCGGGCGATCGCCGCGCTGCAGGATACGGGCCTCGCTGAGAAGCTAATGACGACCTTGGCGGAGCGCTATGCCAACCGTAGCGGCGGCTACACCCGCATCATCAAGGCCGGTTATCGCTACGGCGACAACGCTGCGATGGCGGTCATCGAGTTCGTCGACCGCGACCCGGAGGCAAAGGGCAAAGATTCCGGCCCAATCCCGACAGACGAAGAGGGCGACGCCGAAGCCGCGTAGGAGGGTCCCGGCGGGCGCCCATCCTCTTAAGCCGACAGACCCAGTCGAGCCGCAACCGTTTGCAGCCGCTTGTCTCGTGTCCATAGTTTAGCGTCGGCCGTCAATTCGACGGCTGCGAGCAAATGGGGCATCCACGGAGCCGATGGCGAGCCCGAACAGCGCCTGACGGTCGATAAAGTAGAGCCCTTCGTCATCCGACGCGACCGTAGCTTGAGGTAGCTCTCGCAACCCCGTCGCGGCGAGCTAGCACGAGCGGCACCCATCGATGTGCCTCTCTTCGAACGGGGCGAGTCCCTCGGGCATTCAGGGGTCCGCAAGCGGTTTCGCGTCGGCCATCGGCAATTTGGCGGCCTCCCACCCGTCGGTGCCGTCGCGGTACCAATAGACCTGCTCGTAGCCCCAACTGGCAGCACGTTTCGCCGCGTTCCAGCTCATCCAGCAATCGGCCAAACAATAAAACACCACTGCGGCACCCCTACAGCCGTTGGTCGCCGCTTCAAGGCGGTTTCGAAAATAGCTTTCGAGCTCGGGGCTGAGGGCGCCGCGACCGATATCGGGAAGCCATAGGCTGCCCGGAATGTCGCGATGCGGCAGCGGCATCCAGAGCGCCGAAGCGGGCAAGTTCACCGGGCGGCGCGGCGACGGTAGCACGTCGACCCAGACCGCGCCGCCGCTCTGCCACAGCTTTTTGGCGGCATCGGTGTCCAGCACGAATCCGCCG
>Ga0306920_100008887_pt1 | contig 13374 bp, 13 predicted proteins | sample flu12Cox44000170_FD_204666 | JGI IMG/M metagenome (GOLD analysis project Ga0306920, IMG submission 204666) | Lab enrichment of tropical soil microbial communities from Luquillo Experimental Forest, Puerto Rico - flux4day.12C.oxic.44.000.170 (v2)... | ecosystem: Environmental > Terrestrial >... | reverse complement strand
CGGCTGCCAGTACGGCGGGATCGTCTCGATGAGCGTCTTGAGGTTGGACGGGCCCACGATGTCCACCGCGCAGCGGTACAGGTCAGGGGTGAAGGTGACCCCGGCGAGCGCCGCGTAGCCGCCGTAAGAGCCGCCGAAGATCGCCACCCGCTCGCGGTCCGCCCAGCCCTGGTCGATGGCGTACTCCACCGCGTCGGTCAGGTCGTTCTGCATGGCCCGGCCCCACTCCCGGTCGCCGGCGTTGACGAACGTCTTGCCGTAGCCGGTGGAACCGCGGAAGTTGACCTGCACACACAGGTACCCCCGGTTCGCGAGCCACTGTGCCTCCGAGTCGAAGCCCCACGAGTCCCTGGCCCAAGGCCCGCCGTGGACGTTGAGCACCATGGGCAGCCCGGTGCGGCCCGCCCCGGGCGGGAACGTCGCGTACCCGTGGATCGTCAGGCCGTCCCGCGTCTGGTAGGAGAACGGTTCCATGGGCGCCAGCTCGTACTGGGACAGCTCGGGCTGGTGCTCGAACAGGAACCGGCCCTCGCGGCCCCTGCGGTCGTACAGGTAGAACGGCACCGGGCCGGCGTCGTTGGTGAACGCCACCAGCCACACCATGTCGCTGTGGTCCTGCGCGACGATGTCCGGGTCGCCCGGATGCAGCGCGCGGATGGCCGCCACGTCCGCCTCCAGGGCCGGGTCGAGCACCCGGTATTCCATGCGCTCCTTGACCCACGTGACGATCTGCGGTTCCCGGGTGTCCGGGTGCACCCGGACGCCGGCCACGTCCGCCTCGGGGTCCTCGGCGATCACTTCCTCTGCGCCGCTGGCCAGGTCGACGCGGACCAGCCGGCCGGTGTCCACCCCGGCCGAACTCAATCCCAGCATCGAGTTGCCGTCCGCGCTGATCGCCATCGGCCCGCTGGTCATGGCGTCCTCGGCCGGGAAGGTCTGCAGGAGGCGCCAGTCGCCGTCGGCGTCGTCGCGGACCATGACCACCATGCTCCCGTCGGGCTCCAGCCCGACCCCGACCCGCGTCACCAATTCGCTGTCGGCGACCCAGCCCGCGAAGCCCGGGTTCTCGACCAGCTTGGTGAGGTCGCCGGTGCCCAGGTCGAGCCGGTACACGTCGTGCAGCGCCGGGTTGTCCCGGTTCAGCCCGACCAGGACCTCGCTGGGGTGCTTCTTCTCGGTCGCGATGATCTGCGCCTGTACCCCTTCGAACGGGGTGAGGTCCCGGCGCTGCATGGTCGGCAGGTCCACGTCGTACAGGCGCCAGTTCTCATCGCCGCCGGTGTCCTGCAGGTAGAGCAGGTGCCGCCCGTCGTGGGCCCAGCCGAACACCCGGATTCCCCGGTCGGTGTCGTTGGTCACCACCTTGGCCGAATCCCAGTCGACTCCGTTGGCACCTACGGGGGCAGTCCATACGTTGAGCACGCCATCATGCGGCGCGATCCACGCCAGGCTGGTGCCATTGGGAGAGATTCGTGGGCTGATGCGTTCGGGGTTCCCGAAGAGGACCCGCCTGGGGATAAGTTCGGCCATGCGCCATGCCTACCATGTAAGTCAAGGTCACCAGTACTATCCGCAACGTGACCCGGACCTACGCACCCGCCACGTGACCCGCCCTGGGAGCGGCACCGTGCCCGGTGCCGGCGGGGGCGGCACCCTGCTGGTCCGGGGCGGCCACGTGATCACTATGGACCCGGGCGCTGGCGACGTCCCTGGCGGAGACGTGCTGGTCAGCGGCGGTACGATCGCCGCGGTGGGCGCCGGCCTGGGCGCCCCGGCCGGTGCCAGGGTGATCGACGCGACCGGGATGATCGTCGCTCCGGGCATGGTGGATACGCACTGGCACATGTGGAACACCCTGATGCGCGGCATGTCAGAAACGGGCCCCGGGTATTTCCGGCTCTGCCGCAGGCTCGGCCCGGCGTTCGGTCCGGGCGATGTGTTCCATGGCACGCTGCTGGCCTGCGCGGAGGCGATCAGCTCGGGCATCACCACGGTGCACGACTGGGCTCACAACGTGCGCGGCCCCGAGTACGCCGAGGCCGGGCTGCGCGCGCTGGCGCAGGCCGGGCTGCGGGCGCGGTTCTCCTACGGCTATCCCGCCGCGCACCCGAACGGCCAGGCCATGGACCTGGCCGGGCTGCGGCGCCTGCACGCGGAGTGGGACGGCCGCGCGGCGGGCGGGCTGCTGTCGCTGGGCATGGCCTGCCGCGGGCCCGGGGGCAGCGACCCGGCCATGCACGTGCCCGAGGCGGTCTACCGGCCCGAGTTCGACACCGCTCGCGAGCTTGGCCTCCCGGTGACCATCCACGCCTGCGGGCCGCCGTACGCGGCGGGCCAGATCGAGGCGCTTGCCCAGGAGAGCCTGCTGGGGCCCGACGTCCAGGTGGTGCACGCCAACTGCGCCACGCCCGCCGAGATCGGGCACCTGGCAGCCACCGGAGCCACCGTGAGCATCTCGCCGTTCAGCGAACTGCTCATCGGGTACGGCCTGCCGCAGACCGCAGAACTGCTCGCGGCGGGCATCGGCCTGGGGCTGTCGGCGGACACCACGGCGCTGACCGGCAACGCCGACATGTTCGCCATCATGAAGGTGACCCAGGGCCTGGCCAACGCGCTGGCCAGGGACGAATTCGCCGTGACCGCGCGGCGCACGCTAGCCCTGGCCACCATCGACGGCGCGCGCTGCCTGGGGCTGGACGCGGTGACCGGGTCGCTGACCCCGGGCAAGCGCGCCGATCTCATCGTGGTCAGCCCCGCGGGCCCGAACCTCGGCGTGCTCACCGATCCGGCGCAGCTCCTGGTCACCGCCGCCCAGCCGGCGAACGTGGACACGGTGATCGCCGACGGGTGCGTGCTGAAGCAGGGCGGCGCGCTGACCATGCTGGACGCCGAGCGGATCGGCCAGGACGCGCGGCAGGCCCTGGCCGGGGTCCTTACCCGGTCGCGGTCAGCGCGGCCGTGAGCTGCGCGGGGCGGCTCAGGGTCTGGTAGACGACGCAGTACCGCTCGGTAAGCCGGAACAGGGTGTCGAGCTGGTCCGGGCTGGCGTCGGTGTCCAGATCGAAGTTGAGCCGGATGGCCGTGAATCCCACCGGGGCGTCCCTGGCCACGGCGAGCGTACCGCGAAAATCAAGATCGCCTTCGGCACGGACGGTGCCACCGGCGATGGCGATGCCCAGGGACGTGGCCACCGCCCGCAGCGTGACCCCCGCGCACGCGACCAGCGCCTGGAGCAGCATGTCGCCGGAGCACGCCAGCGTGCCGTCGCCGCCGGTGGCCGGGTGCAGCCCGGCGACCGCCATGGCCCGGCCGGTCTCCACCGAGCAGCTCACCTCCTCGGTGCCCAGCTCGCCGCGTGCCCGCAGGGTGATCACGGCGGACGCAGGGTCGCTGCGGTAGGCGTCCTTGAGCGGCTGCTGCAGGGCGCGCAGCTCTTCTGTATCCATGACGCTCCTCGGGGCTCGCGGGATCCTTCGTGGGACCGGTCCGCCTCATCCCGCCACCTTCTCATCCCGGAGACAGGGCCCGCGGTAGCTACCCGATGAGCGAACCGTACGGCGCAGCGTGGGACTCGTTGCGACGCTGACCTCGCGCGGGTTACCGTCCTGGGCCTTCTCCCAACTCAGGAAGAGGCTGAGGTGAGGTCATGGAACAGCCGAAGTGTCTCGGTGCCAGGGGAGACGCCAAGCTCATCCCGCAAAGCTTTGACACAAATACTGTACTGGCGGCTTACCAATTGTTGTTTATGCTCTGCGGCATAGCATCTCATCAATAGCCGATGGACGGACTCACAGCACGGGTCTCTCGCCAGTGCCAGCTGCGCGAACTTTTGCGCGGAAGCAGGTTCCTCGAGATCGAGATATATCTCTCCAAGCGCTTCTAGCGCTTGCAGACAGAGTTCGTTCAAATGTCTTTGCTCTGCCAAGTACCAGTCACCGGTGGAGTCGTCCTCGAAGAGCAAGCCGCGATACAGCTCTACCGCCTTCTGATAGTGACTAATTGCTGTAATAGGATGGTTAGAAACGCGATCCAAGTTCGCCTTCCTAAGCGTGGAGAGAAACTCGTCGCGGTCTATCCACCATTTGACCTCGGAGTTAAGGACATAGCATCCGTCCTGGTAGAGGATGGGCTGGAGGCCTTGCCACGGCCCTTCCAGGGTATTGCGCAGGCTGTATAGCGCAACATTGAGGTTATTGCGAGCCGAGGTATAAGTATGATTGGGCCACTGTAGGTCCATCAGGACGTCGCGCCGGACCGGCCGGCCACGGTGGATCAGCAGGTACTGGAACACAGCCCTTGCTTTCAGGCTGCTCCACCTAACCACGGGTCTACCGGCGACGCTCAACTCGAGCGGTCCTAGTATCAGCGCCGTGACATCAGCTTCGGGTATGCCCGATATGAGCAGCGGCTGGGCCGGCGGCGCTACCGTTGGGCGATATGGCGTCGCTGCGGAAACCTTGGGCAATTCCTTACCTCGCCGCCGCCGGTGTGCTGAGTGACCATGCGGCGCAAATAGCCTGAGCCAACCCGACACGCCCACAACTCGATGGCTCTTTCGATGGCTCGTTGGACGGCCCTTTATGGGAGGTGCCTCGGCGCGGTGATCTCCCAGGCCATCGGCCTCGTGGTGGCTGTCAGCCAGAGCGGCATCGATCTGGCTCCTCAGTTCTTGCTCGATGAGCCGGCAGCAACGGGCAGCCGCCTCGAGTTCAGCGGCAAGGCGCAAGTGCTCGGCGCTCCATGCCCGGAGTCTGCGAACGTTCTCGATGCTGACACTGGAGGCACTACGGATGTCCTCGACATCGGCAATGCGTTCCAGAGCCTGAAATAGCTGGCCGCGTGTCAGACGCCGCAATTCCGCGACGGCCTCGTCCAGCCGATCTCGGTCGGCGATTGTTCGGCCGTTAGCCAAATTGTGTGATGATGCGCGTGAGTCGCGCTGACGCACCATAGCATCCCCCAATACACGGCTATCAGCGGAAAGGCGTCGCAGGCTCGCTCAATCCCCGTGTATGTCCATCCCAGGCCCCGGACCTTGGCTGTAAAGTGGATTTCTTGAAACTATTTGCTTGTACCCAACCAAAGAAAGGGCGCCGCCGACCGCCCAGATCGCCACAGCGCCGCCCTCACCTCACCGCCCCAGGTGAACCTCACCTCCTGACCTGACTCGATCCGGTGCAGCCGATAGCGCATCTGACAGGTCACCAGCCCTTCTGTGCCCTCTCCGCGGAGTATGCCCCCTCCTCGGCGCTGGGCACGAACGGTGACAGTTCTACCAACCAGCACTTAGGCAACGCTTAATTGCCGGACTCAAGCAGCCGGCCGGCGGCAAACGGACGCCGCCAATTCATAGCCAGTTCATAGCCAGTCAGACCGAGGCGCGGCGGCAGATCAAGAAGATCGTCAAGGCCCGCGCCGGCGTGGCCGGGGCGTTCACGCTGCCTGTGAGACGCACTCCTGGCGAAGAGCCGAGCCGGTCTAGCCGGAGCCTGAGCGGATGGTCAGCGCAGGCAATCTGACCGAGACGGGCTTGGCCGTGGCATCGGGTGCCCACGCAATCAGGGACATCTCGTATTGGCCGTCCGGGACGCCGGACAGGTCAAACTCGGCTTGGCCCGAACGCCGAACGACGAGGGGGTCCTGGGGATTCCAGCCGGGTCCGTCTGGGCGAAGGATACGGGTCACTGCATGCAGTACTGTTCCGGGCCGTGCGCCGCCGACCGTGAGAACCACACGTACCGGCGCAATCAGCTCAGGAGGCAGGTCTGCGGCCAGCGCACCTCCCGTTACCACGTCGACCGTACTGTTCGCATCGGTGATCGCGGCACTGTCGATGCGCAGCTGGCTCCGCTCCTGAGCCCTTGCGCGCGCGGGCTTGGCAGCCACTTGCTCTGCCGCTGCGGGCTGCGCCGGCGTGCTTTCGCTCGCAGCCGCGCGCAGTTGGCCGGCCATCCAGCTACCGACAGCTTCGAAATCCCAGTCGGCCCATATCTGTGGTTCCTGCGCAGGCTCGACCTCCGTCCGCTCGGCCTCGACGCGGCGCTCCCAGGTGTCATCGGCTTGGCGCCGGGCGAAGATCACCGCAAACGACGCGACCCTGTGCCAGCCCGAGGCGTCCGTTTCGGCCTCTTCCAGCCTGCTCCTGGCCTCTTCCTGCCATCGCAAAATCCGCTCCAGGCTAGGACGTGGCCGGATATTTGCCATCGCAGTGTAGATTTCGCGCTGGTCGGCACCGGCGAAGCTACGAAGGTCGGTGACTTGCTGCCTGGCCAGCGCTCGCAGGTGTTTGTCCTCCAGACCGGGGATCGAGCTCAGATCGTCGGTGGGCACCGAGGTTCCTCCTCATCGTGCGGTGCAGCGGCCCGGGCCCGGTGCGTGCAGCGCCGGGCCCGGGACATGAGAGCTAGGCCCCCCGCCTAGACGAACATGTACTCCCCTAGCGGCTCGTGTCCGGCGACGGCAAGGTGGCCATGCTCCTTGCTTTCGCAGTCGCAGTCGCCGCAGCAGCGCAGTTCGAATTTGGCCCCGACCTGGTAGATCGTCCCGCAGTAACCCGCAGGGATCGTGCCAGCCGGCACGTCGAAGCAGACTTCGATACACCGCGTCTCGCAGCCCTCCCAGTCGCATATTCTGAGTTTGTCCTTCAGATCATCTGGAAGGTGATCGGACAGGTTGAAGTCATCTCCGTCTCCGATGGCCGTAAAGCCGATATCGAAGCACCAGTGGCCGCAGATGCACTTCCACAACCGGCCCTTGAGCTCGACGCGGAAGCGGACCCCGAAGGCCTCGTTGCTCTCGATGATGGTGTCATGCGAGTCCGGGTCGTCGTCGCGGATATCGCAGTCCCAGTACGCCTTCAGGTACGTTTCTGACGGCAGGAAGAGCTCGGTGAAGCCGTCGAGATAGTCCGGATCATCCGGCCAACATGGGGGCTTGGTTGGGGTTACTTTCGCGTCTTCTGCCATGGCACATCTCCTTCGCGGCTGTATCACTACAGATGGCCGGCAAGAGCGGCCACACTTCAGACGATCCGCCGCACCGCTGTGGCAGCGCTAAGGAGAGCGCATAATCAGGACTTAATTCCTGCAAAATAATAGATCCAGCGCTTGTTTAGTGCATAAAGCCACGCCGAGTTCTCCAGCCATCACGACGCCGCGCCGGGTGCCGGGTTCGTCTAGTCGATCAGCGGGTTGGGCGACTGCAGCACGCAGAGCTCGTTGCCTTCCGGGTCGGCGAGCACCGTCCAGGGGGCGTCCCCTGGCCCGCTAGACCGGGCCAGAACCAGCCGGTGCCCAGCCCGGTGCCGCCCTGCCACCGCTCGAACCCCTGCCTCGATCTTTTCCAGCCACCACGGCTAGGGGCTTTGATTACGGTGAGTAATGTATGGAGCGACCCGCGGGGGAGCGGGGGAGCGGACCGGCGAGGGGAGTGGCATGACCGACGCACCTGGCCCTGGTGCTGCGAACGCGAATTCGAGCGCCGCGGCGGCGCTGGCCGCGCTGGAGGCGGCCGCGCGGGTCCTTGCGGACACGAAAAGCGTCCTGGTGATCGACTGGCCGAGCCGGGACGTGCCGGCGTCGCTGGCGTTCGCCGGGTTCACGGTCTTCGTCAAGGGCGGCCCGGGGCCTGCCGATTACAACGCCTGGCACATCGAAAGCGGCGAGCCCGTGCCCCGGCCACTCGGCCACGAGCCCGGCCGCGTGGACCTGGTCTACTGCCACCGGCCGTTTGGTGAGCTTCCCGGCATCATCGCCCTGGCCGGGCGGCTGGGTGCCCGGGCATTGTGGTGGCAGACCGGGCTGGCCAGCGACGGCACCACGGACCCGTCGGGATGCTGGGTAGCGCCGGGGGAGTCGGACCAGGCTCGCGAACTCGCGGCCGCCGCAGGGCTGGCCTACGTCGACGACGTCTATATCGCCGACGCCGTCCGCGCCCTGGGCACGCTCGCTTGACGCCACCCGGCGTTGCCGGGCGCAAGCGCTGCAGGCACGTCCGCCCAGCTGTTGATGTTCTGTGCACAACCCTGTGGACGGCTTGTGCAGAACTGCGTCCGGGCTGTGCATAATCTAGCTAAAGCAGTGGATCCAATGGTGAGCCGAGCTTATTACTATGACTGCGACCTGCAGGAACAGTATCAACATCCTGTGCATAAGTATGGATGGGGATATGTCCAGGCGCCGCGCCAAAATAAGTCATAGATAGACCGAATATTTACAACTTATTAACCTATCTGTGATCTGATGTTAGGACGGTGGGAGATTGGAATCCAGAGATGGTGAGCCCACGCGTTTCAACGACAAGTCAGGTGCGGCGGGGGCACGGTGCTCACCCGGGTGAAGGGGGAAGGTACGCATGAGGGTTGGCGACTCAACTGCGGAGCGACTGGCTGACCGGACAGCGACCGCGGGCAGTCCCGCGGCGCGCGCGGCTACCGCGCGACCGGTGGGGCTTCGAGGCGAGCAGGTCATGACCAACCGGGAGGACCCGGCCCTGTTCGGGGCGGCATCAGCCCAGGTCAAGTCGTGCTGGATGTGTGGCATCCGCTTGCCTGCCAGCCAGATGGTGGCCGATGGCGGCAGCGCTTGCCACGACGTGCGCTGGTATTGCAGCGACATGTGGGCATGCACCCGGCGCTGGACCTCGCCCTCGGCACGGCGGCCCGCCATCCGCCGCCCAGCCGTCGCGGAACCACGCCCAACGGTAGCGGAACCACGCCCAGCGGTAGCGGAATCACGCCCAGCCGTAGCGGAACCAGTGGAGGCACCTGAGGAGCGTTCGGCAGGCCTAGTTGCAGCCAGTCCGTCGCATTCAAGCTCTCCCATCATCTCGTTACCGCTATTGGATCACGGCGTCATTTATCCCGTCGGGATGGCCATAAGCGGTTCTCCCCATATACCGCTCTTTGTCATCGCATAGCCTTGCTGGGTATTTTCGCACTGTTCATCCGCATGTCATGTGCGAAACTGCCTAAACTTCTGGCTTGCCGGGGCTGGCATGATAAGAGCACGCTCTCATGCCAGCCCCGGCAATTTACGGCACGGCATCGCGATCACCTCGCAGGCCCCGGGCCAAGCCGGTCAGGAATCGAGAAGCAGCGGTCACCGGGGCGCAACTAGCCTGATCACCATGGACGACATCACCATCCACGCGACCTTCCTCCCGCACGACGACCCGGACGCATCCTTGGCGTTCTACCGCGACGTCCTCGGCTTCGAGGTCCGCAACGACGTCGGATACGGCGGGCTGCGCTGGATCACGGTCGGGCCTCCGGGCCAGCCCAGCATGTCCATTGTTTTGCAGCCGCCGGCACCACCCGGGTGTGGCGCCACCGACGACGAGCGCCGCACCATCGCGGAAATGATGGCCAAAGGCAGTTACGCCTGCATCACCCTGGCCACCAAGGACCTTGACGGCGCCTTCGAGCGGCTGGAGGCCAGCGGCGCCGAGGTCGTCCAGGAGCCAACCGAGCAGCCGTATGGCATTCGCGACTGCGCCTTCCGCGACCCCGCAGGCACCCTAATCCGCATTAGCGAAGTCCCCTGACCCATCGGCCAAACGCATCAAAAAGCTGCGTAGGCGGGCGGCCAGCTTTACGCCAATCGCGAGGGTCGCGCCACCTGTGTCCGGGGGACTCGCTGTTCGGCGGGGGAGGGGAGTGCGGCGTCAAGCGGTGTTGGCCTGCGTGTCTCCTGGTGGCCAGGTGAGCTGGGTGCCGAGCGCGCCAGCCAGCCGGGCGATCGCCTCCCGCGCGCGCGGCCCGCTGACCTGCCCGGGGAGCCAGGCGCAGGCGAGGGTCGCCGCGACGACGTCCGCGGTGGCGGTGATCGCGGTCAGGCAGTTCTCGACGTCGCCAAGCGTGGGACCGTGGCCTGCGGGGAATCGCAGCCCGGGCATCTCAGTGCTGTCCATGATGTCGACGTCTACGTGCAGGTAGACCGGCAGGCCGCGGAGCCCGGGCAGCGCGGCGCGGAAGGCGCCGGCCGTGGCTTGGATGTGGCGGACCTGGCTGGCGGCGAGGGCGTCGCGTTCGGCGGGATCGAGGTCCCGCGCGTCGGCCAGCACGATGTTGTACTCCGGCACCGGCCGCAGCCCGAGCGGATCGGCGAACAGTTCGGGTGCGCGGCCGGTCAGCATGGCCAGCGGCATCCCGCCGAGATAGCCGGAGATGGTGATGGCCGGGGTGTTGAAGTCGCCGTGTGCGTCCAGCCATATCACGGCGATCTCGGGGTGGCGCCGCTGGAGCGCGGCGACCACGGCGAGGCCGGCGGGACAGTCCCCGGACAGCAGCAGCGGCCTGGCCGCTCCCGCCACCGCGTCCGCGACCGCCCGGTGGAGCACGGTCATCCGGCTGGGTATGGCCCCGCCCGCCTCCCCATCCCGCTTCACTGGCAGCGGCGGGTTGATGGCCGCGGCCGGGCCCACGGGGACCGGGAAGTCCGGGATGTGCTCGTCCAGGTGCCAGGGGGCCACGATCAGGTCCCAGGCACCGCTGGCGTTATCCGGCATCGGCCGCATCCCTGGTTCTCGCCACGGGTCAGCATTCTCCCAGCGGGAGGTCCCGGCCGGCATCCTAATTAGGTGCCGGCTTGCCGGGCTGGGCTACGTCGACGACGTCTATCTCGCCGGCACGGCCTGGGCTGTGGGGAGGCCGGCTAGCCCCCGGAAGGTGAAGGGGCCGGTGCCGCGCGCTCATCCGTGTCCGGCCTCCGCAGGCCAGCGCACGCGTTATGGCCTGTCGCGTCCGCGCGCGGGCGGCTTCCCGGCGTGACCGTATGCTTGCGCTATGAAGCTCCCGAACTCCGCACACACGTCGCGGCCGTGGCGCATTCACAATCTGACCAGGGATTTCCGGATCGAGGACGTCTGGGCGCTGCCCACGCCGGGCAGCCGGGACGACTTCCCCCGCCTGGTGCGATGGTTTACCTCGCGCGATGACCCGACTCGCTCCTCAGGTTCGGCAACGGCTCGCGCACTGTGGGCGATCCGGTCCGCGGCCGGGCAAGTCTTCGGCTGGGACCGCCCGGGAGCAGGCGTCGGCTCCAGGGTGGCGACGCTTCGCGACCGGCTCCCGCCCGACCTGCGCAGCGCCCCGGCCGGGCCGGAGTTTCGCGCACGGCCCTTCACGCCGCTGTACCTGCTCGATGACGAGTTCGCGGCGGAAGTCGCCAACCAGACGATGCATGGGGTGTTCCACCTCGGCTGGGTCCCTGACGGCTCGGGCGGCTACGCCGGTCAGCTGGCGGTGCTGGTCAAGCCGAACGGGCTGCCCGGCGCCTGCTATATGGCCGCGATCAGGCCATTCCGGCACCTGATCGTGTACCCGGGGGCAATGCGCGACATCGCGCGGGCCTGGCAGGGACTCGACGCCCGGTAGGGCACCGCCGCCGGCCTCGGGCCGCCGGCCCGTCTGCGGTGCCACACTGCTCGCTGCTTCAAATAAGTGACGCGACACGCCGGATGCCTCACTTGGCTGAACCGGACCACTCGATCGGCATGGAATTGGAGCTTACCCATGGCCCGCCTCACGCCTAAGTTCCAGAGCATGACAGTTATCGCGCAACCAGAGATAGCCGAGCCGAGCCTCGCCCGTGTCAGCCGACAACATCTCGATTGGAGAGTGCATCAATGCTGAATCAGGTGGCCGACGGCGTCTGGGTCCGGCAGAGCGAGTGGGTCTGGAGCAACGCCATCGTGGTGCGTGGGGAGGATGGGTTGACCCTGGTCGATCCCGGCATCGACGGTTCCGATCTCGACCAGCTCGCCGATGACGTGGACCGGCTCGGCATTCCGGTGGTCGCCGGGTTCTCCACCCATCCCCACTGGGACCACCTGCTCTGGCATTCCCGGTTCGGCGACGTGCCGCGCTACGCCACCCCCGGCGGCGCCCGCGCTGCCAGTGAAGCCCGAGAGCGGGCGCAGAGCATGGCGGCGCAGAGCGCGTCGGGCATCCCTCTCGAGCTGGTCGGGCTCCTCACCCCGCTGCCCGCGGACGGGGAACCCGTGCCGGGCGAGATCGTCGAGCATCAGGCCCACGCCATCGGCCACGCCGCGGTTCTCCTCGCCGACCGTGGCGTCCTGCTCGCCGGCGACATGCTCTCCGACGTCCTGATCCCGCTCCTCGACCATCGCCGCCCCGATCAGGTGGCCGCCTATGAGATGGCACTCGACCGGCTGGGTGAGGCTGCCCGGCACGTCGATGTCCTGGTTCCCGGCCATGGGGCCGTTGCTAAGGGTCCCGAAGTGGCGGCCCGCCTTGCCGCCGATCATGCTTACATCGACGCGCTGCGGCGAGGAGTGGAACCGGTCGACACGCGTCTTGATCAAGACTGGCTCTCCGGCATCCACCAGTCGAACCTGGAGCAGGCGCGACACTCATCCGGATGAACTTCGGCCTCGGTGAACCCACGGTTAGGGTTCCCTTCGTGCGCAGTAGCCGCTTGGCGTGGTGGTCAACCGGCCCTCGTTGTGGCCCGACCGATGACTCTTCCGCGCCGTGCTGGTCTGTATATGCCGAGGACCGACTCACGGGGAGGCTGACGCCGTGCGGAAACTGACCTTCGGCATGAACCTGAGCGTGGACGGCTACGTCGCCGCGCCCGGCGACGACCTCGGCTGGAGCGTGCCGAGCGACGAGCTGTTCCAGTGGTGGTCCGACCGGGTGGGCGCGACGGGCCTGGCGCTGTACGGGCGCAAACTGTGGGAGACGATGAGCTCCCACTGGCCGACCGCCGGCCAGCAGCCTGGCGCCACACCGGCGGAGATCGAGTTCGCCCGCCGCTGGCGGGACATGCCAAAGGTGGTGTTCTCCTCGACGACTAGCACGGTCGACTGGAACACCCGCCTGGTCACCGGCGACGCGGTCACCGAGATCACCCGGCTCAAGGCCGAGGACGGCGGCCCGATGGACATCGGCGGCGCCACACTCGCCGCGGCGGCCATGCGGGCCGGGCTGATCGACGAGTACGTGCTGGCCACCGCACCGGTCTTGCTGGGCAGCGGCACGCCGTTCTTTACGGCCCTGGACAACTGGGTGAACCTGACCCTGGTGGAGACCCGGGCGTTTCCCGACGGCGTGGTCCTGACCAGGTACGAGACCAAGCGCTGAGCGCCCGACGTCGGATCGGGGCGGGGGAGCAGCCCTACCCGCTGCGGCCCGGTCAGTGCTGCGGCGCGCCGGTCCCAGTGGTCGTGGCTCAGTCGTCGTGGCGCAGCCGCGGCCACATCTGGCCCCAGGGATGGCGCGGCTGCGTGCAGATGTAGACGTGGCCGCCCTGCTCCTGGGCCTTGATCCCGACGTGGTTGGTCAGCGTGGCCGCCACCCGTACCTGGCGGAAGAATTGGCGCAGGTAGCCGCCGTAGTTCGTCACGTCGAGC